>JAABUP010006602.1_pt1 | contig 16350 bp, 13 predicted proteins | sample 5559201 | NCBI WGS metagenome assembly JAABUP01 (sample SAMN10711887, study PRJNA513373) | rock metagenome | isolation source: Antarctica rocks | place: Antarctica
CCCGCAGTCGTGGTGCCTGCCCGACCGGTGTTCCCGCCACAGGCGGCCAGCACGCCGGCCGCCGCCAGGCTGCCGCCGACGGCGAAGAACTTGCGCCGGCTCAACGGTGCGGGAACACCGGGCCGGGCATCGTCAGTGGGCGTCATGAGGGTCTCCAAGAGGGGTGAACATCGGAGTCGGGCCGAGTGCATGACAGCGTAGATCGCGCGGGTGTGGGCGGCGTTGCGGCACCCCCTGGTGGTGCAATGACCGCGGTCAGGCGTCCGAGAAGCGGGCGATGGTGGCGCTCGCCCGGCGGACGGCGCCGGCGCCGTGCGCAGTGTCCAGGGCGTTCCCGGGCACCACATCGTCGAGGAATTCGTAACTGTGACGCAGAGCGAGTGCGGGCCGGGACCCGGCCTCCGACCGCTGCTTGACCGTGACGTACCAGTCGGCAATATCCCCCCAACCCGGCGCGGCCAAGGATCCACCGACCTGCTGCACAGCCAATCCGGCACACAGGTTCCCGAAGGCCATCCGCTGCCGCAGTGGCCATTGCCTGAGGGTGCCGACGATGAAGGCGGCGGCGAACACGTCGCCGGCGCCGGTGGCGTCGACGCTGTTCACCGGGAGCGCCGGAACCCATTCCTCTTCCCCGTTCACTCCGTCCAGACCGATCGAACCCTGCCCACCGCAGGTGACGATGACCGTTGGCACCAGATCGGCCAGCACCATCAATGCCGCCCGCGGATCCTCGGTGCGGGTGTATGCCATCGCCTCGGTACTGTTCGGAAGGAAAGCGTGCAGGCGTCCGATATCGGCCAATACCGTCTCCGGCCACTGCTGGCTGGGATCCCACCCGACGTCGCCGAACAGCAGAGTCCCTGCCGCCGCTGCCTTCTGCGTCCACTGGCCGTTGTCCGCACCCAGATGCACCACCCCGGCTCTGGCCGCCGGCACATCGTCGAGCAGGTGATCCAGCGGAAGCGGCGGCGGATGTTCATGGGTGACCATCGCCCGATCGCGGTTGACGGCCATCGACACGGTGACCGGTGAGTGCCAGCGGTCGAACCGTCGGGAGGCCGACAGGTCGATGCCTTCCTGGTCCGCCAAGGTCGTCCAGAGGAAGTCGCCGTAGGAATCATCACCGAAGGCTGCCGCCAATCCGGTGCTCAGTCCGAGGCGCGCGGTTGCCACCGCCAGGTTCGCCATTCCTCCCGGGCACGAGCCCATGCCGTCGGCGAACACCTCCGTCCCAGCAGCTGGCAGCCCCGGGAGCCCGGTGAGCACGATGTCCAGGAAGACCGTGCCCTGCATGATGACGTCCAGTCGGCTGTCGGCCGCCCCCCCGGCGGCGTGATCCGGCGCGTTTCCGGACGGCGTGGCGGGCGGCATGGCTCCAGCCTGCCACCACGAGCAACTCTTCTCCGGTCGGGGTGGTGAGCGTGGCGCACCCAGCCGGTGGTACTCGGCGGCCGAGGTCTCAGGACCCCGGAAGCCGACCAGTGGGTGCCGATTGCCGGGAGCGGCTACTTCATCCTGGTGTTCTTGGTGCGGGTGGCCCCGCCCCGCCCTCGCAACGTCACATCGGCGTCCACCAGGATCCGGTGGACGAAGCCGTAGGAGCGACCGAGATCCGCCGCCACCGATCTGATGCTGTCTCCGGACAGATACCGCTTGCGGATCCTGGCGGTCAGCGCGTCCCTGTCCGTTCCGGTGATGCGGGTTCCCTTCCGCAGCGCCCCGCGCGGCGAGGCGCTGCCCTTCGCCCGGGTGGACGCTGCACGCGCCGTCCCGGCTGAGGCACTCTTGGTCGACCTGCTGGTTGCCATGGCACAACCCCTTCCGCTGCGCGGCGCCGCGCCGGCCCTGGTAACGGTGTGCTGATCCGAGCACGCCGACCGGCGCAGGAAATCGCTGTCCGGTCCATGATCGGCCAGCACCGGGCTTCCCGCTACCGAAACCGGTGATCGGGTTCCGGGGACCGGTCGGCGGTCAGGCGAGCTCGACCAGGTCGAGGTAATCGGGTGACCAATGGTCCTCGGTGCCGTCGGGCAGCAGGATGACCCGCTCCGGGTTCAGCGCCACGACCGCTCCGGGGTCGTGGGTCACCAGCACCACCGCTCCCTCGAACCGGCGCAGCGCGTCGAGAACCTGTTCCCGGCTCGCCGGATCCAGGTTGTTGGTGGGTTCGTCCAGCAACAGCACGTTGGCAGCCGAGGACACCAGGCCGGCCAGCGCCAGCCGGGTCTTCTCGCCACCGGACAGCGTGCCGGCCTTCTGCTCCAGCTGCTCTCCGGTGAACAGGAACGAGCCGAGCAGGTTGCGAAGCTCCTGGGCGCCGGTGTCCGGCGCCGCGTGTCTGACGTTCTCCCAGACCGTGGCATCCAGGTCGAGGGTGTCGTGTTCCTGCGCGAAGTAGCCGAGCTTGAGCCCGTGTCCAGGCACGGTCTGCCCGGTGTCGGCCGCCTCCTGACCCCCGAGCAACTTGAGCAGCGTGGTTTTCCCGGCGCCGTTCAGTCCGAGGATCACCACCCGGCTGCCGCGGTCGATCGCCAGGTCGACGCCGGCGAACACCTCCAGTGAGCCGTAGGCCTTGGAAAGGTTCTTGGCCGTCAGCGGAGTCCGGCCGCACGGCGCGGGAGACGGGAACCGGATCCGGGCCACCTTGTCGGCGACCCGCACGTCGTCGAGGGCGGCCATCATCTGCTGGGCTCGCCGTGCCATCTGATGGGCGGCGGTGGCCTTGGTGGCCTTGGCGCCGAGCTTGGCGGCCTGGGTGAGCAGCACGCCGGCCTTTTTCTCAGCGTTGGCGCGCTCGCGGCGGCGACGCTGTTCGTCGGTGGCCCTGGCGTCCAGATAACGCTGCCAGGTCATGTTGTAGGCGTCGAGTTCGCCGCGCACCGCGTCCATGAACCACACCTTGTTCACCACGGCTGCCAGCAGTTCCACGTCGTGGCTGATGATGATCAGCCCTCCGGGGTAGCTCTTGAGGAAATCGCGCAGCCAGCCGATCGAGTCCGCGTCCAGATGGTTGGTCGGCTCGTCCAGCAGCAGCATGGTGTCACCGGAAGTGCCGGAATCGGCCGCCGAGAAAAGGATCCTGGCCAGCTCGACCCTGCGGCGTTGGCCTCCGGACAGCGTTTCCATCGGCTGGGCCAGCACCCGATCGGGCAGCCCGAGGTTGGAGCAGATCCGGGCGGCCTCCGACTCGGCGGCATAACCACCCATCGTCGAGAAGCGTTCCTCGATGCGCCCGTAGCGCTCGACGGCCGCGTCCCGGTCCGGTCCGGCGGCCAGCTCGGCCATCTGGATCTGGACCTTCTCCAGTTGGGCGGCCAGCACGTCCAGGCCGCGCGCGGACAGCACCCGGTCCCGCGCGGCGATCGTCAGATCGCCCTCACGAGGATCCTGCGGGAGATATCCGATGTCCCCGGTGCGGCTCACGTTGCCCGAATACGGCTGGCCCTCGCCGGCGAGCACCTTGAGCGTGGTGGTCTTGCCTGCACCGTTACGCCCCACCAGACCGACCCGGTCGCCGGCCTGAAGGCGCAACGTGGTGTCGGCCAGCAGGATCCGGGTACCGGCCCGCAATTCGAGGCTGGATGCGGTGATCACGTGGCCCGATTCTACGGTGCGCAGACTTCCCACCGGCGCATCGACCACCTACCGCCGGTGATCTCGGACATCTCCGGTCAGATGAGCCCCCGGTCGCGGCCGATCGCCGCCGCCTCTGTACGCCCGGATGCGCCCAGCTTGGCCAGAACGTTGGAGACGTGCACGCTGACTGTCTTGGTGCTGATGAACAGCCGTTTGCCGATCTCCCCATTGCTACGGCCCTCGGCGACCAGACCCAAGATCTCCGCCTCCCGCTGGGTCAGGCTGCCGCCGTGGGAGACCGACCTGGTGGCCGGCCGTGCGGTTCCGCTCCCTGATCCCGCGAGCGATCGCACCTCTTCGAGCAGCGGTCTGGCCCGCAGGTCGGCCGCGACGTCAGCGGCGATGTCGGCCTGCTGCCTTGCCTGCTTCGGTTCGCCCGAACGCAGGGCAGCCGCCCACCTGGCCCGGCTGCGGGCCTGCTCGAACCGATTACCCAACCGGACGAATTCTTGGACGGACCTCTCCCATCGAGCCGCAAGTTCCGCGGCGTCCGGAGGCTCGATACCGGCGATCCAGCTCAGTCGAGCGAACTCGGCGTCAGCCCTGGCGGCCCACGCCCCCGCTTCCGGTCCCACCCTTTGCGGTTGCTCCGCGCCCCTGGAGTAGGCCCGCCGCGCGTCGGCAAGCAGTACCCGTCCGCGCTCGAACAGCGAGTGACGTTCGCTCTGGCCGGCAACAGCAGCTCGTACGGCGAGGTGAGCCAGCAGCAGCGCCGACAGCCGGACCCTGGCCAGGTAGTCCTGGTGCCCCCACATGTCGGCGAGCACCGCGACAGCCTCGTCGTGCACCGCGATCGCGCCAGCGACATCTCCGGCGTCCCCGTACAGATCGACGGCGGCGAAGGCGCTGTTCACGGCGATCATCCCGTCGAACCTCCAGAACTGCCGGATCCGGTCCAATCCGGCCAACGCCTCCGATCGACCCCGGCCGGCGGCGATCAGCAGGCCGACGGCGCCGAGTCCGGCTTCGGCAATAGCCGGCGGATTGCTGCCGGCGACGTCCACAAGTTTCTCGGCGGCCAGCCAATCCCCGCTCATATGGGCGCAGATCCCCGCCAGCACCCTGGAGTCGATGCCGTAGGGCGCCCACGGACGCCCTAGTTGGGCCGCCCGCTCCGCGCCGGTCCGGTAGGCGGCGAAGGCCAAGGCCAAGTCTCCCTCACCCAGGTGCACGCCACCGAGGTGGTGACGGGCCCGTAGCTCGGCGGACGTGTCTCCTCGGGCCACCGCTGCGTCGATGACAGATTCCAGTGAGGTCGCCGAGGACTTCGGGTCCCCGGTGTACTCCTTGAGACGGGCAAGGGTGGTGGTGACGTCCGCGACCACCGTCGTCATTCCGAGCCGCTCCCCCAGGTCGATGGCCTCGGCGCCGGCGTCCATGACGTCGTCCAGCCGGCGATCGTTGAGGCTGGCCCTGGCGGACATCGACAACAGCCGGGCCCTGGTCCGACTCGACAAGGCCGCCGCCGAATCGGGCCCGGGTTCCGGCGGCACCAGAAGCAGCCCCTCCCGTGCGGTTTCCAGGGCCAGCCAAGACTCCTCGATCAGGGCAGCACCGGCCAGCACCGCAAGCGCTCGGGCCCGGTCCACAGGATCCGACCCATCTCCTATCTGCGCCACTTGCTGCCGCGCCACCGAGATCGCCCGAACCGATTGGCCGGCAGCCATCAGGGCATCCACCCAGGAAGCCAGCAGATCGATGCGGTCGATGTCCGGAGCCAGGTCCGGGGTCCGCTGAATCACCTCGAAGACGTGTTCGTACTGCTGCGCGGCCTCGTCGGGGCCGCCGACCTCCATCGCCTCGGCCCCGGCCAGCAGGCCTGCCCTGACCGCCGTTTCCAGGTCGCGGGCGGCCCGGGCATGCCGGGCCAGGCCGGCGGCGTCGGCGTTCCGATCGGCGGTGCCCAGGGCGCGGACATATGCCGCGTGTAGACGCGTCCGCTCCCCTGGCAGCAGATCGTCGTACACGGCTTCGGCCAGCAACGCATGCCGGAAGGAGTATCCGTTGCTGACCGGCACCAGGATGTTCCGCTCGACCGCCGTCCGCATCGCGGCGTCCAATGCGTCCGGGGCCAGTCCGACGACCTCTGAGAGCAGGGCATGTGGCACCCGGCGTCCGGCGACCGAGGCGGCCCGGACCACCGATCTGGTGGTCTCGTCCAGGCCGTCCAGGCGGATCAGCAACAGGCCGGCCAGATCGTCAGGCAGCCGACCGATGCCCGCTTCGGTCGCACCCACCAGCTCCTCGGCGAAGAATGCATTGCCCTCGGCCCGGCTGACGATGCTGTGGACGATCGCCTCGGCCGGTGGTTCCGCATGCAGGCTGCGCACCAGGCCGCCGACATCGGCGTCGGGCAGCGGCGGCAGCAGCATCCGGTGCACCTGGCCCAACCGCGTCCACTGCGCGAGCGCCGCTCGGAGCGGATGCCGCCGGTGCAGGTCGTCGGTGCGGTAGGACACCACGATGCTGACGGGCACGTCGAACCCGCGGGTGAACAGCAGGCTCAGCATGTCCTGGGTGGACCGGTCGGCCCAGTGAGCGTCCTCGACGACGAGGAGCACCGGGCCTGCGGCACCCAGGTCGGACAGCGCGGAATGCACGTCGTCGAGCAGATCGCCACGCCCGATCGGCGCCGTGGTGGCGTCGTCGGTCCGGAAGGCCAGCCGGGAGGTGGCGGCATGCTGCTGGGCGAGCCGCCGGGCGGTCTCTGGGTCCTCGGTGGCCAGCCTGGAGAACATCTCGGTGAACGGGAGATAGGGCGGCGCCGCGTCCCCGAAGTCGATGCAGTGACCCACCATTACTCGCACGCCGTTGGCAGCCGCCGCTGATCGCAGTTCGGCCAGCAATCGCGTCTTGCCCACCCCGGCATCCCCGCCCAGCAGTACCGAGCCGCCGCCCGCGGGTGTCTGGACGCTGGGGGTCTGGCCGCCCGGTGCGGAGTGGCCCGGGGTATGACCGCTCACAGTGCTGCCTGCCGGTGCATCGCCGATGCCGGCAGCCCGCCGTAGTTCGGCAAGCTCGGTAGTCCGGCCGATCAGCGGCGCGAATATACGGTCGACAGGCACGCCAACCATCATGGTGTGCCGGGCCGACACTGCGTCCCCGGACGCCCGCGCCGGGTCTGCCGCCGGACTGTCAGGTGCTGGCCGGGGACTGTCAGGTGCCGGCCGGGCCGGCGGCCGCTTCCCCGGCGCCCGAGCCGAGACCGTCATGCACCCGCCGCGGGAATGACTCCTGCTTGGCGTGCGTTCCTGACTCTCGCGCCGTCCGCCCGAGTCCGCGGGGCGGCCGGGCGGCGACGGAACCAGCGCCTGGAAGAGGTTGGGCGCCAGTCGGCGGCGATCTGCTGTTGCCGGTAGTCGATCTCTGCCTGAACTGCGTCGAACATGTTGATCGACCTGCCTCTCCGTCGGTACTGGCTGTCATGTCGAACTGACACCAACGACTTTCGGCGGCTGAGGTACAGCCCGGCATCGGACACGTTCCCTATTCGGACATCGCAGCTACCTCAGATCTGCGTCGCAGCCGACATTCCGGTACCTAGATACGCGTGGTAGATACTGCATGTAGATACCCCGTGTATATTGAGTCCATGTCGGTTTCCCGCACCCTGCTCGGCTTGCTGGAGGGTGGCCCGTCCCATGGCTACGACCTGAAACGGGCCCATGACGATCTGTTCCGGACGGACCGGCCGCTCGCCTACGGGCAGGTCTACGCGACGCTGGCCCGGCTGCTGAAAAACGGGCTGGTATCCATCGAGGGCACTGGCGCCGGCGAGGGACCCGACCGCAAGCGCTACGCGATCACCGCGGCCGGCGTCACCGACGTCGATGAATGGTTGAGCACTCCGGAGAACCCGCAGGAATATTTGCACAACACGCTGTACACGAAGGTGGTGCTGGCCCTGATGTCACACCGAGACGCTGCGGAGATCCTCGACGCCCAGCGGTCCGAGCACCTGTCGGCGATGCGCGAATTCAACCGCCGCAAACAGTCCGGCGATCTGGCCGATCAGCTGATCTGCGATCACGCGCTGTTCCACCTGGAGGCTGATCTCAAGTGGCTGGAGACCACCGCGGCGCGGCTGGTCGAACTGACGAGCCGGGTGACGCGGTGATCCTGGATGCCGTCGAGCTGACCAAGTCCTTCGGCGCCACCGGCGCGTTGCGCGGAGCAGACCTGACGATCGACGCCGGCGAGATCGTGGCAGTGATGGGACCATCCGGTTCCGGGAAATCGACCTTGCTGCACTGTGCATCCGGCATTCTCGCGCCCGACACCGGCACGGTCCGGTATCGCGGAGCCGATCTGGCAGAACTGTCCGATCGGCAGCGCTCGTCGTTGCGGCGCAAGGAGTTCGGCTTCGTTTTCCAGTTCGGTCAGCTGGTCCCGGAGCTGACTTGTCTGGAGAACGTGGCGCTTCCATTGCGGTTGGACGGAGTGGCTCGGAAGACGGCGCAGGCCACGGCCAGGGTCTGGCTCGATCGGATGGAGGTGGCCGACAGTGAATCGCACCGGCCGGGCGAGATCTCCGGCGGCCAGGCGCAGCGGGTGGCGATCGCCCGGGCGCTGATCCACGATCCAGCGGTCATTTTCGCCGATGAACCGACCGGCGCGCTGGACTCCCTACAGGGCGAGAAGGTAATGCAGCTGCTGTCGAAAACAGTGCGCAGCAATGGCTCTGCCCTGGTACTGGTCACTCATGAGGCTCAGGTCGCCGCCTACTCGGATCGCGAAGTGATAGTTCGGGACGGCCGAACCGGCAACGTGCGAGCCACGGTATGACGGGCACCGATGACCGGCCCGATCTGTCCCGTGACGCGGCACTATCGAGGGGTTCGCGCCGGGTCGTGTCGGATCTGGTCCTGGGGGCGCGGCTGTCCGTCGGGGGCGGCCGCGCCTCTTGGATCAGATTGGGGCTGACGGCTTTTGCCGTCGGGATGTGCGTCACGCTGCTCTTGATCGGCGCGTCGATCGGTCGGGCCGGCGATGCTCGATCCGAACGCGCCGACCTCATCCAACCGAGAACGATCGAGGACATCGGACATTCCTCCTACCCGAGCGAGGAAGCGCGCGAGTCGGCGATCTCGGCTGCCCGGTTCGCGGTCCAGTGGGAGATCCACCGATCGACGATGAACTCGGGCAGGTATCAGGTGATCGGTGTCGACATGGCGGCGCTGTCCGTGAATCCATCACTGCCGCAGGGCGTTTCGACGCCACCGAGGCCCGGTCAGCTGGTGGTGTCGCCCGCCTTGGCCGCACTGTTGCGATCCACCGCAGGGGACGGTTTACGGCCACGATTGAGCCAACCGATCGTCGGCGTCATCGGTGACGAAGGCTTGATACATCCGCACGAGCTCCGCTTCTATCGCGGCACCGACCGCAGCGTCGACGAGCTCAGCGGCTCAGAACTGGCCATCGGCTGGGGCGGCCCGTTCGCTACGCTCCCACCGATCGAATCCATGTCCGCTGTCGACCGGACGATCATCGTCACCGGCATCGCCATTCTGATCGTCCCGTTGATGGTGTTCATCGCGATCAGCAGCCGCATCGGTGGTCCGGCCAGGTCCAGGCGGCTGGCGGCGATCAGACTGGTCGGTGCAACGGCCGGCCAGATTCGACGGTTCGCGTTCGCCGAAGCACTCCTGTCCAGCCTGTTGGGCATACTGGTCGGGTCCGGCGGTTACCTGATTGCGCGGTTGTTCGCACCGTCGATGTCGGTGTCGGGCGCCGGCTACTTCGTCGGGGATGTGCAGCCCGATCCGGTCCTCGCACTACTGGTGCTGGTGCTGGTGCCGGTACTGGCCGTCGGATCGGTGATGATCGGACAGCGCCGGGTGCTGATCGATCCGCTGGGGATCCGCCGAACCGGCCGGGTACCCCGCCGGCGACTCTGGTGGCGGTTGGTGGTCTTTGCCGCCGCTGTGGTGGCGTTGGTGCTGGTCAACCGGATGGGAGCGGGTTACCTCGATGGCCTTCCGGGTCCTGCGACATTCGGCTTCATCCCCGGGGTTGCGTTGGCGATCATCTGCATCCCCGTGCTGACGCCCTATCTGATCGAACGGCTGGCTGGCATTGTTCCGGCGTCGGGCACCGGCTGGCAACTGGCCACCCGCCGGTTACAACTCGACAGCGGCACCGCATCGCGAGTCGTCAGCGGCGTCGCAGTGGTGCTGTGCGCTGCCGTGGCGATACTTCCGCTTCTCAGCTATGTCGGCGCCAGGGTCGGTGAGACAACCGGCGGCGCCCCCGCCCGGCAGGGCACCGGGTACCTGTTGGTTGGTGCACCGATCGGAGCGATCGAACCCATCCGCGAGGCGATCAGCTCGGTTCCCGATGTCGGCGGAACCACCGCAGTGGCCCAGCTGAACATCGATGGCGGAGGCAATACCGGAAGCCTGAACATTGCGGATTGCGCAACCATTCAACAGATTTCGTCGGTGACGGACTGCCGGGACGGCGACGTGATCACTGTGCTTTCCGGAAGTGGTGACGCCGCCCCGACGCCCGGCGCCCACCTTCGAGTCACGGCGAGCAACGGCCAATTGACGAACGAGACGTTCGAGGTCTCGCTGCCCGCCACGATCAGGTCGACATCGCTGAAACCTGCGAAGTTTCCCGCGGGGCTCTACCTGACGCCGGGTTTCTTGACCGGAACGGCCGTCGGACTGCTGCAGCAGACCAACCGTATCGAGATCCTGGTCGGGACGGCCGGTCTCGACGACGCCGGATTCGATCGGGTGCGCAATGTCTTGGCGCAGTACAGGTGGCGAGTCGACGACTCACAGTTCGGTGTCGGCGCTCAATTGACTCACCTCGGCCAACTGATGATGACCGCCAGGGCCGGGTTACTGGTCGGCGGCGCACTGGTGCTGCTGGTCGCCATCCTCAGCATGCTGGTGTTGTCCGTTGAACAGATGGTCGAGCGACGCCGACCGCTCACCATGGCGGTGGCATCCGGAGTGCCTCGTTCGGTGTTGGCCCGATCCTCGATCTACGCGGTGCTGGCGCCGGCGGCGGTGGCGATCCTGCTTGCCGACCTGATCGGGACGCTGATTTCGCTGGCGTTCGGGCCGTACCTGCGAGCCGAGATCACTATCGATCCGGTGGCGTTGGCCGGACTGTCGCTGGCCACTCTGGCGATCATCGCGCCGATCACTGCCACCACGCTGCCGGCGTTACGTCGACTGACCAGACCAGACGCGCTGCGCACCGAGTAATGCCGGCTGGCGGAGTGCATCGCCGCCGGAGTCTGTTCCACTGGGCACAGAGTGCGACAGCAGGTCGTGCGGATGAGGGGTGGGGTCCACGCGTGCAGATCGAAGTGTTCTCGGATGTGGTGTGCCCCTGGTGTTACGTCGGTCGGTATCGCCGATCCCGGGCGACACCATGGCCAGACCCAGCGCCCAGAGGAATACCGACGGCCCGGCGGTACTGTCGGCGGTCGGCGCGCGCGAGTCGCCGGATGTCGATCGATCAGGTCGGCAGTGGGTCCCGCACGGTGATCGTCAGCTCCAGACTGCGTCTGGCCACCTCGTCGAGCAACACCCGGCGGGGTTCGGCAATGTCCCGGAATTCCCTGCGCGGCAAAGTGATCAGCCTCGTCAACCGCGGATCACCGAGCACGGCGCTGATGCTGCGCAGTTCTCCGCCGACCACCAGGGCCGCCAGTGGTCGGCCAGACAGCAGCCTGGCAGCGGCATCCGCCGTCGACTCTTGCGCGGCAGCGAGCTGGTTGCTCCGGCGGCGGGCAAATCGCTGTTGCGACCAGCCACCGGCAGCCGTCCTGCCCTGCACGTAGTGCGTGTCTGTCGACGAAGTGGTCACCGTCCCGTCCCGGCAGACGCCCACCGAATGGGCACCGGCGCGGACCAGAATCATGCCGATGTCACCGATCCCGGCACAGTGATCCAGAACTGCCTCCACGGGCTCGCGGTCGCCGACCGACATCGGCGGGAACGGGACTTCGATGCGCGCAAGGGTGCCGTCGGCGGCGGTGATCGTCACCCCGGCGGTGTCCGCGACCATCCCGGTGATGCCGGAGTTGCGGATCGCGAACCGCGTCACCCAGCCGGCCAGTCGGACAGCCGGGACGTCGACGATTCGGCCACCGCCGGCGGCCGGGCGGGCGTTACTACTGTGCGCCGACCTGCCGTCCCGCCGGCTCACACGGTGCCGCCGCTGAAGCGGGCCGATACCCCGGACAGGGTGGCGCCGGCCTTCATCGCCTCGTCGTCGGTGAAGGAGGCGACGAAATCGATGATCCCCCGTCCGCGGCCGAGCCGGATCAGGTCGTCGGCGGCGCCGGCTTGTTCTCCGGTTGGATTGATCAGCAGATCCGGTCGCTGATCGGCGATCTCGCGATACCCGGCGGTGGCGAGTTCCACCAGATCCAGCAGTCGGCGGGGTGCTCGAGCGGCGTCGGCCGGATCCGTCAGCCAGGATTCGAATCCCGCCACCAGCGAGGTGATCAGCTGCGCCTGGCCACGCTGGAACATGGCCAGGTCCGGGCGATCCAACACGAATCGCTGGTGCACGAATTTGAGCACCGTCACCTCGTGCCAGGCCTGCCTGTCGAGTGCGACGTGGGCCGAACGCGGGTGTGGATCGCGTTGCACCACCACGGATTCCTGCAGATGGGCGATCCAGGATCCGGTGAAGGCCTCCACCGATCGTTCGGCCGCAATCGACGAATCGAACGGCACGGCCAACAGCCCGTCGACCAGATCGCCGGCCACCCGACCGACAGCAGTGGCGAACACTTCGTCGTCGAAGACCCAGGAGTCCTTGACCAACAGTCGTCTGCGCATGAGTTCGAGACTGCGACCGGGTCGACGCTCGTCAGCAATGAGCCGGGCGAGACCGGTGGCGGCGAGCTGGTGTTGTTCCTTCATCCAGGTGCGGAACTCGGCGGCGATGGCGGCGTGTTGCAGTACGCCGGCCCGGTGGAAATCGTCCAGATCGTGCAGTGAGTAGGCAATGTCGTCGGCGACGTCCATCACGGAACACTCGACCGTCTGGCGGAAGGGCTCGATCTTCGGATAGGCGGCGAGCACTTCGGCCATCTCCGGAACATCCAGCACATACGCCGAGAACTTGCCGGCGCCGGGAGCTTCCGGCACCCGGCCGGCCCCCTTCGGCGGCGCGTCGGAGTCCGCCGGGTGCGGGTCGGGGAAGCCGAACCTCGCCCAGGGATACTTGAGCACCGCCGCTCGGACGGCGGCAGTCAGGTTGAGCCCCGCGTCTGCCGTCCCGTGCACGTCAAGTCGGGCCAGGATCCGGAAGGTCTGGGCGTTGCCCTCGAACCCGTCGGCGAGTCCGAACCGGGATCGGGCCAGCCGGTCCAGGATCCGCTCGCCCAGGTGCCCGAACGGCGGATGCCCGAGGTCGTGGGCCGACGCCGCTGCCTGTACCACGACCGGATCGCAGCCACCGAGATCTGTTGCCAGGTAGGCTGTCTCGCCGGCGGCGATCCCGACGGCGATGGCCCGGGCGACCGCCGTCACCTTGACCGTGTGGGTGAGGCGATTGTTCACCACGTTGCCCAGCGCGCCGGGCGAGATCACCTGGGTGACGGCCGCCAGCCGGGAGAAGTACGGCGAGAACCGGATCCGCTCCAGATCGTCCCGGAACGCACTCTCGGTGGCCGCCACCATCCCCCCGCGCTCGTCACCCCCCTCAGGGCTCCTGCGCTCCAGACGTGCATCCACACCCCGAACCTATCCCGCGCCCCGCCCGGCGCTTATCAACTTCGATGACGCTTACGAAGCTGTCGACTCCTGTCACTTCCGTCCCAGAATCGCCCACTTTGCAGGCGCCTGCCTTGAGTCGTCCACAAATTTGACTCGGTTCTGTTGGGTCCGCGCCCGCGCAGACAGGCTCGTGGGATGACGGCTCACACGGATCGCAAAAAGATCGAGCGGGTTTTCGGCCGCTTCGGCGCAGTGATCACCATCGGCGATGCTCACGATGCCGGCGTCCCTTCGGCGTGTCTGCGGCGGGCGGAGGCGTCCGGAACGGTCATCCGGCTGAGCAAGAACGCCTTCGTCCTTCGCGATGTCTGGGATTGTGCCGACGATTGGGAACGGTTTCGGCTCAACTCGATCGGCTTCGCGCTCGGTGCCGCTCGTCACATCTTTCTGACCGGCGCCTCGGCCCAGATACTTCTTGGTCTGCCCGTACTTTCTGCAGCCCCGGCCTTGCCGATAGCCATCCGCATCAGACCGACCACCAGCGGCACAAACATCACCCCGCACGGCCGTGTCCGCACCGGCTTTGTCCCACCGATCCATCAATGGACGCGCGAACGGGTCCGAGTGGTGAGCGAGACCTACGCTGCGATCGATGTCGCACGACACAGCATTCCCAGCGAGGCTCTGGCAGTCGTCGATTACGCCATGCACAGGGGAATCAGTCGGGACCAACTCGCCCGTGTGCTGGACGACCTGCCACGCTATCCGGGCATCGAACAGGCGGCGTGGGCGGTGCAGCACGGCGATGAGCGGGCTGAATCCCCGCTCGAATCGCTGGGCAGGCTCGCCTTCTTGGAAGCCGGACTCCCGGTTCCCTTGTCCAACGTGTGGATCTCGGAGGGTGGGACCAGCTATCGGGCAGATCATCTTCTCCCCGAGTACGGCGTCATTCTGGAGGGTGACGGTGGCCTCAAGTTGAACAATCGGCCGAATGCCCACTCGGTGATCCGGAAACAGATCGCCCGCGAGAGTTGGTTACGCAGTCGCGGTTTCGCCATAGAACGGTACGACTATCCGATGGCTGTGAACAACCGATGGAAGATCGTCGCGCTGGCGCAACAGGCAGCTCGCTCTCAACTCGGGAAAACTATCCCGACCTGTTGGTCCCTCGAGCCGCCACGGCATCTGCGGTATGGATGACGCGGCCGATCACCCGGCAAACACGCGTTTCGGGTCAGTTCGTCTAGGGATCGCAGCTGGTGGAGACCTCCGAGTCGCGCTGACAAAGTCGGCGACTTCTGCCACATCTGTCCCAAAACCGTGACTTTCCCAAGCGCCGTCGAAGTTGATAAGCGCCACGCCGGGGTCAGATGGAGAAGCCGAGGGCGCGCAGCTGGTCACGGCCGTCGTCGGTGATCCGGGTGAGATCCCACGGCGGCATCCACACCCAGTTGATCCGGAAGTCGTCGACCAGGCCGTCGCCGGTCAGGGCAGCGCGCACCTGATCCTCGATCATGTCGGTGAGCGGGCAGGCGGCGCTGGTCAGGGTCATGTCGATGGTCGCGGTGTTCGCCGAGTCGATCACCACGTCGTAGACCAGGCCGAGATCGACGATGTTGATGCCGAGCTCCGGATCGACGACGTCCTTGAGCGCCTCCAGCGCATCATCGACGGATGCAGTACCCGCCGCCGCCGGTGCAGTCGCCGGCGATGGGGAGGCCCCGGCGGCATCAAGATCCGCTGCGCTTCGGCCGGCTCGGTCCTGTGGCTGGAAGTCCGTCGTCGTCTCGCTCATCGCTGTGCTCCCTCGTTGTCCATTGCTGTGCCGTCTGTCCTGTGTGCCGACCTGTGCGCCGAGCCCGTGACTGCCCGGGTCGCCGCGTCCTTGAACGCCATCCAGCCGAGCAATGCGCATTTGACCCGCGCCGGATACCTGGCCACCCCGGCGAAAGCGACGCCGTCGCCCAGCATCTGTTCGTCGCCGACGTCAGTGCCCCTGCTGGTGACCATGTCGGTGAAATCGTCCAGCACTGCCAACGCCTCCGGCAGCCCGCGGCCGATCACCAGGTCTGTCATCACCGAGGTCGCCGCCTGCGAGATCGAGCAGCCGACCGAATCGTAGGAGACATCCACCACCGCCGATCCGGCATCGGTCGGGTCGGCCAGTTCCACCCGCAGCGTCACCTCGTCGCCACAGGTCGGGTTGACGTGGTGCACCTCGGCCTGGAACGGATCACGCAGACCGCGATGATGGGGCGCGCGGTAGTGGTCGAGGATGATTTCTTGGTACAGCTGCTCCATCTGCACGGCGCTCACCGCCTCCCCACGGTGACGTCGGCGCCGAGGAAGAATCGTTGCGCCGCAACGACTCCGTCGATCAGCGCCTCCACCTCATCGATCGTGTTGTACAACGCGAAGGAGGCCCTGACCGACCCGGCGAGACCGAATCGCCGGTGCAACGGCCAGGCGCAGTGGTGACCGACCCGCACCTGCACACCGGCGTCATCCAAGATCTGGCCGACGTCGTGGGCATGCACTCCGTCCACGACGAACGACACCGCTGCGCCACGATCGGTCGACGACGCCGGCCCGAAGATCTGTACCCCGTCCAGTGCGGACAATCGCTGCAGGGCATGGTCGGTCAGCATCGCCTCGTGGCCGCGGACGCATCGCATTCCGACGTGCTCCAGATAGTCCACCGCTGCACCGAGTCCCACTGCCTGCGACGTCATCGGGGTGCCGGCCTCGAACCGGGCCGGCGGCGGCGCGTACGTGGCATGGTCGATGAAGACCTCTTCGATCATCGAGCCCCCGGTCAGGAACGGCGGCATCTGCTCGAGCAGCTGGTAGCGCCCGTACAGCGCGCCGATGCCGGTAGGCCCCAACATCTTATGCCCGGAGAACACCGCGAAGTCCACGTCGAGGGTAGTCAGGTCGACCGGCTGGTTCGGTACCGATTGGCAGCAATCCAGCACTACCAACGCTCCGACCTTGCGGGCGGCAGCGACCAGCGCCTCGA
>JAABUP010006603.1_pt1 | contig 16347 bp, 15 predicted proteins | sample 5559201 | NCBI WGS metagenome assembly JAABUP01 (sample SAMN10711887, study PRJNA513373) | rock metagenome | isolation source: Antarctica rocks | place: Antarctica
CGTCGGCGCGCACGCCATGCGCACGGCGCGCCTCAGGCGCGGACATCTGCTCATGCGTCCAAAGATCTGCATGCACGAACAGCCATGTCGCAAGGCACGCGATGCCTTGCTTGCCACCTGCACGCCAGTTTGCAGCAGACACGCATGGCACGGGGTAGGCAATGTACTTGTTGGGTGGTCATGCTACCATGTGCAAACCATGTGCATAACCGCCGGGCGCACAGCGGGCGCCGAAGAAGAGCTTGGTGCGCTTGAGGCCGCCGCCGCGCGCAAGCGTTGTCTGGAAGCAGGCCTGCGGCAGGCACCCGGCACGCGCGCGCGCGTCCACGCCGTCCGCGCCCGCCTCCATTGCGGCCAGCTCCGCGTCTGAAAAGATCTGCAGGCCAGGCGGCACAGCGGCTTCTATCATACGTCAGCCTCAAAGCAGAGGGTCGACAAGCAGGTCATTCAAACGTAACATGGCAGCTCCATGCTGGTACAAGATGAGCCTGTGACACAAAAGCAAGCAGTTGCTCTCAAGTGCGTGCCTCTGTGTATGTGGTGATGCCCACGGGAAGCAGCGCCAGCTTGTCCCCGCCTCTGCTTGACATGCCTTGCACACCAGGACTCAAGCCAGCTGTGTGCGCGGCCTCTGCGCTACCGTGACAGTCCAGCGCCCCTTGTAGGGGTGCCCCGTCGCCGCTGGCGGCCGGTTCACACAGCCTTGCACTGCCATCTGTGCACGCTGCATCTGTCGCCTCCGCAGCTGGCACTGCAGCTGCTGCCGCAGCACGCTCAGGCCCTGTTAGCGGTGGGGCGGCGGTGCCTTGCACTGCTGCTGCCTGCGCGCTAGCAGCTTTGGCTGCCACAGCTCCGCTACCCGGCGGCCCGCCTGCATGGCGAGCATGCCAACCTTTTGCAGCCGCCGTACCACCAGCCACGCTGACCGGACCACTATTAGCGTATGCCATGCCTTGTACAGACTGTGTACGCTGACCACACTCTCAGTGCAACCCGCATCGTATTGCACAGAGCTGTGGCCGCAGCATGCACTTCGTGGGTCAGCAAGCATGAGGAACGGCTGCAGACGCACCGGATGCGCGGGCTTCTGTAATCTGCACGCACGAACGGTAAGAAATCACACACGAAATGGAGCAGGCGTGTCATCGAGTAAACGAGCAAGCGTGTCGTCGAGTAAACTTGCTTTCCTTCAGGTGCAACATGATGTCGGGCCTGTACCGCCATGTAGTTGTCTGGGGCATCCATAGGCCGGAAGAAGAAGTCTGTCCGCGTGTATGAACGTCCGCCGCGCGTCACCTGTGCGCATGCCGCACAAGCGAGTCAGGCCTACCGGCAGGCGCTCACCTGCCCATAGGTGCTGCGCGTGGGAGCGGATGAACTGCATCATGCACTGCCGGGCTCGACACCCACCTGGCTGCGCAGCGGGACGAGGCGGTGCGTGAAGGAGTCGCGCGTCGCAATGAAGTATGTCGGCCACGGAAAGGGCCCGGCGGCCGCCCTGAGACCCTCTGCACCGGCCCTCACTGCGGCCGCAGCTGCCAGCGCTGCCGCAGGGCTGCGTCCTGCCGCAGCGGCGACCTCCGCCAGGCCCCCCACCGCCGGCGCGCAGACAGAGCTCCGGGCCGCTGAGTCGCCTGGCCGTGCCGGCATGCCTGCATCAGCAGGGGCATGTGCAGCCGCGCTGGAGCCCAGCCCCTGGAGCGCCGTGGACACCCGCAGCCCTGCAACGGATGGATGTCCAGGCTGTCCGGCCGACGGGCATGCGCCACCAGGCGCGCCTGCCGCAGCCGCGCCTCCCGGCATGCTCGTGGCCTCCCTGGCTTCCAGGGCAGCGGGCTGTGCGACGACGCTCGCGCAGAGCATCCCCTGAGAGGCTGCCGCGCTGGGCATGCCAGTGCTGACAGGCCGCGCAGCTGGGCCTGGAGGCTCCGCAGCCGCATCCGAGCTGCATGCCTCGCGCACTCGCCCGCCGGAAGGATGCCTGGCTGCCGCTGCATGATGCGCCAGTGCTTCTGTGCATGCGCCGGGCGGCCCTGCTCGCATGTCAGCATCATGCGCTGCCGGGGCCAGCAGCGCCGGCAGCGCACCTCCCGTCTGCGGGACTGGGTCTGAGGGCTGCTGCTCGGCGGCATGCGCTGCAGGCTGCGCAGGCTCAGCAGATGTCGTGGTTGTGGCCGGCGCTGGCGCTGGCGCAGGCCGTGTGCTGACAGGCAGAGCCTGCAACCCTGCCGCCTCCAGCACCCCGCTCCCCGTCGCGGCGGGCGGCGCACGCAGCGCTGCGCCCTCCCTGGCAACTGGCAAGCCCGGCCTGCAGGCTACGGGCGCCGGGCGCACGCATGCCACCGGGCGCTGACGGTCCACAAGGAAGCCCATCAGCAGCGGCCTGGCGGCGCGCACTCGCGCCGGCGGCCCCGCGCCGCGCTGCGGCAGGCGCGCTGGCAGCGCGCGCATCTCCGGCTCCCCGCCGGCGATGCGCACCGGCAGCGCGTACTCAGCGTCCCGCATGTGCTGCAGTGCCGCCGCACCGCACTCCACCCCCTGAACGACACGGCCACCGTGTCAGGCCACGTGACATTGTTATGCTGTGGGCTGGGTCAGCGGAAGCAGCGCGGCACCTTCTCTGGTGTCGCTGCCTGCACAGGCGCAGGCGGCTGCGTTAGCGCTCCGTGCCTTGCAGCCGCCAGCTTGTTATGCTCAAGCAGCCAGCTGCTTGGCAGAGGCGGCAGCGGCGGCGGCGGCGGCGGCGGCGGCGGCGGCAGCGGCGGCGGCGGCGGTGCAGCCGCTTGAACCCTGTGCTGGGCTGGCAGAGGGTCCGCGTGCAAGGCTTCGGCAGGCCGCCGCGCGGCGAGCGGGGCATCAGGGTCATCCAGGCCGTCCTCGAGCAGCTCCATCATTGCGCTCTTCGATGCATACTGCGCCGGTGCGCTCGGGTCCGCTGCACCCGCAGCCTGCGACCAGCTGTAGCGCCGGTCGCTGATCTGGCTCGGCATGGCGCCATGCTCTTTGCCAGCAGGCACTAAGGTGCGCGGCTCCAGCGGGCAGGCAGGGACATGGCCTGCCGGACCGGCCGGCAGGACCGCGGGCGGCTCGGCCTTTGCGCAGCCAGGAGCTGCGGCGCGGGGCAGGGCGCTGGCAGCAGCAACACACGGGGCTGCGCCGCGCTGCACGAGGGGCTGGTCGCCGGCGAACGCCATGGCTGCTCCGCATGCAGAGGTGAGGGTGACACGCACGCGCTCAGCGCCACTGCCGCCGCCCACGTCCAGCCCGACTGCAACCACGCGCGGCGCCCGAAGCGGGCGTGGGCTGCCACCCGCTAGACACAGCGCTGCCTCGCCGCACCTGTGCCCCGCGGCATCTGCGGGTGCCCGCACGCAGGCAGCGGCGGGCCCCCCGGCGCCACATCGGGCCGCCGCTAGGGCAGCTGCGGGCAGCTGCGGCGGCGGCCCGACACAGTCGGAGAGCCGCCTGATGTAGGCGGCGAGCGCGGCGCGACTGGCGCCTGCAAGGATGGCCTGCATGCGCTGCTCCAGCGCTCGCACCGCGCCCGCGAGCGCCGCTCTCTGGACCCTGTTGGCCGCAGCACACTTGCAGGGTTGGGTTGCGACAGTCTAGACTCGTGGTGTGAAGCATAAGCAGGGCCGAGGGGCAGGGCGCACATCGGCGCAGCCTCCCACTTGTGCTGCGCGACGTACATTTCCAGGCGGCAGCAGCGCGTGTACAGGCGCAGCCTGTGGCTGCTCACACATGCCGGATCGACGGCCGCACCGCCATTGTTGTCCCTGGCAGCAGCCTCCGTGGTCGCGCTGCCCCGGCAGCACATTTTGATCAGTGCGGTGGCCAGCACGTGCAAAAGTGCCATGTATCTGAGCAGCGTGCGCAGCAGGCAATGTCCGACGCACACGCCAATCGGGAGCGCGCCTCGGGGCGACGCGGAGGTCTGCCAGGAGGTCCTCCAAGCCCTCTTCATCACCGTTCAGTGTCGCCTCCGTACCCGGGCCCGCTGCTGTACCGTCGTGCTCCGCGCCGCGCATGTCGAATGCCAGGCGGGTTTGCAGGCCGCTGCCGGACCCTGACTCAGATGCACAGCAGCTGTGGCGCCCGCCGCCACGGCCGCCGTCCGCCGGTGCAGCGGCAGGCGTGCGCACGCACGCCAAGCTCGCCTGTGTTGCCTCTGCCAGCACGCCAGCTCTGGGCACTGGTGGCCCCAGGTGAGGCTCGCCGCCTGCGTGCACAGGGCACCAACCCTGGATGCGATGCGCTGTCTTGACGGCATCCAGCTGCGTGGGCGCCATGCACTGAAACGGGCCCGGACGCATGCCTGTTGCACGGGCTGGCCGGCGAGTCGCCTCTGCACAGCTCCAGGCAGGCCTGGTGCGGGTGATGCAGCGTTGTGCTCACCTGGCCCAGGCAGAGAGTGCTGACCTGGCGGCGGCCGTGGCAGGGGCGCGTGCGCCTCAGGCGCCCCCGGCAGGCCCCCTGCAGCCGCGCCCGCCTGCGCCAGTGGTGCGGCGGGCGGGTAGGGGCAGGGGTCCAGCAGCGCCTCCAGCAGTCCCTTGCCCTCCAGGCCGCGCGCGGCGGCGCGCGCGGGGCAGGTCCCGCCGACGCCCTTGCGCACGTGGATGGCGATCTGCACATCGCTGTCGTCCACTGCAGGGCGCGGCCCTGGCCGAGTCGCGTCTGCGGGCGGCCGTGCACCCTCCGCGGTCGCCGAGCCCAGGCTGGCGTGCAGGAGGCTGCTGCATGCACTGGGCGTGCTGCCCGGGGCCGCTGCTGCTGCATGCGGTGCCTGGACCAGCTGCGCCGCCAGTCCCCCGCGGGCCAGCGCCCCTGCCGCCGGGCTGTCCGCGGGCGGCGGTGGCGGCGTCGGCGCGGGTGCCTGGCAGGGTTCCAAGCCGCCGTCGCGCGCCAGGCGGTAGTGCAGGCAGACAAAGGCGCGGTCGGTGAGCAGCGGGAACAATGCGCGCACGCCACCCAGCGTCGTGTATGCTCCGCCAACGCGCTCCGCCAGCGCGCGGCGCCCAGGCCCGCCCAGCAGGTACGCCTTCACAGCGTCGTCACGCGGCGGCATCACCAGCGCTGCCACCGCCTGCGAGCACACAGGCCTGTCGACGGAGGCGCTCGGCTGGCTCTCATCCCCGGGCATGCGGCATGATGGGATGCGTACGCCGGGCCGCCGTGCAAACAAGCATGCGAGCCTGGCACCAAGGCGTGCCTGGTGCAGAGCTGTGTCCACGCTTCTGTGCACCGCTGCAGCAACCGCCGCAGCGTCGTCCGCCGGCACATCCACAGGCCGCGGCCGGATGACGGTCGGCGGCAGCGGCGCCTGGGCCGGCGCAACCCCGCGCTGCGTGCTCGTGCTAGCGAGCACGTACGACACGCCGGCTGTCGCCCGGTCCTGCCGCGCGCCGAGCGTCGACGCGCGCTTCATCCGGTATGCAGCCACTCTCATGTGAGCGGCGCCTCGTACTCTGGCGCAGAACAAAGTGCCATGCGTCTGAGGTCGCGCACACAATGCAAGTCCGCCAGGGCCACATGCACTGCCGCAGCCGCACCGTGTCGCAGGACGCGGCTGGCGCCGGCGCAGCCAGTGCAGTAGCCAGGGCTGCCGCGGTCTCCTGCACCGCTGCCAGCTGCACCGCCCGCCACGCTGCCACACGCTGCGCCTCTGGTGCTGCAGCGACGCGCGCCCGCAGGGCGAGCCAGTCCACCGCCCCGCCAGCCTCCGAAGCGGGCTGCCCAGCTGGCTGCTGGTGCGCTGCACCGGCCGGCTCTGTCACTGAGCTGCCTATGAGCTGGTTCAGCTGCGCCAGCTGCGCATGCCCCCTGCTGACGGCGCGGCCGCGCCCTCGCCCCCGCCCGGTGCCGGCCCGCCCCGCCCGGCAGGCAGCCAGCAGCGGCGGCGCCTGCGCCCACGCGACCGGCCGCGCCTGCACGGGCGGCGGCGGCTCGTGCTGCACGATGCTGCCAACATGCGGCGGCACGGTGGGCCCAGCTGCTGCTGCAGCCTCGGGGGCGGTCGGCGCGGCAGACCGTGCACCTCCAGGGTATGCGCGCTGTGACTGTGATATTGATGGGCGTCCCGCTGACGTCTCCGGCCTCGACAGCGCCAGCGCTTGTTCCCCTGCGCATGCGCACATATTGTTGCTGTGTGATGAGCACCACGGGTTGTCATGTTGCTCACTGGGCCAACCCTAGTCAAGCCTACAGCCACATGCTGCCTGGTGCGAGCAGCACGACCCATGACTCTGGCACCAGCGCCCGCTTGATGTGCGATAACATGGGAACGTTTGCTGGAGCACAAGTGCGCCGTGCCGCTGCCAGCGCAACCAGCGAGGCCACCATCGCCAGTGCCCACTGCAGTAGCAGCGCCGGAGGCACCACCTGATCCGGCAGTCGGCGAGCGCATGCTGTGCTGCGCCGTGCCGCTGCCTGTGTCACGTGCGCATGCGCTCACGGCGCTGCCCGCCGCACCGGCAGCGCCGGCACTGCCACCCGGTCCAGCATGTGGCGCAGAGCCGGCAGCCGCGGGCACGTCCAGCTCGCCCGGCGGCCCGCGCGCTGCTGCGGCATCAGCCGCCAGGCTTTGTGCGCGCTCCATGCAGGCTGCCGGGTCGGCCCCCTTGGCGGGAGGCGCAGTGACGGCGCCATTCACTGGACACGCGGGATCGGCCAGAGGCGCATCGCCGCATCGTGTTGCTGAAGCCTCCTCGAGCACGCAGCGCATGCCGCTCACTTGCTGCTGCACAACCCCGCCCGCCGCCGCATCAGCCTGCCCGCCCGGTGCCGCCTCTGGTGCCTGTGCGGTGCGCGCGGCGCTGCTGACTCGCACGGCAGCCTGCTCTGGCCCCGCCGCGCTCGCAGGCTCACCGGTCGCCCGCTCGGCCGCAGCGCCTGCTGGGCCCCCGCCCTCTCCGCCCGCGGCTGCCGCGGCGCTCTTGCAGTCCGGCGCCAACACGCCGCGCGGCTGCAGCTCTGATGGCGCGCCCGCCCGCCGGGCCTGCCGCGCCGCTGCGGCGCCAGCCTCGCGGCCCATGGGCGTGTCAGGGTAGGGTGCGTCCGGCTGGCCCGCACCCTCCGCCCGCGCAACTGCCGGTGAGCGCAGACCCCGCGCGCATGGTGCCAACGGGCTCCGGGCACCAGCTGCCTGCTCCAGCGCACAGCAGGCGGCAGGAGGCTGGCCACTTGCAGCGCTCAGCATGGCGTGATCGGCCTCTCGCGGCGCATGCAGCGGCGGGTTGCTGTCGATGCGCGCGCGCTTGCCGCTGGGCAGGCGCAGCAGCACCCGCAGCGACCCGCCAGGGGCGCCCTCCTTGGCGTGGCACGGCAGCGCCTCCGTGTCCGCGGCAGGCCTCTTCGGGGCGTCCGGAGGGCAGGCGGCCCGGCGCTTGCGCTTGATGGCCGGCGGCGTAGCGGGGCCGGCAGAGCCGGCACGCATGTCCGTAAAGGCAGCGCTTGCAGCGGCGCGCCTGCGTCGTGCAGCGCCCGCAGCGAGCGGCCTGCCTGGCGGGCGCGGCTTGGAGGCCCGCCTGCCGACAGACAGCTGCAAGCCTGCCAGCTTACGCCTCCGCGCGCCGTCCTTGCGGCCCAATGCCTCTGCCGGCGCTCTCCTCCGCGCGTCCGCCGAAGCGCTCTCCCGCTTGACACGCACTTCTGCGGCGCCGTGCGCACGCGTGCCGGCAGGCACGCGCTTGTCGCCCTTCTGCCGGCCAGGCAGGTTCGCGGCCGCGCTCGGCTGGCGCGCGGCAGCTTGCGCCCTCGTCAGCACAGACCCGCACTCCGCCTGACAGGCCGCCCGCGGCGGCGCACAAGGGGCGGCGCGACCGGGTGTGTGCGTGCGCTGGCGCCCAGTGCGCGCGGGCTTCTGCACGCCCTGCCCCCGTCGCGCCGCAAAGCTGGGCGCATGCTCGTGCGCTCGCGCAGGTGGTGCAGGGGCGAGCAAGTAGCTGTCCAAGCTTGCGGGCGCCCTCCTCAGCCGCCTGCGGCACACGCGATTGAGTGCACGACAGTCGCTCCTCGCTCGAGAGCAGCAGCAGCTTGTACAGCAAGTCCCGGCCTACCGTGACTCGCGGTTCCCAGCTGCGCTCGGCATTGGCGCTACGGCCCGACTCTGCCTGCCAAGGCGACGGCAAGCAAGTCGGCGCGCAGCTTGCAGCTTGGCATGTAAACTCCTCCCAGTCTAGGATGGGTGGCCGTCCAGAGCCCCCCTTCAGGATGGGCTGCTGCCAGCTGCGGCTACATTTGCAGACTGGTGGAGCAAGAGCTGCACCGCAACCAGGGACTCGGCATTGCCGGCGCGCTCATGCGCGCATGGGGCGTGACTGACGTGAACAGAGAAGCGCACGTGAGCAGTGCAAGCATCGTCATGCCTGCGGTCCCGTCTACGATCGAGCTCCTTGTTCGATGTACGAGCAACTACCCTAGTGCACCCTGCAATGCCGAGCTCCAAGGCAGCCTCTCCCGCGTCTTTTCGAGTGCAGCGCCAGTCAGTCTAGCCTTCGAACACAGGCGGCGCTCGCCAGCAGCTATGCCCCGCGCACTGTGCTGGTCAGCAGCAGGCAAGCCTGTGTCGGCATGCAGGCCTGGGAACCCCCGGGCAATGCCAGACTGCATAAGCACAGCGCCACAGCGCGTGCGCCGACAGTGCGAAAAGCGGCTGGCGGCGCAAAGATCTAGCAGCACGCTGCGCGCGGCGTGCACCGCCAGGAGCGACAACGGTGCAGAGATCTTGCATGGAGACGACCTGGAGGTGAGAGTCCTCACAGGAGTCAACGTCGTAGCTTCCGATATGGCTGCAAAGTGCTGCCGTCTTGCATTTCGTGAGCCCCTGCTGGCACCCTTGGCCGCAGGACGACTTTGAAGGCTTGGTCGAGGAGGACGACTACCAGGTAGGGGCCTCAGTGACGGCCGCCTGTTCTCGTGGCGCACGGCAGCCGCTGCAGGACCTGCTGGAGGTGGCGATCGCTTGCGCAGGTGCCCGGCGCCGCCACCGACTCCTTGAGCTCCAACACGCAGCTTGGGCGCGCCGTGCAGAGCGCCTGCAGCGAGCTGGAACAGCTGAGCTCCCTGGTACGCGCTGCCCTCGCAGCCTGCCATCTGCGCCCGCGCGGGCCCTTGAGCGCGCGCCCCGGCGTAGGAGCGGCAGGCCCAGGAGGAGGCGCAGGCTCTGCTGAAGTCGCTGGGCTACAAGGGCGACTTGTTCCGCAGGCCTGACGACGCAGATGAGGGGCAGGCTTAGGCCGGAGGCGTGGGTTGCTGGCAACAACACACCCCTTGGTGGGGTGTGTTCGGGTCGCGCGCTTGTTTTCAAACATACATACATGCTTTATGCTGCTGCCCGGTATGCTGCGGTGGCCAACCGCTCTCTAGCCAGGGATGTTTGCTCAGGCCTGTGCGCCTTGCCTCTGGTTTTGGAACCGTTTCTGCACACCAACCCAATGTTTGCTTCATATTTTCATTGTGCAAAGCAAGGTGCAACGCCATGCTCCTCAGTGATGGAAGGCTGTCACAAACGAGAAGCGCACGTAATGACAAGCATCAGCTCATGATGGCACCCTCTACATGCCTGCAGACTGGTACGCCCTGCGGCGTGAGCTTGAGGGTGGCAATGCGTTCCTCCTGGAGCGTCATGCTGAGCCCCCCGGGGGCCGCCTGATGGGCCCGATCTACCCCTGCTGGTATAGGTATGCAACAGTGTCGATTCCTCTGGCCTGTAAGCAAAGCACCAGGCAGAGCTGCACTCTTGCCGTCTGATGGCACACGCGGGCGTCTGGCTGCGGCCCCCGGCGGCGGCAGGGCGGCAGTGTGCCGCCGAGCCATGCAGCCGCCAGAGCAGCTCGCTCGGGACAAGCACCACTGGGCACTCGAGGCTGAGCTGGCAGTGCAAGGCCACCCGCGGTGGGTCGGCAGAGAGCCTGGTGTTCACAGACGCGGCCGAGGAAACGGGGGTGGCAACGCGGGCCCCACAGCATGACTACACGTACCCCGCGCGCCTCCTCTCCAAAAACCAGGTGCCGCCCCGGTGCTGCCACGGCCGCGCACACCTGTCGGTGTGTGCCTACCAGAGCGCGCTTTTGGCCGCAGGTGATGGATGCGCTGGCGGCGGGCCGTCACCCGAACAGCCGCACGTACCTGTCGTTCTACTCCTCTGAGCTCAAGGGCATCGTGACGGACCCTGCGCTGATGGTTCTGCACATGGACGACCACCTGGTGCACCGCGGCCATGGCGTCTTTGACACTGCAATTATATCCGAGGTGCGCCGCACAGAGGCGGACCCCAGCTCTGCAGGTCACCACCCGCACACTGGTGGGCTTGCGGGCGACTGCGCGCCTGCCCGGCGGGGCAGCTAGAGAGCGACGCCACCGACGCTGGCGTGTGCGGCCGCGCAGGGCTACCTGTATCAGCTGGACGAGCACTTGGCGCGCTTCTACATCAGCGCGAGCAAGGCGGGCTTGAAGCTGCCGTTCTCGGGAGCGCAGATCCGGCGCACCATCCTGGAAACAGCTGCAGCTGGCAAGAAGATGACCGGTGCGCCGACAGGCCCCGAGAGCTGCGCCCTCACGTTCCCCACAGCACAGGAAGCCAACCGCGCTCGCTGCAGGCTTCGTGCGCTACTGGCTCGGCGCCGGGCGCGGTGGCTTCGGCCTGTCGCCCAGGGAGTGCGTCGCGCCCAGCTTCTACGTCGTGGCCTACGAGACGGAGGAGGACCCCGACGAGCAGATGCGCGGCTGGCGCATCAAGACGTCCTCCGTGCCGATCAAGCACCCCTACTTTGCCACGCTCAAGTCCAACAACTACCTGGCCAACGTGCTGGCGATCATGGACGCCGAGGCCAGCGGCTACAACACGGTCTGGCGGCCTCCCGTGCATGTGTACGCACTGCACGCCGGCTTTCTGCCCCGGCCACTCAAGTGGCAACAACGCAGGCCGTGTTTGTGGACGAGGCTGGATTCGTGGCCGAGGGCACGACCATGAATCTGGGTGTTATCACGCATGACGGCGAGGTGGTCATTCCGCCCTTTGAGCAGTCGCTGGCTGGCTGCACCGCCAGGCGCCTCATGGCGGTCATTGCTGAGGTGCCGGTCCCGCCGCTCACACCTTGTTGCACAAGCAAAGTGTGTGTGTGCCCCTGGCATGCTCTGTGCTGGCGGCGGTGTGATGAGAAAAACATACACATCTCACCATCTTTCGCATGACCTGAGGCATGATTCGACTGTCATTTCTGACCGCGGCGTCCACCAGAGCACAACACAAGATTCAGGGTGCAGTCTCTTGAGTGGATTGTTCTTGGAGGGGTCGCGGGCCGACTGGCGTCCTTGCTGTGACAGGGCTCGCAGCGGGTGGGGCAGGCTGCCTCTCCGCGGCCTCGCAGCATCGGTGTAGTGAGTGCTGCGCAGGAGCAGACCTGACCGCAAGTGCCGCCGTGCATTGCGCAGTATAAGGCCTTCGATACGGGGGTGTGGGCCAACCGCGACATGGACTTCATCAAGAAGGTTAGCCAGCGGCCCCTGTCCTTGAAGGAGGCCAAGGCCGCAAAGGAGGTGTTTCTCGTCGGCAGCGCCACCAAGGTGCGACTTGTCACTGGGAATGCGGGCATGCATGTATTGTTGCGCTGCTGCATCTTCCACCCCGTGAAGCACACGCAGTGGAGCTGTGCAAGTGACCGCAAGCATTGCTCTCGCACCTGTGGCGGGACGGGCGCGCCTAGCGACACACGTGACTTGCACGCACACCATACGTTGGTGCATGATGGGGTGGCCACGCAACAACAATATATGCAACTTGGCTCGTCCTGAGCTCAGGCAATTGACAGTCCTTGTCGTGGTTGCAACATGTGCAGGTCATGCCAGTGGTGCTCTGGGACGATATCAAGTTCCTGATGAACTCAGAGACACGGCCGGGGCAAGGCCCTGGTTACCTGTCGCTTGCACTGCGCGGAGCACTGGAGTACGACATGGACCCGCGGTCTCGCACAGGTCAGCATGTTGAGGTCCCTTACGGCGCCGTGACTGGCATGTACGACTAAGTAAGGTCAGCTGTTCGTGTACATTAGCCAGTTTGTTGGTAGACGGGGCAAGCTACGAGTTTCCCTGAGTTTCCCTGTTGCTAAAATTTCATGTTCGTGGATGAAAGGGGCGCCGAGGCACTCATATGTGGGTGTGCATTACTGGACGCGCTCCACGGTCTCCTCGCTTTCCGCATGGGCACAACAAATGTCTGAATGGCCCCCAAACGCTTGTGTACGGTTGTTTTTCTATCAGGAAGTAGTGTGAGTGTTTACCACCGCGTCTCAACAGTGTTAAACGGTTTGCCCAGACGCGGACATCAGCGTGCTGTCACACTTGTCGCCACATTTCAAGGCAAAGGCTTTCCCGCGTGGATAGATTGATGCCTACTTGGCTGGAAAGGGCTCTGGGGACGAATGTTGGTGCGCCTCCACGCCCCACGGGACTTCCCGGGGTGGGTGAAAGCCGGGCGTTGCCGCAATAAACCGCAAGGTTCGCCGTAAGGTCCGCTTCTGAAAACGCCTTGGCAGGAAGGGGGCTCCCGGTCCCGCAGCTGCGCGGCCTCTGCGCTCACAACCACGCTTCCAGCAGGACCTGCAACCGATGGAGAAGTAACTGGCTGTGAGAGACACCAATGACCTGTGCAACAAGTGAATCCACTGTGGACGTAATCTGAGGTGCCTGGTGGGTGCAAACCTCACACGGACACCCACGGACATATGCACCCGGGGATAGCTAGGCGCAACAATGAACAGAATGCCAAAGGGTGCAAGTGCTTAAAGTCTGCACATGTGGGTCGCATGTGCCGCCACACCACCTGTCTAGCAAACGTATGACATCCATGCAACAGAGGCTGGGCGCTCCGTGTATTTCCTCCGTGTACATCCCAACAATCGCGGCAGCAGTGCGCGCAGCAGGTCCTGTAGAACCACCAAGCATCCCCACTGGCGGTGCTTTGCACCCAGCAGCCACCCATGCCGAGAAGGCATGGCCCGACCCATGGATGCCCCGTTGGCAGTGGCCCATCCACTGCGCGCCACCCTTGCCGCGCTCTTCATGTGGATAGAAACCAACGCTAGTGGGGAAAAGCCCCAGGTGTCGGATACCCGCACTCACTTGCGGGGCGGAGCCTGGCCAGGCATGCATGAGGCGCCTCGACCGCGGCTGGTAAGCCAATTATAATCCAGCGCATGGCTCTGCTCGCTGCTGAGCGCTTGGATGAGACGAACAGGAGCGAGTGCCGGCCGTGCTCATGGGCGCAGCGTGATACCACCCACCACCCACCCACATGCATGGTGGGCGGGTGGCAAGTGCAAAGCATGCACACATGCATTTTTCGGCTTTAATTATAGTACAGTTATGTTCTGCGCCCGCGCGAACGCACTGAAGACAGGAGTTGGAAATGAGCGGCTGATGTAGCGGCTGTAACCGCTGCATCAGCTTGGGGAAGATGCACGACAGTTAGTGTTGCCGTGCTGCCTATGCCGTACCAGGCACCACCGGAATATGGCTGCGCGCCCCTTCTGGGCCTATTACAACCTGCGTGATGTGCTGAGTCGAGGTTTATCCGATGTGAGGTATGCTCCATCAAGATATGTGAATAGAAACCCGTGCTAGTGGAGGAAAGGCGCAGGGTCCGAGAATCCGCACGCATCTGTCACGCGGCAGCACTGACTTACTTTGGCACAAGCACAGATGGCCGCGCACATCGTGGCGCACAGTCACCAGCCACACTACCCTTCTGATTGCCTGCACAAGCACTATGGGGAATCCTGGGCAACTGGTGGGTGCGCTGGCGGGGACAAAACCGCACGATGATATGCTGCACCCCGCGGCGGAAAGAGCGGAGCGGCTGGCAAAAACCAAGGGTCTAAGGAACGCCAAACATTGAATCAAACGGAATCCGCTCGGGTTAGACAAGGGGCAGCCGCCCACGTGAAAGCGTGAAAGCTTGTTCTGCTGCATGAAAGGCACGATCAGATTGTTGGTGCATGGGTGCGCATGCAGTTGCTGAAAATGGAGGACATCCCGCAGCACTGTGTGTACTTGCCCCACACGGTAAGGATTGCAGTGTGCATAGTTGTGCTGCAACACGTCACACGACAGACCTACCGTGTGGGGCAACCACGTGGTGCTGCAAGATGTCTACCCACAGCAGCTGCATGCACCTGCAGCAGACCCACATGGCCGGTTGCTCTTCTACCCAACCGTATGCGGTTTGTGCGTAGTCAATGGAAGGAGCAGCGGGCGACGTATGGGGTCGACAAGCACCAGCCAAGCACCAGCCAGCAGCGTCAAGCGCACTGCTGCACGCGTGGGTGGAACGCTAGTGGGGATATGGCCCCAAGTGTCGGATACCCGCACTCACTTGCGTGGCGGAGCCTGGCCAAGCCCACATGTTCTCCGGAGAGCCAGGCAGCAGGCCGTCTCGCGGCAGCACTGGCGGTGTAAGGATTACAACAGTAGTCGTGTACCTTCATAATTCAGGGCTTGAGGTGCGTGGGGTGCACCTGCGTGATGCAGGCCGTTCAGGCGAGGCTGCACACAAGTTGACTTCCTGCAGCATGCAGGCATGGTATGCATACAGGCACGGCCTGCGTTTAGGACGCTGCGGAAGACCTACCAGCAGGCTGGCGCAGGCAAGAAGCGACAGCAATTGTTCGCAGAACAGTCAGGTGCACATCCTATGTGAGGACGCCATGCTTCACATCACCGCGAGCCGCAAACCCAAAGCTTGTGGCTAGTACATATCAGTGCACCCATGCCCATCCCTGTTCACCCCGCACATGCACATGCACGTCCCACACCGCAGTGGCACCAGCGGGCCTGGAAGGCTGCCAGCAAGACTTCTAGAAGGCCGCCAGCAAGAGCTCTGGCAAGCGGCTGCACACCAAGCGGCGGGGACACCCGCGCCGCGAGCCACGTCTGCACCCAGGGAACCCAGGCGCACCACACTGTGTTGTAACACCTGTGCATAAAGCAGCGCCCACCAGCGCCGGTGCAGCCGGCGGTCAGCCGGTGGTCAGCTCCACCCTGCCGCGGGCGATAATGGCAGAGCGCGGCCAGGCGTAGGTGGGTGGGTCTGGAGCTTACGCCAGCAGCCAACTGTTGTCGTCACTAGCGCCACTATGGTGGCAACCAAAAGCACTCGCTGCGCCTCTCCAGTCACGGCAGCCCACATTCGTGCGACTCACCACAGAAGAGGCAACCACGCGCTTTGTCTCACACACGTGTCTGTTGGAAAAGAAAGGGCTCTAGGGCGAGCAGCACGGGGCACAGGCACTCCGTCGCACAAAATTTGACACACTGCAAATCTGCGCACAACCTGCGTCGGCATGCACCTCCGGCGAGACCACAACGCGATGGTGGCAGTCTAGGTCAGACCCACGCAAGTCTCACTGAGGATGAGGCCAAGTGTGGCGACTGGCGCCGGCGCAAGAGCAGCAGACCGAAGCGTCAAGGATCGCCAGGGCGAAGTGGGCTGGCCGGACACCGTTTCAGCCTGTACCCATGCCTGCCCTGCCCCCCGACACCTACGCCACACAGCCCCGGCACATGGCAGCGGGGTGGGCCTGGATGCGACCGTGCCACAGTCACGTGACATGGAGCAGCAGAATGTGGACACGTAACAGCAGTGCTGGCGGCGTGTTCGCTTGATAGCGCAGAAGGACACCCTCGCAGTGTCGCGCAAGGAAGTTTCTGTACGCCAAGTGGTCCAGAGCTCACACAGCCCAGACTGTCGCGACGGATTTAGCGCCAGGCCGGAGTGTCCCTCGCTCCTTCCTTCCTAAGCAGTGCACCCACCGCGACACGGCGCACCTCTGCTTCCACTCCTTTTGGACCATGCCCAGCTCGAAAACAATGCAGTCGCATCCTCGCAGGGTCGGAGTGTGGGCTGGGTTTGTCGTGAGGGCCTGCGAAGAGCACTCAGGTCGGAGTGCTTTAAGCTCTGGTACATCGGCGCCAGCTCCTGGTCCTCGCGTGCTCCGTGTGCTTGCAGGCAGGCGAGGCTGGCGCCAGCCGTGCGGGAAGCATGGGTGCCAACAGAAAGCTGCAGACTGAGATAGACAGGACACTGAAGAGGATTAGCGAAGGCATCGACACCTTCGACCAGGTCTGGGAGAAGGTGCGGGCGCAGTCGTCGCGCGCGACTGGTTCGGGGCGCTCGCCTGGCGTGCCTGGCCACGGCTGCATAGCCCGGGGGCCGGCAGGTCAGGTGCGGGCCGGCGCAGGTGCACGACGCGGACAATGCAGCGCAGAAGGAGAAGTTCGAGGCGGAGCTGAAGAAGGAGATCAAAAAGCTGCAGCGCTACCGCGACCAGATCAAGACCTGGTGCGCGGGGC
>JAABUP010006604.1_pt1 | contig 16346 bp, 21 predicted proteins | sample 5559201 | NCBI WGS metagenome assembly JAABUP01 (sample SAMN10711887, study PRJNA513373) | rock metagenome | isolation source: Antarctica rocks | place: Antarctica
TTTTAAGAAACATCGGAAGACGATAATAATTAATGTAATGCTTTTATGTCGGCTCGGCCTCAGAATAATTAATTATTAAATCGAGAAACATTAGTACGAGTACGGTAATCAAAAGCTTTGAGTTGGTTAAGAATGTTGAACAGTTGAATTAGGGTATTTTGACACAACCTTAGGTCTCTGTAATCAAGGTTTATTGTGCAAAACTTTCTTGTGTTGTAAGGCACTCTTTGAGATACGTATTGTGACGCTTTATGAATTGCTCAGCAAAAAATGCACTAGTGTCATTGCGGGTGTGCTACATGGGTGTATCACGTGAGTGCTGCAATAATGCAGGCCTATGCAGCCTCATGAGCTGCTTGTAAATTCCTTTTATCAAGGTTGTGTCCCGAGTGGTTTCCCTCTGATATCGATGCACCACGGGCACAACAGCAAACTTTGATAGCCTTTAAGGCTGTCAGCCTATCACCCTAAGAGTATCACAAGGGGTGTATCATAACTCAGTTAGGCGTATATATATGCCCAAACCCTACAATCAATCAATCAATATATGTAATGTCCTGGGGGGCAATTGGGACCCAACAGACAAGAAGTTCAGTTCAGTGAATTCACACAGACAAGATTTGCTTCTTACATGTAAAGCATTCCCTAAGGAAACCACCACCACATGCATTTGGTTCACACAAAGTCATAAAGTCTGCAATAGTACAACAGTGCTGCAGGAGGTCCAAATGCTGTGACCTGATATTTCATATGGCCTGATACACCGTGAGTACTGTCTGTAAACACTCCACGTGGACATCACGTGAAAGTCTCCGTCAGGCAGCAAATTCGCGCCGATTTCAAACGAACATGCATAACAGCTCTCTGCAGCTAAATGCGGACGGCGCAGACGACGAAAAAGTTAGCAAGAGACGCCAATGCTGCTTGTGACCACCAGCAGAACATATGGAGCTTTTGTTTGACGGAGGTGCCCTTCTGGCCTTCAGCAAAACATGTAACGATGCACTGATCAGCTTGCCTCCTGGAGTGGCGTGAAGAGTCTGCAACAGGCTTCTTTGACCGCATGACTTGTTTACCCATTTGATTATGGCGGCCACTCTGGCTTCACTTTGGGACAGAAAGAAGAAAGTACAGCCAAACATCGTTAGTCCCTCTGTGGATCTGACTATTGACAAACACATAAACAGTGCAGACCCAACCTGTGAAAAGTTGGCCACAGCTTCAAGATCAGGTTCTGCACGCAGCTCCTCTCAGAATAGTGAGCAGCCTGCAGATGGGAACAAACCATCTGGGTCAGGACAAGACAGGAAGCGGAAGCGGCCAGATTTGACTGCTGAACAAACTCAGATCCTTGAAGCATTGTACAGCAGCAGCAGCTGCAGTGACCCCTCTTCAGAAGAGATCAACGTGGCTGTCAGCAGGGCCAAATTGTCAGAGCAGCTCGTCAAGGACTTACTTGACCAAAAGCGCAAAACCAAAGCTCAGAAAGTTACTGACCATGCAGAGACTGCCAAGCCAACAGCACAAGCAGATGCAGTTGGTGGCAGATCCATGGAGCATGGCACTGATGCAATTGCAACTTCCCCTGCTAATGACCCATCAGCGACACTTGGACCGCAGGATGTAGCGCATGCTAAGTCACAGCAGCTGCTCAGACAGCTTGATGTCAGTCAGCAGGCTGCTGAAACACTTACAGAAGTCAAATCAGTAGCAGCAGGCAATACATCAAATGCTGGGTCACAAAGGCAAGAGCAGCCCCAGTGTAGCCAGAGCACAAGGCAGCATATGCTGGAGTAGTATCAAAAAGAGGTGCAGAGCTGCCAGCTACAAGCAAAAGCTGTTGAGCCTATGGCTGCCTTGCCACACTTTACAGATGGACAGCTGAGTCGTCCAGAGGTATGTCTGCTCATACCCACTTGACAAAAAGAATCAAAAGACGCTGTAACCTGGAAGTCATTGCAGCTGCAGATGTATCACTGGGTGAGTTGTGCAAGGACTCCTTGCAGCTCCTGAAATGAATGGTAGTGAGTGCTCCCCAAAACCATCTTTTGACCTGCAACTATTGTGGTTGCATGAGTCCTGCAAATACATGCATCCCACATTGCTGCATATTAGTCATGGCAAGAACAATCACAGCAGCACAGGTAGCCACCTTTCTGCTGGAGTTGAGCAACTGCATGCATGTTGTGTGTAGGTGGCTGCCTGGCTTGTAGGCAATACTCTGCCACTCACAAAGGCAGTGCAGCGTTTGTGGCAGAAGTTGCAGGATCAAGATGTTTCCAGCTCACAGACTAAGGCCTCCTTGCGCAACTGTGTCATTGACCTGGCGTCTCGCAAAAGCTTTGGTGTCAAAGGAGGTCTGTCTTAGTCATCTTTGCTGTAAGGACAGTCTGCTCACTTCATTTGCAACGCAGTGCCCATGACATTTCAAGTACTAAGTGGTACACATCAACGTGCGGCTATGATCATCAACATTTTCTCCAATGTCAATTATCAAAAACCTGCATTGCGTACAGGAGCAAACCATGTGGCTGATCCGCTGGAGGATGAACATGAAGAGCATGTGTGGAGCTGGGAGTTGCGCGACGCCAAGGTTCTGCCCAAAGCACAGCGCCAGCAGGCACAAGCCATCAAAAAGACATTGTTGAAGGTGGTCACAGCTGGTCTCATACACACTGACATATACACATGCTGGCATGACATATTGCCATACCTACATTGCAGCAGCACTTGAACATGCACACAATGAAGCCATGCCTCTGTGATTAGATTGACAGTACCTGAATATCTGTTCCACGCTGTATGCTCAGCAATGATACTGAGTCAACATTACATGCATGAATGTACTGCTGGCAAGCTTGGTGCAAGCATTATTACACTGCTGCCAAGCTAGTTGCAATTGGCAATTGAAGCGGTTGATGGTCAAGAGCCTGTGGAAGCTTCACTTCTGTTGCAAGCTTGGCATGGAAGACCTGTAAGGTCTCTGTGGGTACCTGCCTGCCAGCCTTGGGCCTGATTGTGACAAGGCACATAAACCTGCAGGCCCAGGAGCTGATGACAGCTCTGCATAACGCCTGCCAGCAGCTTGCAAGCCCAGCCACTGGCAAAGCTGCTGAGACACGCTTACAGAAGGCACTGGACAAGCTGCAGAAGCTCCAGCAAAAGCCTGTAAAGACAACAGCAGCTTCAGCTGCTGCGTCACAGCTGCCAACAAGGCCTGCCCAGCCTGTTGAAGCACCAACTGGCACAGGTCAGCAAGCAGCAGGCGCAGAGCAGAAGGCAGCCACGGCGGACCAACAGGCAGCAGGGCCACATCAAAAGGAAGATATTGCCCCGGTGACTGCCGGTGTAGTCATGGCTGAGGGTGCCTCTGGCCAAGGGCTGTCTGCCGCAGCCCTGGCTGAGCCTTCACAGGCAAATGGTGAGCACCCAAGCAGCGTGGCCGATGTGGAAATGACACCTGTTGAGGACCAAGAGGCTGGCTCTGCAAAAGAGAACACTGCTCCATTGCAAGGACAGGGTGCTGAGGGTCAGCAGCCTAGCGGCGATGAGCAGACAGACAAAGGGATGTTACTTGCAGAGAAGAAGGCCCAAAAAGAAGAGGCAAAGGTGAGGTGTCACAAGTCATTGCGCAAATGCATTCTGCTCTCCTGTAGAGTTTGTTGCCAAACAGGGCATGATCCCGCGCATGCAACGTCTCCACTGCATGGATGCATGCCTCTGATACTATGACATGACTGTTTCATGTGAGTCATGTTACTGTGCCACATGAGCAGCTGCTTTGCACTGCATGACCCAAGGCAAGCTCTGTTGCGTTCTTGTGTCGTGTCATTCCACATAGCACAATGCCTGCTAGGTGCTTGTAAACCTTACATCTGTGCAATGCCATGCCAGCTAGGCCAAGCACACACTGGGCAGGTGGTGATATGCCGCTTGTATGCAGGCACGCAAGGAGGCCCAGAAGGAAAAGGCAAAAGCTGAAAAGGAAGCCCAGAAGGAGCAGCAACGTCTAGCCAAAGAAGCTGAGAAGGAGCGGCTCAGGTGCAATCCAACCAAGTTTTGTAAAGTGTCACAGGCAGCTCTCAGGCTCTGCTCTCTACATTGACAAGCTTCAAGATGTTGATGAGCTGGCGCATCTATAGCACTCAAAGCCTGAGTGCCACTTTATATCCTTGCTCATTGTGCTTGTATTGTTGTGCATGTTCCACAGCAAATGCAGTTGTGCCTCGGCAAATGATGTTACATACCACTGCAGAAGTCTTGGCCATCCAGGCACGGTGCACAATGCATGCCAGCAGCTGCTTTATGAGATTGCTGGGATGCAGGGCGGAAAAGGAGGCAGAGAAGGAGAAAGCCAAGCAGGAAAAGGAGGCAGCACGAAAGGAGAAGGAGGTAGGTTCTGTCAAAAGTTGTGCATTGCATCTTATCACCATACCTGTTTCTTGATCCTTTTTCACTGGTGCCTTGTGCATGGGCCTGCTGCGTCGTAAGTGTATAAAGACAACCAGGTTGAATGGACTCCTGCTACAATGCACAGACATAGTCCGCTAAGGTTCAACCCGCCTGCGTGAGTTGGTAACATAAGCAGCGTGCTTGAAGATGGTTTACAGTGCCTCATGCCGATGCATTGTGGATCATCTGGAGTGTCTGATGTCAGCTGTAAGTGAGCTGTTTGCAGGCCCAAAAGGAGGCTGAAAAAGGCAAACAGGCTGCTGGCTTTGGCTCTGACCGGGTTCTGAAGAAGTCCCAGAATGTGTTCAAGGTATGAGGTTATCTTCCTTGCTGTGCTTGCAGGCACATGTACAGGCAGTATAGTCTAGCTGCAGAGCAGAAATCTGCAAAGTCAATGTTCTGCTGCACTGGTTTTTCCCATAATGCAAAGCAATAAGCCATTTCAAACAGCTCAACTACGCTACACTATGCTGCATTTCAGCTGCTGGCGTAATGCACACATCAGCTGCCCTCTCAATCTTGCCTCCAAGCCGACTGCATGGAATGTCAACAGCTGATGGCCAGGCATGACTGCATCATTCACCAAATACATGCAATTTGCTGAGCATTGATGCAATTGAATGCAGAGCTTCTTCAGTGCCAGGAAGCCAGAGGCAGTTGCTAATGAGGGAGGAGCCATCCTTTCACCTCCGCCCAGCATCAAGTATGGGCACTACCTGCTTCCCTGTATGCATGCTGCCTGCCTGAAACTTGTGTCCTCTACCTTGGCAATGCTCATCCTGGCTTTACATATCTTGCTTGCCATTGAGGTGCCTTTGCCTGGCACAACATGGTGGCATGCATCCTGTCTAGTTGTACACACAACAGTTGCCAATTGTTGCTGTGCATTGATTTGTAAATCCAGTAGGCTGCTTCTGCAGCAGCAATGAGCACCAACAAGCAACGAGAATGCATGTTTCAAGGTGCATCTTGGCAGATAAGCCCCATTTCGACATCTTGATGCAGCAGCCTGCAGACAACACAAGACTCTAGGTACACAACAATCTATGTACATCGCAAGAAGCACCAGGCAGACATGATTTGGCTGACACAAACTTGTTGCACGCAATATGCATATACAACCTAGTATCAGAACCTTATCAGAAGGGTGCTTTCAGGCTGAACCTGGCTGATGCAACCAGCAATGAGGAGATTGAGCAACAGCTGGCAGATCCTTGGAGCGACACACAAGTGTGGGATGCTTTTCAAGAAACGCTGGCAGGCTGGAAAGCAAAAACCAGGCCTAAACGCATGACAGGTGGGATGCCAGGTGCACATTGGTTTAGACTTTCAGTCCATGTCTTGATGGCTCATGCTCTGTTGCAGGTTGTTGCTGTTAAGCTGTTCTATGAAAACTCCGTCAGTCCTTAGCTGACTGATGCTCAGATCCAAAGAAGCTGTTGACCACCTTCAAAGTACACAGCAAAACTTAAGAATGGTGTCTATTTAGCATGCAACTGTAGCATGTCTCTGCAGCATGCATCCCTGCCTGTCAGCCTTCAAGCAAGACGGCTCTACTTTGATGCTGAGCTGTACAGGCAACACAGAGAGGGCCTCTACCGCTCCCAACATCTCACATCCAAGCTGTCATCTGCAGCTGCTCATGCATGATACCCATGTTGCGCATCGCTGTGAAAGAGCCTGCACCTCAAACACCACCCCTTAGCCGCAGGAGTCAGCATCTGTACCATATGCTGACTGACAAGTCTCATGCACAGGTCTTCCTCCCTCCTGGGCCTGCAAGCCGAATGCAGTGGAGCTGGTGCAGCAGAGCCTGCAGGAGCGGTATGGGCAGGACTACTGCCCTGACGCGCTGCACACCTGGCGCAAGAAGCTGCTGTGGCACTCCAGCAAGCACAACAGCCAAGAGAATGGACCCGCCTACTATGGCAGCTGGTCAAAGCCTGCGTGAGATTCTGGACCTAATTGTCATACTCCTCGCATGGGTATTGCAACTGGACAGGGACCTGCCCATCTGCATGACACTTCAGTTGTGTGCTGAGCCCACATCTGCCGTCATTCACTCGCTCGGTCACACCAGAACACTCACAGATGCAAGGTGTTGTATGCTGCTCAATGGGTTGTCAACTCAGGCACAACAAACCTTACTGTGAGCTGCCCTGCTGCATGCTGGAATTGCAGGTGATCCAGACAAATACACGTTGTTGTTCTTGCATATTGCTGTCTGTTTCCAAATAGAGTATTGCTCTTGTGGGCGATTGGTTTCTGTCTGCACACCGCTGCTAGTGTATGACCAAGTGGACATTGTGGAGCTGAGATGGCTGTTCTTGGTGCAGGCAACTGATCAAGGCACGGCAGTGGAATGTTCAGGAACCCGGCTTGGACTATGAGGTGGAGAGTGATGAAGACTGGTCTGAGCCAGAAGATGGAGAGTCACTCACGGTGAGTTGCCTGTGAACAGCAGTGTACCTGTCTCATGCAACTCATGCCTCCTTTGCATTGCAGTAAGCATTCCATGGGGCTGACGCACCAATCAAACAGCCCAGTGTGTGCATGCTGTGACACAAGATCCTGCCGCCAAGGCAGCTGTTCCTGACACACACGTACCTGGAAGTGCAGATTGGCCCGTGGAAAGCTCTTTTCAAGCCTTGCCTGAAATGAGCAGCCACTTGATTATGCATACATGAGATTAGATGCAATTATTGCTAGCTCTTGCATGCTACTTGCATTCAGACGTTTATCAGGGCGCTCAATGTGCTCTGTTGCGAGAGTGTAGTGGACCATGCATCCCTGCCTTTTCCCTGCTCACAATTATGCAGAGGCCGACCTGTCATCATGAGCGACATAGCTGCGTATGTGTCAATCAGCAAAATCATCAAATGACAGTAGTTGTCTTGAGGGGCTTCCAACAAACAGTACTGATTGTTTTGACTGTACAACATGTTTTGTTTACTACTTGCTTGCGGCGACACAGGATGTGGAGGACAGTGAGATGGAAGAAGATGAAGACTCACAGGCAGATGGCTTTGTGGTGGATGACGGCTACCTCTCTGCTGGAGAAGGCGGCCCAATTGACAATGATGACTTTGGTGCAGAGGTTGAAGGTAGGCAGCCACACTCCAGATTCCAACTGCACCTGACAGACCTCCTTGATGCACAACTACCATGAATGGCTGTTCTTGGCAATGCATCTCATGACAAAGGGAGACGCACAACCACAGGAAGGTCCAGCCAAGGATAGTTGCTTCAGCAGAGACCTGTGCCTGTCAACGGGCGTGGCATATGCCTGTCATGAGTAGCTTTGCCTTGTACCATCCTGAGTGCCTGTCATGCTGACAGAACGAAGCAACTGAAGTGGTGACCGTTGTGGCAACGCAGAGGAGGTCCAATCCGTGCTGGCTGCATCAGGAGCACCTCTTGTGGAGCGGTACACACACCAGCACAGCATGCTGATGCTGGAAGCAGCCCTGGAAAAGGCGCGCCGCTCACACCGGCCCCTCATCATCACCTCCCTGCCGGGCCCCTCTGATGACCCCACCCAGATCCACATGGACCCCTCCCTCCTTACTGCCTTGGACATGCAGGTCGGTCATCCCTTGCCTGATCTTCACCGACGCTGTTGACTCCCGATGGTCAGGGTTGACAGAATGAGTCAATAGCGCAAGGCAGCTTGTGCACGTGGCCAATGACATGCAGACAAGCATGGACGAACCAAAGGTCATTCAAAGCCATGTTGCCAATCATTGTCTGTGGGTCTATATACATACCGTCTTCATGCTGATGTTGTGACTTATCTGGTGTGTGGGTGCTGGAAATTGATCTTCTGTCACAAACAGTCACAGTAGTTGACCTGGTTTGCTGTGCAGGTGTTGGATGGGTGTGTGGCGGTGACAATGCCGCCCGCCCCAGAAGAGGCAGAGGCCCCAGACTCCCCCAAGCACAGGCAGAACCCCTCAGGTGCCTGCCCTCTCCATGCCCTCTCCCCGCCTGACTTGCCTGAAACATGCATTACTTCTGACGCAGGTCAAATGCATGTGTAGCTGAAGTGCAAATGGACAAGCACACACACTGCGTGCAGAGCGGGGAAAAAATTGGGCCGCGTCATGTCTTGCAGGCAGTGCAGCCAAGGTGCCGGCCAAGGAGTCCATGGAGGAGCTGGTCCCAGACCTCATCACATTCCTGCTCACCCACCCTGACATCAAATCCCTCAAGCAGGTCAGCAACAACTACACATTCTTGCTGTGTCAGCCTCACAGTTGCCCAATGAACAGTCCATGCCTGTGCAAGCTTGGTTTTTCCATGAAATATGTCAATGTCACCCCAACAGCACCTGCCATAATATCAGACCATCTGACATGTCAGCAGGTGCCATGCATCTGAACCTGAGCAGTTTGATGGCATGCCAGCACGCCTCGACAGTATTCAGACATGAACAGCAGGCAAGGTAACAACCCACTGAGAAGTGGTGAGGCTGCCATGCGATCCATATTAGTAAAATTGCTAGCATGTCACATAATCACTTGCAGGTATGGCATCTGCTACACAGATGCCATATCTGTGCTGTGACAAAAATACAATACATTGCCATTCTCAGAGTTGCTTCTGCATGCCCAGGTCATCACAGACTTCATTGAGGCGCACCCGGATCGCAAGATCACCAAGAAGTGGCTTCATGCCAAGGTGAAGGACATCGCTCAGAGGGAGAAGGGTTGCTGGGTCATCAACTCCCAAGCTTTGCCACATGCAGGTATGATGGCATTACACTTGCTGTCTGGCCAATCTACTCAAGTCCCCTTACTGTAAAATCAGAGATGTTGCTTGTGCGCTTGTGAGCTCCGGGACGTGGCTGCTTGGCAACTTTTTTACAATGAGGTGTGGCAGCTTGGCTACTTCCTGCAAGAAGTACACGACACAGACTGTCTGGACACATACAAGCAGCACACAACCCCTTCAGTCAGTGACTTACCATTTGCATGTTGTGTGTGTACAAGTTGGACTGTTATCACAGGCATTGAGGATGCAGAGGCCGTAAAGAAGACCACCCAGCAGGAGCAGCCTACAGCCACAGCGTCACACGCAGACAAGCCAGCAAACAGAAATGTCTCAGCATCTGCATCTGGCCCTGGTGCTGCAACTGCCGTGCCTTCTGCCCCGGCAGCTGCTCCTGCAGCTTCAGTCAGCACCATGCATAGGTTCTTGCGCAAGGTAAGACGCTCTCACATGCAACATGCATGGTGCAGCCCATGCTCTAAACACAGCTTCGTCCTGTTCCTCCACGCCAACTATGAAATACTGCAATCAAACAACCTGGTCACATTGGAAGCTCAACTATGTCCTGCATCAGCCTTGATCACCAGCATAGCAGACTTTGTCGTGCACACCCCTGTGCTACACCAAGTTCATGCCAAGGGCCAACGCCTCTGTGCAACATCACAGCATATGCATGCAGGCTTCAGGAAGCCCTGTGAAGAAGAGCACCTCCACAACAGCCCCTGCCCGTCCTGCTTCAGTCAAGCCAAGGCCCAGCAGCCCGGTGGTTGTGGACCTGTGCATGTCTCCACTGCAGCAGCCCAGAGCACGTACCAGCAATGCTGCAACCACAGGTGCTGACAGCCACGGTGACAAAGCAAATGAGCTTGAGATGGTGGATGCCAGTCAGTCACCGGTCAGAGAGGCTCAGCCTGTCATACCTAGGACAGATAGCGCTGCTGTAGGTCATGTCAAGAGTAAGTCTCCAGCATGCCTTCTCAAATTGGGCTGGCAGAGCACTGCTGTGCCCACCAGGCACTAAACCTGGTTGCTCATGCTTGCTATGCTTGAGACAAAATTTGGCAAATGCTTCAGGATGACAATATTTTTTATTGCAACTCAGCACTGCAAAGTATCTTGAACTCATTTTTCCTTCGTGATGAGTCATTTTCTAGGGTCAGGTACATATACCATCCTTGGCAGCTCCCTGAAAGAAGTCCTTTTTTGGCAGTCAGCGTGTCAAAAAAAATGTGTGTTGATGTGGTCCAAATTCAGGATGACAAACTACAACAGACTCCCACCGGCAGAGACTGAAAGCCTTGGTCAACACATTGTGCATCTCAACCACTGTCATGTTGAAGCCAATCATATCTGTTGTTATGGAGTTGACACACTCAAGATGGCATTGGTAATGAGACGGCCAGTGTCAGAAGATCCTTCCCGGCAGTTATCATCCATCCACACATCACAGCTTACACTCACACTTCAGCAGTTTCTGCTTGTGTTGGGATGGCACAGCTAGAATGGAGATGGCAATGACAGAGTTGATGTGGACGACAGCAGACTCTTACTGGTAGTAACTGGTTTTCTACCATCACGCTGACGTCCATTGTGTCTCTTGTGTCTGGGGACCATAGTCCAAGATGTAGGTACAGCAGTGAGGAGCCCATGTCAAACACCCAGGAACTTACTGGCAGCACCTCCGAGACCTGATGATACACCCCAAAATTACTGTACGTACTTGACCTTGCAAGAAGACAGATGTCGAGTGAATGAATGCCAACAGCCCAAAAGTGTACCCCTGTGACTCAACCATGTCTGTGTTGTGCCAGGGGAAGACAAACCCAAACTGGGGTTAGCAATGACAGGGCCCATGTCAGGCACAGCAGATCCGTACTGGCAGCGCCTGTCAGACCTTGTTGTGCAGGGCAGCGTTGCCAGCCAGCATGCTGAGGAGCTGAAGGAGGTGTTCACCTTGGAAGCAAACCTGGACAAGTGGCAAGGCCGAGTGCCCTCCTACCTGCTATCAGGTGTGTCACATCCTGATGTTTCTCCCCTCACTCCTCTGTCACCTTGTCTCTCTCTCTGTCTTGTTTATCCTCTTTTTCCTGGCCTTGCAATGCTTGAGCCCCTCTCTCTTCTGTTGTCTACTGCTTCACCCTCTCGTCTTGTGTCCTCCTCTTCTTGACCTCCTGGCGCCTGACCTCATCATCATCATCATCTTCCTGGCCTCATCACCGTGATCTATTGTCATGCAGCTTTGGTGAAGGCGCTGGGCTGCTCAGGGCTGGCAGCTCCTGTCAGGGCCGCCTGCGCAGATTGCGCCTTCAAAATAGTGCGCAGCCTTGCCTCAGCAGCAACAGGCAGCGCTGAGCAGAAATCACCGCTTTCTGAGGTAGGTGTTGAGGGTGGTGGAGGACCCTTACAGACACAGTGACAGCCTTCTGATTGCTGAGTCTACAGGCTTTTTTTGTCAGCCGGTCATGAATCATACTGTGTAGTGTTTTGCCATGGACAAGCTGTGCCTTGATGACCATCGCCACACAAGTCATTGCATGGTGCTTGGTGATAGTTTGGGTACAGCCCAACTTTGCACAGCTGACAAGGCTTCTGCTTACCACTGTGCATTACCATCATTCCAATGGCAGCCATGCACCCACTGCTGAGTTCCTGTCAGTTGTGAGTGTATACCACATGAAGCATGTTAGGGTTTGAGATGGGGGCAGCATGCAGGTGTGGTCCAATAACAGGGCATCCCCGCCAGCCGCAACGCTGACTGTTGTCTGTGCTGACCCACTGCTGATGTCTGGCCTTCAAGACTGCCTGACATTGGCCTCTCACAAAGATGACCGCCTGGCTCAGAGTGCAGCACGCCTGCTATGTAAGCACCTCTCCTTTCTTGGAACACCTTCATGAGGGATCATGTCTCATCCTTAACCTTCTCTGCTGTCCCAAAAAGCGTTTGCACCGCCTTTTAGTGACCTGTGTTGCAAAGCAGCAGCGCTGCCTGGAAAATCTCTTTTACAAGGCTTCTGGAGTGTGATTGCTCTTGAAGTCTGTGCAGTGTTGTGCTGCCTGAGGACTATGTGAATCTCATTCTGTAAATGCATGCGAGCTTGTGCACACATGAACAACCATGCTTACTGCTGACAGTGATGATGCCTTTGCAGCAGTCAAGGGGTGTTGCCCATTGCACATCTGTCTGATTACATCATCTGAATTGGCTGCTTGAGAGCACAGGAATGATGGTAAAGCAATCTGAATGCATCTTGCTGCATGCTTTAGTGCTTTTGCTGCTACTTTAGGTGGACTGCTGGAGGTTGGAGTGTTTGACAGCAGCAGCAACTGCAGTCCTCAACCTGCTGCAGAGAATAAGGGCGACAGTGCTGATCTGCAGGCAGCTTCGGCCTTCAGGTGCAAACTGGCAGGTAACACATATAGTCCAGGAAACAATGCATCATGTACTGATATGACATCAGAGGTCAGCCCTGTGGGGACAGAGGTACATGACACTTCCAAAGGAGCTTTTGTGGGTTCTGGAGGTGTAAGTGAGGTTGCAATCATTGCCCTTGTGCACACTCATCTGCTCCATGATGCTCTGCACCAGTCAAGAGGATGCCCTCTTGACTGCTGAGAAAATAACGCGCTGCACATTTGTGTGTCCTGGCACTCTCATGTATGTTCTGTTGTTTGGTGAAGCAATGGTTGATGACAGGGAACCAGGATTGGCGGCAGCTGCTGCTAGATGGCACCAACTCCAGGGACAAGCACTTCTTGGCTGCCTACCTGTGTGCCAGCCTGTATCACTTCATCAAGGACCCCCAAAGCAGGCAGATCATCTTTGCAGACCATGAAGCACAGGCTGCCTTCATTGCAGCGCTCTTGGGGGCTGCACAGAACACCAGCACCCTGGTGAGCTCTGCATCGCCTGCTTGCCTGGTCGACGCATCAGTACACTGCTGTACAGCGAATGTATAGACCACGTTGGATGCCCTTGTGTACATTGCAGCATGAGAGCAATTGCTTCTGTGTCCATGTTGTACAACCAAACAACAGTGAATTGAAGTCTGCACCGAGCTGCAAAGGTTCCCTCAGCAAGTCAGCCTGGACAGATGTAGTCCCCCTCTGCAATCATATGCTACATCAATATCACTGCGGATGTAAACACAGCACACACCTTAAGAGGACATGCTACGTTCAGTCAATCTATTCATGTCAAATGGCAAGCGCAACGTTTTCATGTAGCTGCATGGGCTGATGGATGCATGCTTAATCTCCATGGCTGTGTATGTGTGACCTCATTTGCCTCTGTGTGTTGGTCCTGGTCAGGGTGTTGCCAAGTACGGTCTGAAGGCAGTGCTGACCCTGGTTCAAGTCAAACAGCAGGACCACGCGAGCCCAGGAGCCAATTCAAGCAATTGTGGTCTGCTGGGGTCTGCATGGGAGATAGCTTACTCCAGAGTGGTAGACGGCATCGACACCTTTGGCGAGAAACAGCAGACCATCAAGCTGCTGGCTTTACAGGTTCGTCCCTGCTTTTAGTGTCGTCAGGGTCGGATGCTGATCACACAATCTGAGCTGTGACACTTGTGAGATGCATGCCAAGGCGTGACTGCCTTGTGGACAACTGTTCAATGTTTGAGGGAGGCTGGCCAATGCAACAGTACCCATGGTTTGGCTAAGCAACATTTTGCTTGCCTATGGTCATGCCAGCTACCCTATCTATCTTGTAGTTCACGGGTGATTAACTTCAAGCACACAGACAGTGACATTACATTCCACACATACTGAGTAGATACTGGTTCAGCTGAAGTTCCTGTGTGACTCTGACAGGTTGTGAACATGTTGATGGAAAGCTCAGAAGGGCAACGTCTTTGGAAGGCTGAAAGTGACACAAAGCGTGTTCACTTGCAATGTGCGCTTGAATATCAGGCGCAACATGGCTTGCTTACTGAAGCAAGAGTGATAGCTGGAAAGCTATTGGGGCAGCTGCAGCCCATTGGAGGGTAGATTGCACATCTGAAGATTTGCAGTTGACTGAAACGTATCTTCACAGCTGCCAGATGTTCCTTTGAAGATTGAGTTGCCTGGATCGAAAGCAGGTCAAATGAATACACACTATGTCATCAACAAATGGTTATATAACGCCATATGCAGCAAAACATATGTATCGCCAGCATGGCATGCTCAACAAGGCATTGTGGCTGCATCCTTTCCAAATTAGAGCTTTCAAAAGATCGAGGTCGTTGAACTTCGCTATAGGGGTCTAATGAAGCTGTGACATACATATATCACAAATACGCTGCATGCCTTTCCTGGTGGCATGATAATGACTCAACACAGACGCAAGCAGAATCAGCACTCCAAGGCCAAATCATTTGAGTTCGACACTGTCACTCTCGTCAACGCTGTGTTGTGGTTGGGGCGCAACTTTCACCACAAAACATCTTTCTGTCCTGGCTCAAAGAAACAAACAAGCTGTCCTGGTTCGAGAAGAAGGTCAAAATGTCATACATCCCTTATTTCTGGTGCTTATATTAGTGTAGTATCACAAAGGAAGGCTTTCTGCACGTTCAGATTGCACATGCACACGTACAACAGCTACTACTAGTACAGTATACAACAAAAAAATTGCGTGTGACCAATGTCCACCAATGCACTGCAGGCCAAACGCTGCTGACACAATGCACTCATCATTGCACACTCCTAGATGGCCCAAACAAGCTGGCAAAGCCTAGCTTTCCAGCATTTGTCATCATGAGCTAAGCTTTTTTTGGCTCTGAGCAGGGCCATGCAAGTGATCTCGTCTAGCACTGTCATAGTAGCTGTAATTGAATACTAAATGGTTATTTGGGTCATCTGGATCTTTATGCGACTCCTCATCAACCTGCTTTGAGTTTGCTCTGCAAATGCACACAGTATATGTTGCTCAGCTTCATTGACTCCACACAAGCTTCCCCAGGTAATAACACGTAACACATGTAATGCAATTCCAAGGAGATCATGACAAGCCAAAGAAACCAGCGCAACTGGAATGATGCATGCACCCCACATTGCAGTGCCTTTCTCAAACATTCGCAATAACTATGAAGCATATAAAGGGCACAGACTCGTTTATTTTACATTGATGCCAGTAGGCAGTCTGACCCCATGGCAATAAGACTGTCTGTACCTGTCACGCTTTTCTGCTCTGCGCTGCCTCTCTTCTTTTCTTCGCTGCATGTTTTTCTTATTGTTGGTAGACTGCTTGTTCCTGAGAGCGCGTAAAATCTGTCAGCCAGACAAGCTTGACATTGCTTTGTTCCAGGCAAAGCACGAGTGTGCAAGCTGTTACCTTGGTAGTGACGATGTGCTTGTCTGACTAGAGCCTTTTGCCTGCACGACAAGAACAGCACCTGGATTACACTTCATCTGCTCAACGTACCAACCAACAGCACATGGGCATTGCAAGGAGGCATGAGCATGTCTTCACAAATTGAATGCCTTGTGATAGCTTTGCACAGATTCATGATGCATTCCTCACCGCACCTTCTTTCCAGGAAATGCAAAGGGACTTCTGCTGGTAGAGGAATCACCTTTGCCATCTCTGCTGCTGGAGGCTCCTCGCTTTCTCCACCAGAGCAAGGCAGTCACAGCAGCGGCAACGACTAGCAGCACTGGCAAGCTTGTCTTTGGATCTTTCACTTTTGTCTGGACTTGGGGTTCTCTGCATGCGATAAACCAAGAGTAAAGACAAAACGTCAATTGAAGATCGCCACAACGGTACTCATGATCTTGCCTTTCTTTTGGCCGTGCCGCTTGCTGTATCACACTTTGGTCAGAGCTTGACTGCACAGTTGCACCCGCGGCTGCCATGGTGCTACTCAGTTGAAGTATGCATGCACCACAAAGCTCTCAGCGTGTCAGGCAAGCACAGACAAGGGATCAACAAACCGGATGCGACGGCTTTTCAAAATCTGACAAGCTCACACTTTCCCCGCTTCTCACGATAGCTACATGTCGAGCTGCATAAAGTGGCATCCACATAATGAAGACTGAGACTCTGTTACAATTTCCGGGGATTCTCTTTTGGGGATTGCAGTATGAACTTTCGAAAAATTCTGATTTGCTCCGCCCTTAACAGTTGTTTTTTCGTCCTGTTTCCC
>JAABUP010006606.1_pt1 | contig 16340 bp, 13 predicted proteins | sample 5559201 | NCBI WGS metagenome assembly JAABUP01 (sample SAMN10711887, study PRJNA513373) | rock metagenome | isolation source: Antarctica rocks | place: Antarctica
CGGCGCATTGGTGCGATGCGCACCATCTGAAGCATTGGGCCGACGGCGGACCCACCGACCTCAACAATGCGGCGCTGTTGTGTGGGCGGCACCACACCGTGGTGCACCGCGACCTGTTGGCCGGCAGCATCATCGACGGGCAAGTGTTGTGGGACCGAAGACCCGGCTCCTACCAACGACAGTCAACCACCGCCGACGTCGCATAGCCGAGCCGCGAGCCGCCGCAGGCTGAGCTGTGGTCCGCAGAGACGGGTCCCTGCTGTATGCCCGCACCCTGGCGCCGATGGACTGCCGGGGCTCGAACGATGGGCTGCGGGTGCTCCAACGATGGGCTGCGGGTACTCGAAAAGTGTGGTGCTCGGTGGCAGATCGGCGACCGACCGCATCGGCCTCCCATCTCGCCGGCTGCTCAGCCGTGTTCGCCGCCGACACCGCGCGGTTCGCCGCCGACACCGCGCGGTTCGCCGTCGACTCCGCGCGGTTCGCCGCCGATACCGCGCGGTTCAGCGCCGATGCCACGGCCTTCAGCGACGCGGTGGTGATCGACGAGTCGACGCCTACTCCCCACAGCACCATCCCATCGATGGCGCATTCGAGGTACGCAGCCGCCTTGGCGTCGCCGCCCGCCGACAGCGCATGCTCGACGTAATCGAGCACCCTGACGTCATAGCCGATCCCGGAGAGCGCATTGCAGAACCCGGCGACCGGGCCGTTCCCGCGACCGGTGATCACCTGCTCGGCGGCCCCGTCGGCGCCAGTCACCAGCACGCGCGCGGCCACGGTGTCCTGGTCGCCGTCCTCCGGGCTGTCCACTTTGGCCCGGACCAGCTCGACGGGATCCGTCCGGTCGAGATACTCGGCGGAGAAGTAGTCGTACATCGCTGTCGGCGACACCTCGCCGCCCTCGCTGTCGGTGAAACCCTGCACCACCTTCGAGAACTCGATCTGCAACCGGCGCGGCAGATCCAGACCGTGCTCGGTCTTCATGATGTAGGCCACCCCGCCCTTACCCGACTGCGAGTTGACCCGGATCACCGCCTCGTACGACCTGCCGATGTCCTTCGGGTCCACCGGCAGATACGGAACCTGCCAGCCGAACTCGTCGATCGGGATGCCGGCCGCAGCGGCGTCCTTGCGCAACCGATCGAAGCCCTTGTTGATCGCGTCTTGGTGCGAGCCGGAGAACGCGGTGAACACCAGATCGCCGCCATAGGGATGCCGTTCCGGAACGGCCAGCTGGTTGCAGTACTCGACCGTGCGGCGGATTTCGTCGATGTCAGAGAAGTCGATCTGCGGATCGATTCCCTGGCTGAACATGTTGAGTCCCAACGTGACCAGGCAGACGTTGCCGGTGCGTTCGCCGTTGCCGAACAGGCACCCTTCGATCCGGTCGGCGCCGGCCATGTATCCCAGCTCCGCCGCTGCCACCCCGGTGCCCCGGTCGTTGTGCGGGTGCAGGGACAGAACGATCGCCTGGCGGCGGTCCAGGTTACGGTGCATCCACTCGATGGAATCGGCGTACACGTTGGGCGTGGCCATCTCGACGGTAGCCGGAAGGTTCACGATCATCGGCCGGTCCTGGGTGGGTTGCCACAATGCCGATACCGAGTTGCACACCTCGAGTGCGTATTCGAGTTCGGTGCCGGTGTAGGACTCGGGGGAGTACTCGAACCGCCAGTCGGTGTCCGGGTACTTCTCGCTCCAGCGCAGCACTTCCTCCGCGCCATCGGTGGCGATCCGGGTGATGCCGGCCCGATCGAGTCCGAACACCACGCGCCGCTGCAGCGTCGACGTCGAGTTGTAGAGGTGCACCACAGCGGAATGCGCTCCCTCGATCGCTTCGTAGGTGCGGGCAATGAGTTCGGGCCTTGCCTGGGTCAGCACCTGGATCCGAACGTCCTGCGGGACGGCGTCCTGTTCGATGATCTCGCGGAGGAAATCGAAGTCGGTTTGGCTGGCTGCCGGGAAGCCGACCTCGATCTCCTTGTAGCCCATGGCGACCAGCAGATCGAACATCCGCCGTTTGCGGATCGGCGACATGGGGTCGATCAACGCTTGATTGCCGTCCCGGAGGTCCACCGCGCACCACAGCGGCGCCTTGCTGATCGCGGTGTCTGGCCAGGTCCGATCCGGCAGGTCGATGGGCGCGAACGGCTGGTAACGCCGGAAATGCATCTGGCTCGAACGCTGGAGGTTCCACCCCGGCTGCCCGGCGGGGATGTCGCCGATGGGGGTCGAGATATCGGCCGACACAGCGTCGGCCGACAGAGCGCTGACAGGGGACGTCTGGACGGAGGTCATGGGGGGTCCTGTTCGGAGGTTCGGAGGAACGGACCAGCAAGCTGATGGGTGCAGCTGAACCCCGCGACGGAGGAGCCGGTCGGATCAGACTCCGTCGCGGCGGCTAAGAAGCAGGCCACGGAACGGCACTGCGATGCGCACCACGGGATAGACCTTACCCCGGCGTGATCGAGTGTGGACATCTGTCTCGACCAATGGGATCCCAGGTAGCCGCGCGCGAATCGCCGGACAGCAGGTCGCACACGTCCGACGGCCGTGTCTGCCATCCGTTGGGCGTCTGTGCATGTCGTGTTCGACGGCCGGTCACCCGACGGACCAGCGTGAGACGCCTGCGCCGCACACGCTGTGCCGGCCGGCGGACGCCCTGTCCCCCTTGCGGCCGATCGCGGGATCGACACAACGAGGTGCCGGGCCGATGTGGGAAAGGACGTCTGTGGGTGTGACGGTGGCCGATAGCCGCGGCGTCGATACGGCTGACTCGAAGCCGGAACAGCAAGCGGTACGCCGACACCGGTTCTCCGCGCGCGACCGCCGCGACTTCCCGGTGTTCCTCCTGCTGGCGCTGCCGAACATCCTGCTGATCCTGGCCTTCATCTACCGGCCGCTGCTCACCAACATCTACTACTCGACGCTGAACTGGACCCTGGGGAGCCAGTTCGCGACGCCCGTCGGCATCGGCAACTACCGCGAGTTCTTCAGCGACCCGAACTCGCTGGACGTCCTGAAGACGACGCTGATCTTCACCGTCGCCACCGTCGGCGGGGCGATGATCCTCGGACTGCTGCTGGCCACCGTGCTCAACCGCCGGCTACCCGGCCGCACCCTGGCCAGGGCGACGGTATTTGCGCCGTTTGTGCTGTCGGGGGTAGGCATCGGTCTGGTCTGGGTATTCATCTTCGACCCGGTCACCGGCGCGCTCGGCGCGATCCTGCGGATGTGGGGCAGCACCAGCCCGGAGTGGTTCACCGATCCCCAGCTGAGCCTGCTGATGGTGATCATCGTCTACGTCTGGAAGAACACCGGATACTGCGCGGTGATCTATCTGGCCGCCATGCAGGCGGTCCCCAAAGATCTGCTGGAGGCGGCGTCGATCGATGGGGCCGGTGGAGTGCGCCGGTTCTGGTCGGTGGTGCTGCCGCTGCTCTCGCCGACGACGTTCTTCCTCACCTTGACCTCTGTGCTGAGCTCGCTGCAGGCGTTCGACCTGATCAGGATCATGACACCGCTGGGCAACGGGACCACCACGTTGATGTACGACACCTATCTGCAGGCCTTCGGCGGCTACAACCGGGCCGGCTACTCCGCGACCGTGGCCACCATCCTGTTCGTCATCCTGCTGGCGATGACGATCGTGCAACTGTCGCTGCTGGAGCGGAAGGTGCACTACGCGTGACTGTCGTCATTCCGGCCGTCGGCGTCGGCCAAGATCTGCCGGAGCACCGGGATCCCGAACGGTCCGCTCAGTCCGGGCCGCTGTCCCGTTCTCATCTGCTGGCCACCGTCCTGGGCGGTTACCTCCCGCTGATGATCGCCACGTTGATCATCGCGCTGCCGCTGCTGTGGATGCTGATCGGCTCGCTGAAGGCGCCCAGCGAGGTTGTCACCCAGAATCTCGTGCTGTTGCCGCGGCACCCGAACGTGCAGGCCTACTCCCGGGCCGCCGAGAAGATCGACATCGGCCAGTTGTTCCTGAACTCGGCGATCGTCACCGTCGTCGGGTCGGTGGTCAAGGTGATCCTGGCCGTCACCACCGCCTATGCGCTGGTGTTCGTCCGATTCCCGCTCAAGCGGGTGATCTTCGTCGGCATCCTGGTCGCGTTGATGGTGCCGCCACAGGTGTCGTTGGTGCCGAACTACGTGCTGATCGCGGGTCTGGGTGGGGTGAACACCTACTGGGGGATCATCCTTCCGGGTCTGGGCACCGCGTTCGGCACATTCCTGCTGCGCCAACACTTCATGGCGCTGCCGAAGGAGATCGTGGAGGCCGCGGAGATCGACGGGGCCGGCCACCGCATACGCATGCTACGGGTGATCGTGCCCACCTCCATGCCGACCATCGCCACCGTCGCCCTGGTCACGATCGTCAACGAATGGAACGACTACATCTGGCCGTTGGTGATCACCACCGACGCCTCCAGGATGACGCTGCCGGTGGGGCTCACGTTGCTGCGGAACACCGAGGGGGACGCCAGTGCCTACCCGGTGCTGATGGCGGGCGCCGTGATGGTGATTCTCCCGGTGTTGATCGTATTCGCCGCTCTGCAGCGCTTCATCGTCGCCGGTCTCACCCAGGGGGCGGTGAAATGACGCCAAACCCTGCCGCCCCACACACCGAACCGGGGATGCCCGCCGACCGACGAATGGCGGCCTTCCCGGCGGCCGTTCGCCGCGGCCCCGCCTATCGGCCGCTGTGTTTATCGGCCGCTGTGTTTATCGGCCGCCGCGTTTATCGGCCGCCGCGTTTATCGGCCGCCGCGTTTATCGGCCGCCGCATTTGCCGACCGCCGCGCTTATCGACCGCTGTGTTTATTGACTGCTGTACCAATCGAAAGGATGTGGCATGACGCTCAACCTGCCCGACCCATTGGCCGCCCTCGGCCGGAAAGAGGTCGATCGCCGTCGGTTCTTCGGCATGGCCGGCCTCGGCGCCAGTGCGATCGCGCTCGCTGCCTGCGGTGGGCCGTCAACTGCCGCCCCGAGTTCGGCTGACGCCTCGGCCGCGCCCAGTCAGGACTTCTCCGGGGTGAAGCCGGCGAAGTCGATCACCTTCTGGTCGAACCACCCCGGTAGCTCCGAGGACGTCGAGAACCAGATCATCAAGGCCTTCAACGCTTCCGGAGCGGGCATCGAGGTGAAGCTGGTGACGGCCGGAGCGAACTACGAGGAGGTGGCGCAGAAGTTCCAGACGGCGCAGACCGGTGGTGGGCTGCCCGACCTGGTGATCTTCTCGGACGTCTGGTGGTTCCGTTACTACATGCAGCGCTCGATCCTCGCGCTCGACGGGGTGCTGAAGTCGGTCCAGCTGGACACGGCGCAGTATCGCGACCAGTTGCTGGCCGACTATCAGTACAAGGGCGCTCAATGGGCGATCCCGTATGCCAGATCGACGCCACTGTTCTACTACAACAAGGAGCATTGGAAGAAGGCCGGTCTGGAAGATCGGGCGCCGAAGACCTGGGCCGAGTTCGCCGAGTGGGCACCCAAGCTGGCCGCCGCCGGTACCGGAACGCAGCACGCCTACCAGCACCCGGCGCTGGCCGACTACGCCGGCTGGAGCTTTCAGAATCTGCTCTGGGGGTATGGCGGCGGCTGGTCCAAGGAGTGGGACATCGTCTGCGATTCCGACGAATCGGTGGCTGCGATCCAGTTCCTGCAGAATTCGGTGTACAAGGACAAGTGGGCTGGGGTGTCCAGCAAGTCGGCCACCGACGACCTGGCAGCCGGGGCGGTCAGCGCCACCATCGGCTCGACCGGCAGCCTGGTAGGCGTGCAGAAGGCCGCGAAGTTCGACGTCGGCGTCGGCTTCCTGCCGGGCGGCCCGAAGGCAGCCACCAAGGTATGCCCGACCGGCGGCGCCGGCGTCGGCATACCGATCTCCATCCCGAAGGAGAACCAGTTGGCCGCCGCGACATTCCTGAAGTTCCTGACGTCGCCGGAGAACGCGGTCAAGTTCTCTCAGGCAACGGGTTACATGCCGGTCCGCAAGGATGCCGACACCGCGGCGCTGATCAAGGCGAATCCGTTGTTGCAGACCGCTATCGACCAGCTTGCCGTCACCCGTACCCAGGACAATGCCAGGGTGTTCATCCCAGGAGCGGACCAGGAGATGGCCAAGTCGTGTGCCGCCGTCCTGACTCAACAGAAGCCGGTCAAGGACACCATGACGGCTCTCAAGACGACCCTGCAGGGGATGTACGACAAGCAGGTGAAACCGAACGTGTGAGGGTGGCAGTTGCTCGATCACCCTTGAGCAGCCGCCCCGGCGCGCGCGGTGCGGGCCGGGGCAGGTTGTCCCTCCGGGGAGGTCAGCCGGAAGCTGCGGGGACCGGATCGGTGGCGGCCGCGGCGATCCCGGCGATCTTGGACGGAACTGCGGTGTCGGCGACAGTGCCGTCGCCAGACAGCAGACGATGGCAGCCGGCGAGTTCCAGGAACAGGACCGGCGCGGATGCCGATATCGACCCGGTCGACAGCAGCTTGGTCGGCGGCAGGACGACCGCCAGGAACCCTCCCTCCGCCACAGCTCTGAAGTCGGACTCGGCGCAGTTCGCCGACGGCACAACGGGTACCGCCGCTGCTAGCGAGGAAACCACGCTGCCGGCAACGGTTCCGGTGGCGACCAGGTGGGTGCGTCCGGATTGCGTGTCGTAGGAGTATCGGCACACAGAGAACGTTGACGTCGCGGGCAGCCCGAGGGAGTCGCCCCCGAGCGCGGCGGAACTGAACGGTTCGGCCACCAATGCGCCAGGTTGGCAGCCGGTCACGGCGTTCTTCTCCGGCAGCAGGAAGCTGGAGGACTGATCCGGCGAAGTGTCGGCGCTGTGAAGGATCTCGATCAGCCGGCCACGAACGGTGCAGCCGTCGAGCGGTGCACCCGGTCGGAGCACGTGCCCGTCCTGCAGGTACACCACGAAATCCAGCACCAGCCGAGCCCGGTCGCACGCGACGTTCGGCCCGGCCGGCCGATCCCCGGCGGTGAGTTCGGCGGCCAGCTCCGGGAGGTTGGCCGGATCAACACTGCCGCCCCTGGTGGTCGTCGTCAGCCCTTCACCGGGCCGATAGCTGCTGGCGGTCGTACAGACGATCGCCTTCGAGATGGTCACGTTCCCGGCCAACAATCTGAGATCCGCCCGAGGAACCGGCAGTTCGCGGGCGCATGGGTGCGTCTGCTGAGCGTCGAGCGCCGGGAATGCCTTGCGCGCCACCAACACGTCGCTGGAGCCGGCCAGATCGGACTGACCGCTTCGCACGGTCGACGGTCGCGCCTGAGCCGGCAACGAGGCCGGCGCTGATGCCGGCGCTGAGTACGCCGACGGCTCGGTGGCAGCCGAGGTGGCCGGCGCCGGTGACGGCGCCGGTGACGCTGTCGGTGCTGCCGTCGATGAGGCGCCGGGTGGACTCGGCGGACCGGCCGGTGCCCCGCGGTTGGCAACCGCTATCGCGGTGGTGCCGACAACGATCGCGACCACCGCGGCGGCAACCAGCAGAACCGCCCTGTTCGCCTCGCCGGCACGCCAACTGGTCGGACGCCGCGGCCACCGGCGTCCAGAGGTGAATTCCTCACGTTCCAGGATCCGCTGTGGCAGGTCTAGCGGCGGCGCTTCGTCGGCCAGCGCGACCAGCCGGTCGTGCAGCCGGGATTCTTCGGTCGTCATGACGGGGTCCTTTCGTCGTCGGCGTGGTGTTCGGCAGCGATTCCCTGGCAGTCGACGTCATCGACCAACAAGCCGGGGACCTCGGATCGCAGCCGGGCCAACGCCCGATGCGCTTGGGAGCGAACGGTTTCCGCGGAACAGCCGAGCAGCCGTGCGGTGTCGGCGACGCTGCGGTCCTCCAGGTAGCGCAGGATCACCACCGCCCGCTGCCGGGGACCGAGCCGATCCAGACATGCGGCGACATCGGTCCGCAGCGCGACCCGATCGCCGAGATCGGCTGTGGTCTCGGGTCGCTCGGTCGCGGCCTCGGCCGACAGCAGCACGGTTCCCCTTCGTTGCCGCCACTCGGAGGCTCGAAGATTGAGCATCACCCGCCGCAGATAGGCCGGCACCGCCGCCGGACCCCCGGAGTTCACCCGGTCCAGATGGGGGAGCGCCCGCAGGACGGCGGCAGCGAGCAGATCCTCGGCGTCCTGCCGCGATCCGCTGACCACCAGCGCGATCCGCCACAGCGCAGGCCCGTGCTCGGCCACGATGGCCCGAGCGCCGGCGCGCTGAGCATCGGTCAACCTGGTCGGTGGCATCGCATCCTCCACCTTTCGGGCCGGCTCCGCCTTGATCCCCTGTGCCGGACAGAACCGTGAAACGGTCAGCAACGTTGCAGGCACCCGACGGCGGGGTTCGTTCATCGTGCGGGCCGGGCCGGGACTGGGCCAGCTTGCGCCCGGTAGGCTGGGCTTTCCCTCCGCGTGCGTAGAAGGTGTGTCCGACCTGTGAGCCTCATCGTCCAGAAGTACGGGGGGTCATCGGTCGCCTCCGCGGAGCGGATCAAGCGCGTTGCCGAGCGGATCGTCGCGGCGCGCAAGGCCGGCAACGAGGTCGTGGTGGTGGTCTCTGCCATGGGTGACACCACCGACGAGCTGTTGGACCTGGCGCAGCAGGTGGCGCCTGTCCCACCGGCGCGCGAACTGGACATGCTGCTCACCTCCGGCGAGCGGATATCCAACTCGTTGGTGGCGATGGCCATCTCGGCGCTGGGCGCCGAGGCCCGATCGTTCACCGGATCGCAGGCCGGGGTTATCACCGACTCGGCACACGGCAGGGCCAGGATCATCGACGTCACCCCGGGTCGCATCCGTGCTGCCCTGGATTCGGGAGCGATCGCGCTGGTCGCCGGATTCCAGGGTGTCAGCCAGGACACCAAGGACATCACCACCCTCGGCCGCGGTGGCAGCGACACCACGGCGGTGGCACTGGCGGCAGCGCTGAATGCCGATGTCTGCGAGATCTACACCGACGTCGACGGCGTGTACAGCGCGGATCCGCGCATCGTCCCGAACGCCGCGAAGATCGACACCATCAGCTATGAAGAGATGCTCGAGATGGCCGCATCCGGCTCCAAGGTATTGATGCTGCGGTGCGTGGAGTACGCGCGCCGTTACGGCGTGCCGGTACATGTCCGCTCGTCGTACTCGGACAAGAAGGGCACCATGGTCACCGGCAGCATTGAGGAGCTCGGAATGGAACAGGCAATGATCACCGGCGTCGCCCACGATGGGAGCGAGGCCAAATTGACCGTCACCAAGGTCGCCGATCATCCCGGGGTGGCGGCGAAAGTGTTCCGCACCATCGCCGATGCGGAGATCGACATCGACATGGTGGTGCAGAACATCTCGGCCGGTACCGACGGGCAGACCGACATCACCTTCACCGTGCCGACCACGGATGGTCCCAGAGCCGTTGCCGCGCTGGAGGCCCGCCGTGCCGACATCCAATTCGAGCAGGTGATCTACAACGACCACGTGGGCAAGGTGTCGTTGATCGGTGCCGGGATGCGCTCGCACCCCGGGGTCACGGCGACCTTCTGTGAGGCCCTGGCCGGCGTCGGCGTGAACATCGACATCATCTCCACCTCCGAGATCCGGATCTCGGTACTGGTCAGGGATGTCGAACTGGACGCCGCGGTGCGGGCGTTGCACGACGCCTTCGACCTCGGCAGCGACGAAGAGGCAGTGGTCCATGCCGGAACGGGAAGGTGAGCAGGATGCGGAACTTGAACGTCGCCGTGGTGGGCGCCACCGGCCAGGTGGGAGCCAAGATGCGAGAGTTGCTGGCTTCCAGGGACTTTCCGCTCAGCTCCATCCGGTTCTTGGCTTCACACAGATCGGCGGGCAGCACGCTGGGCTGGGCCGGAGGTTCGGTGGTGGTGGAAGACGCGGCCGAGGCGGCGGTCGAGGGGATCGACATCGCGCTGTTCTCGGCGGGCGCTTCGACCTCGCGCGGGCAGGCGCAGCGATTCGCCGACGCCGGCGCAGTGGTGATCGACAACTCGTCCGCCTTCCGGATGCATCCTGCTGTGCCGCTGGTGGTTTCGGAGGTCAACCCGCGGGCGGCGCTGGAGGCGGTGGCTGCCGGCCGGGCCGCGGGTAAGGGCGCGATCATCGCGAATCCCAACTGCACCACGATGGCCGCGATGCCGGTACTGCACCCGCTGCACCAGGAAGCCGACCTGCAGCGGTTGGTGGTCGCCACGTATCAGGCGGTGTCCGGCTCCGGGCTGGCCGGGGTGGAGGAACTGGACGGGCAGGTGCGGGCCATCGGCGCCGACGCGCCGAAGCTCGCGCACGACGGATCCTCGGTGGCCATCCCGGCGCCGAAGAAGTATGTCGCCCCGATCGCCTTCAACGTGATCCCGCTGGCCGGTTCGCTGGTGCCCGACGGATCCGGCGAGACGGACGAAGAACAGAAGCTCCGCAACGAGTCCCGGAAGATCCTGGGCATCCCGGAGCTGGCGGTGGCGGGCACCTGTGTACGAGTGCCGGTGTTCACCGGACACTCGCTGTCGATCCACGCCGAGTTCGCCCGGCCGCTCACGGTGCACCGGGCGACAGAACTGCTGACCACCGCTCCGGGTGTCGAACTGGCGGACGTCCCAACGCCGCTGGTGGCCGCCGGCGCCGATCCGTCCTACGTCGGCCGCATCCGGGTCGACCAGAGCGTGCCTGGTGGCCGCGGATTGGTGATGTTCGTGTCGAACGACAACCTGCGCAAGGGCGCGGCATTGAACGCGATCCAGATCGCCGAGCTGATCGGGCCGGCGCTGGGTTGATCGACATGCACCGCCAGCCCTGCCGCTGAGCCGAGACGCGGGAGCCGATCAGCCGATGGCGGCCCCGGCAGCGGGCTCGTCCGCAGTGGCCTCGTCGGCGGTGGCCTCGGTGAGAACGGCCGGGCCGGCAGTGGGGTCATCGGCAGTGGCCTCGTCGGCAGTGGGGTCATCGGCAGTGGCCTCATCGACAACGGCCTCGTCCCACCGGCTCAGGATCGTGTCCACGGTCTGCTCGGCAGTCTGAGCGGAAGTGTCGATGCGCAAGCCCGGATGAGTCCAGCGCCGCATGTCGGCATCCAAGTGCTTCCAGATCTCGAACACATGCTTTTCCCTTCCCGCGTCCCGTTGCCCGACCGTTTCGAGATCCGGGGCCAGCAGGACGAACCGGAACGGCCTGGTCCGTAGTTGGGCCCGATAGAATTCCAGCCTGTCCGGCCACAGGATCACGTCGTCGACCACCACATCGAACCCGTTGCCCGCGAACGAGTCCGCGAGCAGGCAGGTGTTCCGGCGGCGCAGCCGCAACTGTTCGTCGGACTCCTCGACAGGTTCCTCACCTGGGAACATCAACCCGTTGACGATGAACTCCTCGCCGATCCGATCACCCTCCAGGTGCACCGATCTCGGCCAGCGTCGCGCCAGCATCCGGGACACCGTCGACTTGCCGGCCCCCGGGATCCCGGAGATCAGGACGATCATGGCCGAAATGCTAGTCAGCCGCCCGTGGGGCGGCGACCGGCTTTCGATGCGACAGAACGGTCGCCGGCCGGCGGGGCCCGCATTCGGCGGTGACCGCGGAATCCTGATGGGCCGATGCACTTCGGCTAGTTTCAGGGACATGAGCCGACTTCGTTCTCGGGCGCTACGCGCCGGCTCAACGCTGGCCGCGGCGGCCATGTTCGTCAGCCTGACCGGTTGCGGTTCGACCATCACCGGGACCGCCGCGGAACAGCCCTACCAGCCGCTGCCCATCGCGACTGCGTCCGCGCACCAGCAGCAGGTGGTCGATGGAGCATTGGCGCTCTCGACCGACCTGAAGTCCGCTCTGGTGCGCGGCGACAGTGCAGCCGCCTGCCTGATCGGAACTGATGCCCCGGACGCCATGAGGGCATGCGCTGCGCTGCCCGACGGAGTCCGCGGCGTGCGGGCGATGTTCTCGCCGGACGGGACTCGTTACGCGGTCTTGGAGGACTTCAATCGATCGTTCTCCGGCCGGGTGTGGATCGTCGATTCAGCCACCGGCAGTGCCCGCGAAGTACGCGTCGACACCCGTCCGGCCGATCCGTCCGGCGCATCGGGCGGCACGTCCTCGACCGGCACCTCGCCGTCCAGCAGCATGTCGACCGGCACGTCGTCGACCGGTATCGCGCCGCCCGGCACGTCGTCGCCCGCAACCCCGCCGTCCGCGGGGTCGTCGTCGACCACGTCGACCGGCAGCCGCACCGCCCTCGACGCGGCGATCATCGGCGTGTTCTGGCGTTCCGACGTCGAACTGGTGGGGGTTGGACTGACCAGCATCTTCCGCATCGACGCCGGCGCCGGCGCCCCCACCGCAAAGGTGCTCGCCGTGGTCGGGAGCCGGCAGCGGCCGATCCGGATGTGGGCATTCAGCCATACGGCGGTGGCAGTGTTGAACGGGTCAACGGTGCTGACCATCGCCCTGGATTCCGGCACGGTGACGGACCCGGCGGCGACGGTCGGCAGGCAGGGCAACACGCGACCCACACTGCTGGGAGTCAGCCAGGATGGCTCCCGCTTACTAATTTCCGACAGCGATGTGCAGACCCTTCGGCCCGGGCCGACAACCGTCTACGGGGTCAACGACAAGAAGGCGACCGTGATCCAGCGGCCCGACGACACCTACACGTTCGCCGGTGCCTTCTCTCCCGACGGATCGCAGGTCGTGCTGATCAGCCGGGCCGGAAAGTTCACCAGCGGTTCGTCACCCGGGGCCGACGTGCAACTGGTGCCGGCCACCGGCGGACGGCCGCGCACCATCGGAACTGTGGACCAGCCGCCGTTCGGGCCGCTGAGCTGGTCAAGGAACAATGTGCTGATGGACACCGCGCCGTACTCCACGGCCCGCCAAGTCTGGAAACTTACCGGCTGAGCTCGGGGCCGCACCCCCGCCACTGCCTGCCCGGCCACGGAGTGCAGGATCGACCGCATGAACGTGCGCATAGTGGGCATCGGCGGCTCGGTCGATGCGGGGTCGCAGTCCGAGGCCGCGCTGCAGGCGGCCCTGGCGCGGGCGGAGAGCCGCGGCGCCTCGACGCAGGTCTTCACCGGTGCCGACATCGACTTCCCACCGTTCTACACCGGCGCCCCCATCCCCATGGCCGCAAGGAATTACCTCGAAGCGGTGCGGGCCGCCGACGCGGTGGTGATCTCCTCACCGGGCTACCACGGCACCATCTCGGGGGTTGTGAAGAATGCCTTGGACTACCTGGAGGAGCTACGCGGCGATCGGCGACCGTATCTCGACGGCCGTGCTGTCGGACTGGTGGCGGTGGCCAGGGGCTGGCAGGCATCGGTCAACACGCTGACGACGCTCAGGCAGATCGTGCATGCGCTGCGCGGCTGGCCGACGCCCTACGGGGTGACCGTGAATTCGACCGTCACCCGGTTCGACAAGACCTTCCAGACCGACGACGAAGGCAGCCGTCGATCGCTGGACATGATGGCTGCGCAGATGGTCGAGTTCGCTAGCAAGATGGGCTCGAGCACCAGCTGATCCCCCGGTGACGTCCCGGAAGTACCGGGCCGCGGAAGGAGATTCGTCAATGACGGCACACCGCAGTGCGGCGACCCAGGCCATCTTCGCGGCCAGGGACTTCCTGACCGCCAACCGCACCGACCTGCAGGCGGCGGTGGCGGGCTTCAGCTGGCCACGTCCGACCGAGTTCAACTGGGGTCTGGAATGGTTCGACGTGCTCGCAACGGATCATCCGGAGCGGCCGGCGCTGACCATCGTCGAGCAGGATGGGAGCAGTGGAACCTGGACCTATGCCGAGATGTCCCGCCGATCGGATCAGCTCGCGGTCTGGCTGCGCGGACTCGGTGTGCACCGCGGCGACCGGATCCTGCTCATGCTGTCCAACCAGGTCGAGCTCTGGGAGACCATTCTGGCTGCGATCAAGCTCGGGGCGGTGCTGATCCCGGCCAGCACCCTGCTGTCGGCCGCGGACCTGCGGGATCGGGTGGAGCGCGGACGGGCGAAGTTCGTGGTGGCCAGGGCGGCCGACGTCGGCACCTTCGCCGACGTCGCTGGTTCGTTCACCCGGATCTGTGTCGGCGTGGTCGCCGGAGGTGTTCCGCACCACTGGATCGACTACGCAGACTCGGCCGGCGCTCCGGTGAACTTCGTCCCGGACGGCCTGACACCGGCGGATGCGACGCTGCTGCTCTATTTCACCTCCGGCACCACGGCGCTACCGAAGCTGGTCGAGCACACCCACGTCAGCTACCCCATCGGGCATCTATCGACGGTGTACTGGATCGGTCTGCAGGCCGGCGATGTGCACTTGAACATCTCCTCACCCGGATGGGCGAAACACGCGTGGTCCAACGTCTTTGCGCCATGGTTGGCCGGCGCCACCGTGTTCATGTACAACTACCAGCGGTTCGACCCCGGTGAGTTGATGAGGGTGATGGGGCGGCACCACGTCACCACCTTCTGCGCGCCGCCCACCGTCTGGCGGATGCTGATCCAGGCCGACCTGTCGGCTCTGCGGACCCCACCCCGAGAGGTGGTCGGGGCCGGTGAGCCCCTGAACCCCGAGGTGATCGAACAGGTGCGCAAGAGCTGGGGCGTCACCATCCGGGACGGGTTCGGCCAGACCGAGACGACCCTGCTGGTCGCCAACACGCCCGGCCAGCGGGTGAAGGACGGATCGATGGGCCGGCCCCTTCCGGGATATCCGGTGGCGCTGGTCGATCCGGCCACCGGACAGCCGGGCGATGAAGGCGAGATCTGCCTGGACCTGTCCGAACGGCCGCTCGGCCTGATGGTCGGCTACCACGGCGACGACGAACGCACGGCGGAAGCGATGCGCGGCGGCTACTACCACACAGGTGACGTCGGATCCCGCGACCAGGACGGGTACATCACTTACGTCGGCCGCGCCGATGACGTGTTCAAGGCATCCGACTACCGGATATCGCCGTTCGAGCTGGAGTCGGTGCTGATCCAACATCCGGCGGTGGCCGAGGCGGCGGTCGTTCCATCCCCCGACCCGATGCGGCTCGCCGTTCCCAAGGCTTACGTCGTACTGGCACAAGGGTTCTCGCCGGATGCGTCCACCGCTCGAGACATCCTGACCTATGCCCGCGAGCACCTGGCGGCTTACAAGAGGATCCGCCGGATCGAGTTCGCCGAGCTGCCCAAGACCATCTCCGGCAAGATCCGCAGGGTCGAACTACGCAGCCGGGAACAGGAGATCCACGCAGGCGACGCCGAGGTGCCCGGCGAGTTCAGCTGGGAGGATCCGGCGGGCCGTTGATCCGGCCGGCCGGGCTTGTTGCCGACACCAGATCCGCCGGCCCGACCAGATCCCGTGGAAGCACAGCAATTCCCGGCTGGCGGCTGGTCAGTCGGGCTGCTGCTGCAGGTTCCGGGACCACTTTTCCAGCAGGCCGGCCAGCTGAGTGCGTTCCCGCTCGTGAGCCCGGCGGCGCCAAGCCGACGATCAACCCGCCTCACCGGTTCGTTCCGTGGCCCGCAGTGCGCCCCGGACGTAGCCGACCTCCACCGCGGCCTGCCGTATCCGTTCCTGGACCACCATCGATCCATGGCCGGTGTGATAGCGGTACACCGCATACTCGGCGCCGCGATCGGCCAATGCGTCCAGGTAGTTCTCGATCTGTCCGATCGGGCACCGAGGATCGTTCGCCCCGGCCAGGATCAGTACCGGCGCCCGAACCTGGTCGATCCAGCTGATCGGTGACGAGTCGATGTACTTGCTCGGCACCTCGTCGGGGGAGCCGCCGAACAGTGCCCGATCGTAGGCACGCAGTGGTTCCATCTCCTGCCGGTAGGAGGCGACGTAGTCCGCGACCGGCACTCCGGCAACCCCCACTGCCCACCGGCTGGGCTGCGAACCCAGCGCCAGCAAGGTGCCCCGGGGATGCGGCCGCCCCGAACCTCAACGGTGGCAGCAATTCTGCACTGCCCGCCGTCTTCCTGGTGCACGGTGGCCCCGATGCCGCAGACGACGACTCCTACGATGCCGGGCGTGCGCTGTGGCTGGAGGCGGGCTTCGCGGTCGTTCAGGTGAACTATCGCGGTTCCAGCGGGTACGGCTCACACTGGCGCGACGCGCTGACCGAGCGGGTGGGGCACACCGAACTCGCCGACGTCGCCGCCGTTCAGGACCGGCTGGTCTCGCTGGGCGCGGTGGACGGCGACCGCTGCGCGATCGTCGGCGCGTCCTGGGGTGGTTTCCTCACCTTGCTGGCGCTGGGTTCGCAGCCCAGCCGGTGGGCAGTGGGGGTTGCCGGAGTGCCGGTCGCGGACTACGTCGCCTCCTACCGGCAGGAGATGGAACCACTGCGTG
>JAABUP010006607.1_pt1 | contig 16334 bp, 17 predicted proteins | sample 5559201 | NCBI WGS metagenome assembly JAABUP01 (sample SAMN10711887, study PRJNA513373) | rock metagenome | isolation source: Antarctica rocks | place: Antarctica
CCACCCGGCCGAGCAACCCGGCTGGGTCTGTGGATGTGTAGTAACACGACCCATCACGCGCCCTTCCGGCAAACCCGCAGGTCACAAAGCAGATTCAGCCCCGCGTGTGCTCATGATCTTCGGAAGTCCGGCCAGGGTGACGGCGGCTCCGGCGACGACGGCCCGCGTGACTGACACAGCGCAGTGGGTTCCGTCGGCGAGGGAGTGGTTGAGCTGGCCGTCGGTGCCGATGACCGGGTCCGGCTCTGTCGGACTGCAAGCCTGCGTGTCGGTGACCAGGGGCGCCAAACCCGCGTTCCGTCAGGTTATGCTGACGATGTGGAACTGTGGGAGGCACCGGTCGCAGCCAGTGCCTACCGCCACGGCTATGTCGATGAGGACATCCGTCACGCCCCGCGCAACCTCGTCGCCGTCGCAGCTGATCCTCGCGACGACGACGTCACCTTGCTCACGGCCCCGACCGGGCGGCCAACCTGATCGAGGTCGGGATCCTATCCCACCGATGACGGCCCGCTGATCATCCACGCGATGGCTGCCCGTACCAAGCGTTTCAGACCACCGAAGGAGTGACTATGGCTCGAACCATCCTCGACAAGGAGCGCGCAGCCGCCGAGATCGCCGCGCGGCTCGCCAACCAGGACGAAGACCTGGCCTGGCGTGACGCCGAACCGCTACGCCGGATCGCCAACGCCTTTCAGCGCTCTGCGACCGCCGACACGGACCTGGCAGAAGCCATCCGGGCTGCCCGTGCGGATGGCTACTCCTGGGCGTCGATTGCCGCCATGCTGGGAGTGTCGAAGCAAACTGCCCAGGCCCGGTACGGCGCGTAGGCAAGCCGTCGCCGTACGACTCCGATAACACCCAGTAAGGGCTGGCGGGACTGCTGCGGGGCGCCTGCTTCTAGGTAGTGGTTATTGAATGCAGGGTGTTTGCGCTGCCCCGCCGAGCGGGGGCATGTGCATCTCCAAGATCGAGGGGGCTGCTCGGCACGACGGGCAGGTGCGTTGGCAGCTGGACGGGAGAATACACGGACGCGCGCGAAGAAGCTCAGGTCAGCACCGGGCCCGCAGCTCAGATCGACGACGACGTCGCCGGTGTGGATACCAGGCTGGTCGGTCGCCAGCGACTTGTAGGACCGGCCGAGGTCGGATTCGGCCAGCCTGGTGAGGTAGCCATCCGGTTGGGTCCACGAAAGGTGTGCGCGGGACCCTCCCCCGGGGGTTGCATCCTCGGTTGGCTCTTCGTCGAGGCCGACAGCTTCGTGGTGGCCACGCCTGCCCGACCGTGTGCGGCCACAGGTCCCGTAGACGCAGCGGGACATGCCCGGGCGGGTCGGCGACGTCGCGGAGGTACCGTCGGGGTACGAGGCGCAATCTCCAAGCCCGAAATCCTATCCCGCGAGCCTCTGACCACGCCTTTCGTGGTGCCCCTAGCAGGATTCGAACCTGCGACACACGGTTTAGGAAACCGATGCTCTATCCCCTGAGCTATAGAGGCGCGGGCCGCGAGACCCGGTCGGCCAGCCTAGCGGGCACACCGCAGGAGTCTGTCTGCCGCGGATGGCTTACGGTCACCCCGCCGCCAGAGACCGCAGACGCCGGGCGCACCTACAACAAGGGCGCCCTTGAGTTCTAGGTTGGCGTGCGAGACTCAACGGCCGTCGTAGGTTGCCCCGCGCCGTAACCCGCGCCAATTCAGGGCAGAACCGCCACGGTGCCCGTCACCCTGCTGCCGAACTTGCGGCGCGGGCTGCAGGTGCGGGGTTGGGGGCGGTAGTGCAGCAAGGTGACGGCGAATGGGCGGGGATGGGCCCGACGCTGCGGTCATCGGACCCCGGTGCAACCCGTTACCCGAAACGCCGGGCCAACCGCGGGAAGTGCACCGCCAAGTCCTCCGGTTCGTCGCTGAGCTGGGTGCCCAGCGGCTCACCGTCGGGCAACGAGATCGGGGTCCGCTCGGGGTAGGCCTCGTCCAGATGACGGCCGGTGTGCCCGGCGTACACCTGGGCGGCGACCCCCGCCCATTGCTCGGCGACGTCCAGGTCGTCGGGGTCGGGGTCGGTGTCGATGTCGGCGAGCGCCTGCGGATCCTCCAGTACCTGGTGGTAGACGTCGCTACCCAGGCTGACGATCCAAGAGCGGGCATCGGTGAACGCGTCGTCACCGCAGCTGCCGAAGATGAGATCGGCTGCTCCCCACAGCGGCCAGGTGTAGAGCCCGTGGTTGGCCTGCACCAGTAGCCGGTCGAAGTCCACGACCTCGAGCACGTCCAGCTGAGACAACTTGTCGTGCAGCGTGTCCACCTGCGCGTCCAGGTTGCCCCGCGCGTGCGCCCGAGCCTCGTCGATGATCTGCCAGAACTCGTGGGTGTCCACGGCATCCATCATTGCGCACCCGGGATGATCGCCGTTTGGGCATGAGAGCAGGCGCTCAGCGCATGGATCGATGCCGAAGCGGCGATCACGCGGGCGATCACGCGGGCGGGGGGCGGCGGCGGTCGGGGCGGGGGTGGTGACTACAACGGGGGCCGAGGCTCTGGTGGGATGGGGGTCGTGAGCACCCTGGACAGCCGCACTGTCGGTGACACCGGCCCCCGGGTGGTGTTTCTGCACGGGCTCTTCGGCCAGGGGCGCAACTTCGCCACTCTGGCGGCTCGGCTGGCGGCTCACGGTTACCGGGTCACGGTGGTGGATCTACCCAATCACGGACACTCACCGTGGCTGCCGACCCAGAATTACCCCCAGATGGCCGAGCTGGTAGCGCAACTGCTCACCGGATTTGGCGAGCCGGTGGTGCTCGTCGGGCACTCGATGGGCGGCAAGGTGGCCATGACGCTGGCCTTGCACCGCCCAGAGCTACTCACCGCCCTGGTGGTGGTGGACGTCGCCCCGGTGGACTACCCGGTGGACCGCCCGAGCTCCCCATTCGCGCACTACATCGCCGCCATGCAGTCCCTCGACCTGCAGGCGCTGCCGGACCGGGCGGCGGCCGACGCCGCGATGCACGCCGCGGTGCCCGATCCCAGCGTCCGTGGCTTTCTGCTGCAGAGCCTGGTCCGCGACGGCCAGCACGGCTGGCGCTGGCGGCTGAACCTCGACGTGCTGGACACCCACCTGACCGAGCTGGTGGGATTTCCCGAGCCGCCACCCGGGGCGACCTACGACGGGCCGGTGTTGTGGCTGGCTGGCTCAGACTCCAGGTATGTCCTCGAGCAGCACCGAGCCCGGATGACCGCGCTGTTCCCGCATACTCGCCTGGTGCGGATCAAGGGCGCTGGGCACTGGGTGCACGCCGAGCAACCGGAGACCTTCCTGGCAACCGTGCAACGCTTCCTGGTGGGATTAGGCCCATGACACATCATCGGCTGGGCCGGCCGTTGCGGGTTGTGGTCGCCCCGGACAAGTTCAAGGGAAGCCTCACCGCGGTGCAGGCCGCAGGCGCGATTGCCGCCGGGTTCGCGGGGGCGCATCCAGGGGCGACGATCGTCCAACTACCCGTCGCCGACGGAGGCGAAGGCACGGTGGATGCTGCGCTGACCGCAGGGTTCACCCCGCACCGGGTGGTGGTGCAGGGCCCGACGGGTCAACCGGTCACCGCGGTCTTCGCCGTGCGAGAGGGCACGGCGGTAATCGAGATGGCCGAGGCCTCCGGGTTGCGGCTGCTCCCGCCCACCCGCCCCGCACCGCTGACCGCATCGAGCTACGGCACCGGTGAACTGGTGCGGGCCGCGTTGGATACGGGGGCCAGCAGAATCGTGCTGGGGGTAGGCGGCAGCGCCAGCACCGACGGGGGCGCGGGGATGGCCCAGGCGCTGGGGGCGCAGTTGCTGGACGCCACTGGGCGGCAGGTGCTCCCTGGTGGGGCGGGGTTGGCCCAGTTGCACCGCATCGAGGTCGCCGACCTCGATGCGCGCCTGGCCGACACCGAGGTGGTGGTGGCCAGCGACGTGGACAACCCGCTGTGCGGTCTGCGGGGTGCCGCCGCGGTGTACGGACCGCAGAAGGGCGCCACCGCCGACGACGTCGCGGCCCTGGACGCGGCGCTGTCGCATTACGCGCAGCTGCTGCACCGGGACCTGAACATCGACGTGGCCGAGGTGCCTGGGGCCGGGGCAGCTGGAGGCACCGGCGCGGGGGCACTGGCCTTCCTGGGTGCTCGACTCACCTCCGGGATAGCCCTGCTGCTGGAGGTGGTCGGGTTCGCCGAGGCCATCCGCGGCGCCGACCTGGTGATCACCGGCGAGGGGTCGTTGGACGCGCAGAGCCTGCACGGCAAGGCACCGATCGGGGTGGCGCGGGCCGCCGGAGGCATCCCGGTGATCGCCCTGGTCGGCCGGCTCGAGGTGGTGCCCGAGCAGTTGCGGGCAGTCGGGATCACCGGTGCCCGTGCGCTGCTGGAACTGGAACCGGACGTTGCGATCGCCCAGCGCGACGCCGAGCGTCTGCTGACTGAGCTTGCCGGGCAGGTGGCAGCCGAATTCAGTACCGGGTCAGCGGCCGATCCTGCGTAGGTTGCCCTCATGGTGCACACCCGGGCCCTCGACCTGCTGCCCGACGACCGGCTACGCGGCGCAGTCGACGTGATGGTCCGGCTCATCGAGGCCGCCGGTGCCGCGGTCATTGCGATCGGGGCCGTGGTGGCGCTGTGGATGTTCCTGCGGGCACTGCCCCGCCGCGACCCGCAGGCGTTCGTACCGATCCGGCTGTCGCTGGGCCGGTTCCTGGCCCTGGGCTTGGAGTTTCAGCTTGCGGGTGACGTGCTGCGCACCGCGATCGCTCCCACGTTCACCGAACTGGGAATGCTGGCCGCGGTGGCCGCGATCCGCACGGCGCTGAACTTCTTCCTGGCACGGGAAATCCGCGACGAGCAGCGAGCCATCGCCGAGAAGGAAGTCCCCGGACGGAGCACTGGCGCTCAGGGCACTAGCGGTCAGGGAAGCGCGGATCAGGGAAGCGCGGAACGCGCGGCAACCAGCTCGGTCCCGCGCTCGTAGTCGGCGTCCCGGTTGTGGGTGAGCACACCGACCATCACCCCACCCCGTCTATAGTGGACGGTGAACGCATCGTCGTCGTGGGAAACTAGGCGCGCCTCGTCGAAACCGTCGCCCCAGGCCGCGTACTTCAGCGTCCGCTCGCCGATCTCCGTCCAGAATCCGGGTACCACGTCCCACTGGGCGTCGCTCCCGGCCGCGCCGGTGCCGGCCACTGTGCCCATCGCCTCGGCCTCACCCCAGTGCTCCACCGCCAAGTGCCGCCCGGCGGTGGGGTTGTAGGCCAGGGCCACGTCGCCCGCGGCGTACACCCCGGCCACCGTGGTGCGCAGGTGCCCATCGACCACCACGCGCCCATCGCGCACCGTTAACCCGGCCTCGGCGGCGAGCTGGCTCTGCGGCGCCACCCCCACCGCGGTCAGCACCAGATCCCCGGTGATCGGCTCGGCGCCCGCGCGGTGCACGGTCCGCCCGTCGGTGATGGCACTGACCTGGGCATCGCCGATCAGGGTGACGCCGGCGTCGCGCAGCCACCCGGCCACCCGCTCACCCACCTCCGGGCCGAGGCGCGCGGCCTGCGGAAGCGCCTCGGCAGACACCATGGTGACCGCCAAGCCTCCAGCCGCCAGCGACGCGGCCGCCTCGCACCCGATGAACCCCGAACCCACCACCACCGCGGAACTCGCGTCCTGCGCAGCGGCCCGCAACGCTCGGGCGTGGTTCAGGCTGCGCAGCAGGAACACCCGGGGGTCGTCACCACCGGGAACCGGCAGCGGGCTGGCGTGCGACCCGGTCGCCAGTACGCACGCCCCGAAGGTGAACTCCGCCCCGGACGCGGCGGTGACGCAGCGAGCCTCGACGTCCAGGGCGGTGGCGGCCTCGCCCAGCGCCACCCGGATGCCGTGCTGGTTGTAGGACCGGGTCTCCTGTAACTCCAACGAATCCTCGCTGGTGTGCCCCCGCAGGTAGGCCTTGGACAGCGGGGGGCGCGCGTAGGGCGGGTCGGTGTCGGCGGAGAGCACATGCACTGGGCCGGCACCCCCGCCTCGTCGGTAACCGATGGCCGCAGCGAGCGCGGCCGGACCCCCGCCGATCACCACCAGGCCGCCGCGGGCTGCTGCCGTCATGCCACGACAGTAGAAGCATCTTGGCGACGACGCCTGGTAAGACCCGGGTGCCCGGGACCGGGTGGCCGGCCAGGCACACTGGAGGTATGCGATACCTCGATGTCGACGGCTTGGGGCGGGTCAGCCGGGTGGGCCTGGGCACCTGGCAGTTCGGTTCCCGCGAGTGGGGTTACGGCGAGGACTACGCCACCGGCGGCGCGCACGCCATCGTCGCCAGGGCGCTCGAACTCGGGGTGACATTGTTCGACACCGCGGAGGTCTATGGCTTCGGGCGCAGCGAGCGGATCCTGGGGGACGCGCTTGGCGAGGACCGCAGCCGGGTCGTGGTCGCCAGCAAAATCTTCCCGGTCGCGCCGTTTCCGGCCATCGTCCGCAAGCGCGCGGAGGGCTCCGCTGGCCGGCTGCGGCTGAGCACCATCCCGCTGTACCAGGTGCACCAACCCAACCCGGTGGTCGGCGACGCGGTGATCATGCCGGGTCTGCGGGAGCTGCTGGACGGCGGGCGGATCGGCGCCGTCGGGGTCTCCAACTATTCGTTGCAGCGCTGGCAGCGCGCAGACGCGGAGCTGGGCCGGCCCGTGGTGAGTAACCAGGTGCAGCTGAACCTCGCGCAGTCCGCGGCGCTGTCCGACATCGTCCCGTTCGCCCAGCGTGAGCACCGCATGGTCATGGCGTACAGCCCGCTGGCGCAGGGACTGCTCGGCGGGCGGTACGGGGTAGGCCACACACCCCGCGGGGTCCGCGCGGCCAACCCGCTGTTCGGGCAGGAGAACCTGCGGCGCATCGAGCCGGTGCTGGGTTTGCTGCGCGACATCGCGACGGTGCACGACGCTGAGCCCGCCCAGGTGGCGTTGGCATGGCTCTTGGGGCTGCCGCAGGTGGTGGTGATCCCGGGGGCATCCAGCGTCGCCCAGCTGGAGAGCAACGTCGCAGCCGCCGAGCTCGACCTCACCGCCGACGAGCAGCAGGCGCTGACCGCGGCAGCCGGCGACTTCCGGCCGCAGTCGGCTGGGCGGACCCTGCTGGACGGTGCTAAAGGTCGCCTGGACGGCGCCCGGGGTCGCCTGGACGGTGCTCGGGGTCGCCTGGACGGCGCTCGGGGTCGCCTGGACGGCCTCCGCGGACGCCTCGGCGGATAACGACGCGCCGCGGCACCGGGGCGGGTAGCGCTGTGGCGGGTGCCGAGCGGGATGCGCGAGACTGTTCCCGTCAGACCCCCGAAGACCCCCGAAGACCCCCGTCTGCCCAGGAGTGTCACTGGTGCCTGCCCCGCCCTCGCCCACCGTCCCCGCTCTTGACCTGCGCACCAGGGCCGCGGTGCGCCTCGGCGGTCTGGCTGCGGGGCTCTCGCGCACCGCGCGGCTCGGTTCCGGTGCGATCATCGGCGGCCGGGTGACGGTGGCCCTGCAACCGGACACCCTGCGCAGGTTGGCGGCCGGTCGCCGGGTGGTGCTGGTCACCGGGACCAACGGCAAGACCACCACCACCGCGATGATCGCCGCCGCGCTGCGCACGCTGGGGGAGGTGGCCACCAACGCTGGGGGCGCCAATATGCCCGACGGGTTGGTCGCCGCACTCACCGAACACCCCGATGCCCCGCTGGCCGCGTTGGAGGTGGACGAGCTGCACCTGCGGCAGGTGACGGCCGCGCTGGACCCGGCCGCGGTGGTGCTGCTGAACCTGACCCGCGACCAGCTGGACCGGGTGGGGGAGGTCAACATGCTGGTGCGGTCGCTGTGCACGGCGTTGGAGGCCCGCCCGGCGACGACCGTGGTAGCCAACGCCGACGATCCCGCGGTGGTCGCCGCGGTACCCGACGCAGCCACCGTGCGGTGGGTGGCCGGGGGCGGCAGCTGGCACGACGACTCCACGGTGTGCCCCCGGTGTGCACAACTGCTGGACCGCACCGGCGGTAGCTGGGTGTGCAGCTGCGGCCTGCACCGACCGCAGCCCTCCTGGGACGTCGAACCAGCCGGGTTGCGCACCCCGGACGGGCAGTTGGTGGATCTGGACATCGCACTGCCTGGCCGGATCAACTTGTCCAACGCCGCGATGGCCGCGGCCGCAGCCGACGTCCTGGGGGTGAGCCCGGCAGCGTCGACGGCAGCCGCGAGCACCCTCACCGAGATCGCCGGGCGGTACCGACGGGTGTCGGTGGGGGACAAGTCGGTGCGGCTGCTGCTGGCGAAGAATCCGGCCGGCGCCACCGAGACCCTGGAGCTGTTGGGGACCTCGGACGCCGCCCTGGTGGTGGCAATCAACGGCCAGGAGGCCGACGGTCGTGACCTGTCCTGGTTGTGGGACGTGCCCTTCGAGCGGTTGGCCGGCCGCGTCGTCACCGCCTCGGGTCAGCGCGCCACCGACCTCGCGGTGCGGTTGAGTTACGCCGGGGTCGCCCACCAAGTGGTTCACGACCCGGGCGCTGCGATCACCAGCGCCCCCCAGCCGGCCGTCGATGTGCTGGCCAACTACACCGCGTTCCGCGACTTGCTGAGGTGGCTGCCCCGTGCCCGGTGAGAGCGACATCACCATTGCCCTGCTGTTTCCCTCCCTGCTGGGCACCTACGGCGACGGTGGCAACGCCGTCGTCATGCAGCGTCGGTTGCAATGGCGCGACATCCCGTCCCGGGTGCACGTCGTCGACGTCGGTGACCAGGTTCCCGAGCAGTGCGACGTCTACCTGCTCGGTGGCGCGGAGGACGGAGCGGGGCGCACCGCGGCCGGGCTGCTGCGCGATCAGAACGGGCTGCGCCGGGCGATCGACGCCGGGCGTCCGACGCTGGCGGTCTGCGCCGGGTTGCAACTGATGGGTCACCACGTGCACGCGATCGACGGTGGGTACGAGGGTCTAGGTCTGCTGGACGCCACCACCAAGCCCCAGGTCAGCAGGGCGATCGGGGAAATCGTGGCCACCCCGACCGGCGAATGGGCGCAGCACAGCACGCACGCGCTGACCGGGTTTGAAAACCATCGCGGCGGAACCGTGCTGGGCCCGGCCGCCGCGCCGCTGGCCAGCGTGGCGCGCGGGGTGGGCAACGGCGGCGGAATGCCGGTGGAGGGCGCGATCCAGGGGCGGTTGGTGGCCACCTACCTGCACGGCCCGGTCCTAGCCCGCAACCCCGACCTGGCCGACGTGTTGCTGGGCTGGGCGGTGGGCGAACCGCTGGCGCCGCTGCCCCGTGACGATGTGCAGCGTCTGCGCGCGGAGCGGTTGGGAGCCACCGACGCACCGCGCCGCCGCGGGCTGCGGGCACTGCTGCGCCGGTGACCGGGGCGACCTTCGGGAGCGGTGAACCTGCGAGCCCGGCCCGTCGTACACCTCGGTGCACTGGGCATCAGCCCAGCTCAGCTACCCAGGAGGTTGCCGTGTCCGTTCGAAGGCCCACCACCACCGCGCTCCGCGTCGGCCTCGCCGCCGCCGTCGTGCTCACCACAGCAGCCACCGGAGCGGGACTCGCCGCCGCCGGCAGCAAGTCTGACTCCGCTGGTGATAGCAGCAAGTCCGACTCCGCCGGCGAGAACCGCGACCAGCAGTCCGATACGCCGGTGTCCGTGCAGATCGTCTCTCCCCACCGCGGTGACAACGCCGGCATCGGCGGCGCGGCCTGGATCGTCGACCTCGCGGTGCGCTACCCCGGTGGCCCGCCGGTCGCACCGCCAGCGGGTTCTCCCCCCAGCTCACCGGTCCCGCCGCGCACAACAACACCGCCCCGTTCCCGGGCACCTTCTCCACCCGACGCGACGACCGGTTGCCCGGACTGGTGGTGCTCACCTCGACCACGAAGACCGGCGCGCCGTTCAGCGGCCCGGGTACCAACCTGGCGAACCTGTTCAACGTGACCGGGCTCGCCAACAGCACCGAGTCCGTCACGGAGATCCGGGACAACTGGATCGTTGGGGCGCCGATCGCCGGCAAGGACCTCACCACGGTGCTGACCGTCGCGGTGGTCGCCGACCTCAACGGCAACGGCATCTACGACGACGCCCCGGCGGTCGTGCCGGACGCCAACGGTGACGGCCGCATCGACGCGAAGGACCTTGAAGCGCTCGGGTTGGCCTCGACGGTGCAGACGGTGACGTTCCGCCTCGACGGCGCCGCCTGACCGGCAGCGGGAGCACGCGGGTGACGCGGGACGAAGAGCTGATGACGGCGCTGCACGACGAGCACGCCGCGGTTCTGCATACTTTCGTCTCGCGGTACACCGATGACCGCCAACGGGTGCAGGACGTGGTGTAGGAGACGCTGCTGCGGGCCTGGAAAGGGATCGACTCGATCGATCCCACCCGCGACAGCACCCGCTCCTACCTGTTCACCGTGGCCCGTAACGTGCTGACCGACCTGTGGCGGGCCGAGCAACGACGCCCGAAGCTGGTCTCCGGTGCGGCGGCGATGGCGGCGGTGGCGGCAGTACCGTCGACCGACGACGTGGACAGCGCGGTGGAGGGGTGGTTGGTGGCGGCGGCTCTGGAAACCCTGACACCGGAGCACCGCAGCGTGATCCAGGCGCTGTACTTCGAGGGGCGCTCGGTCGCCGACACCGCGAGAGCGCTCACCGTGCCGGCGGGGACGGTGAAGTCCCGGGCCTACTACGCGGTGCGTGCCTTGCGTGCGGCATTCCAGGAGAGCGGAGTTCTGCGATGAGCACCCACGACGACGTTCGGGTGCTGGTGGGTGCCCTGGTGCTCGGCGGGCTATCCGAAGACGACCGGGCGACGGTGACCCAGCATCTGCGCACCTGTGCGGACTGCCGTGCCGAACTCACTGACGTGGCGCCGCTGCCGGGACTGCTGAATCGGATGCCCGCCGAAGCCCGCGACGACCCAGCCAGGCGGGCGGCTGAGCCAGCAGACGGGCAGCTGGCGGTGCTGCCTGGCCGAAGTGCGCCGCGAGCGCGCGGCTGGCCGGAGGCGGGCCCGGTAGCTGGTGGCCGCGATGATCGTCGCGGTGTTGGGCCTCGGGGTGGTGGCGGTACTGCCCCGCACCGCCACCCCACCGAACGCGCCGACCCTCGCAGCCCCGTAGGTCACCGCCCCACCGTCGGTCACTACGGTGCCCCCGGCTAGCCCCAGCCCGTCGGCCGCGGCAACGGTGCTGGTGTCGGCACCGGGCTCCACCGCCTCCGGGGACGCCGCGCTGACGGCGAAAGCGTGGGGAACGTCGGTGCAGGCCAAGTTGTCGGGTCTGGCAGGCCCCGGACCGTTCGTGATGGTGGTGGTCGGTGCCACCGGGCGGACCGAGCAAGCAGCCACCTGGTCAGCCACCCCGACCAAAGCCGCCGACGTCACCGGCGCTACCTCGATGCCCCCAGCTGCTATCCGGGCGGTGCAGATCCGCGACAGCGAAGGGCGGGTGCTGGCTAGCACCGTGTGACCGCCGCCGCGCTCAGTTCCTGTTGCTCGGAGTACGCGGGCAGACTTGTGCGTTCCGTGCAGTGCCGCACCCGGTAGCGGCTGAAGGGACCCCATGTCTGGAAACGCAGTGCACCGTTTTGCCAATACCGCGATCCTCAGCGTGTGCGCCATCGACGCGACGCAGGTCGTCACCTCCGACGAGATTGACGCAGCGCTGGCCGACACCTACGGCCGGGTGGGTCTGCGCCCGGGGATGATGCAACGACTGGCCGGGATCGAGGCCCGCCGGTGGTGGAGCCCGGGCACCACGTTCGCCGACGGCGCAGCCATGGCCGGGGCCAAGGCCATCGCCGAAGCCGGGGTAGACCCCAGCCGGATCGGGCTGATGGTGAATACCTCGGTCAGCCGGGCGCACCTGGAGCCGTCCACCGCGGTCAGCGTGCACCACGCGCTGGGTTTGGCGTCGAGTTGTCAGAACTTCGACGTGACGAATGCCTGCCTGGGGTTCGTCAACGGGATGCAGCTGGCCGCGGCGATGATCGAGAGCGGGCAGATCGAGTACGCGCTGGTGGTCAACGGGGAAGACGCCCGCGGCATCCAGGAAGCGACCATCGACCGGCTCAATTCCGGGGACCCCGCGCAGGTCACCGCGAAGCACGTGTTTGAGCAGTTCGCGTCGATGACGCTGGGCTCCGGGGCGGCCGCGATGGTGCTGGGCCGGGCCGACGAGCACCCCGAGGGTCACCGGTTCCTCGGTGGGGTGACCCGGGCGGGGACCTCGCATCACGAGCTGTGCGTCGGGGACATGGACGACATGCGCACCGACAGCAAAGGGCTGATGGACGCCGGGCTGGACCTCAGCGCCGCGATGTGGGCCGAGAGCGCCCCCGAATGGGGCTGGGACACCGGGGTGGCGCGGTACATCATCCACCAGGTGTCGGTGGTGCACACCCGGGCGATCTGCCACACCCTGGGCATCGACTCAGACCTGGTGCCGCTGACCTTCCCGACCCGGGGCAACATCGGCCCGGCGTCCATCCCGTTCACCCTGGCCCGGGAGGTGGGCTCGCTCTCCGACGGCGACCGGGTGTTGCTGATGGGCATCGGCTCCGGGCTGAACGCCTCCCTCGTCGAGATCGTGTGGTGATCGGCTACGCCGCCTCCCCCGCCACCCTGCCCCCGGCGGGACTGCCCGGCCTGGACCCGAAGTGGTCGCGGTTGGTGGCGGTCACCGACGCCGAAGGGGTGGCGCGCACCTTCCACGTGCTCGACTCCTGGCCAACTGGGGGTGCGGCGCCGCAGGGCACGCTGCTGTGCGTGCACGGCAACCCGACGTGGAGCTACCTGTGGCGGCGGTTGCTCGCCGCGGCCCCGCCGGGATGGCGGGTGCTGGCCCCGGACCACCTGGGCATGGGTCACAGCGAACGGCTCAGCTCGCCGCGCACGCTGTCCCAGCGAGTCGACGACCTGACTCGGCTGACCGACGCCGTGGGCGTGCACGGACCGGTGGTCACCGTCGCGCACGACTGGGGTGGGATCCTCAGCATGGGCTGGGTGCTGGCGCACCGCGAGCAGGTGCGGGGGGTGGTGCTGACCAACACCGCCGTGCACCAACCGCAGCCCGGGAAAGGCCCGTGGCTGATCCGCGCCGCCCACCTTCCCGCGGTCGGGGAGGCGGTATGCGTGCGCACCCCGGCGTTCGTGCGGGCCACCACCGCGCTGAGCCGGCCGCCGCTGCCCGCCGAGGTTCGAGTGGCGTTCGCCGAGCCGTACCGGACCCCCACGCGGCGCGCGGCCGTCGGCGGATTCGTCGCCGACATCCCCTTCGCCGCCGAACACCCCAGCCGCGCGACGCTCGATGCCATCGCCGAGGGCATGCGGACACTGGACGTGCCTGCGCTGCTGCTGTGGGGCCCGAGGGACCCGGTGTTCCTGGAGGAGCACTTGCGAGACCTGCAGGACCGGCTACCCGCTGCTAGCACACACCGCTTCGAGAGCGCCGCGCACCTGCTGCCCGAGGACGCCCCGGGGTACGCCGACGCGGTCACCCAGTTCGTGGCCTCGCTGCAGGACGCGGTGCCGGTGCTGAAACCGGCCGTGGCGCAACGCCCCCAGTTGTGGGCGCAGCTGGAGGAACACGCCCACGACGACGACCCGGCGATCGTGGCCGTGGACGGGGCGTCGATCAGCTGGGCGCAGCTGCACGGCCGGGTCACGGACTTGGCCGGCGCGCTGGTGGGTGCCGGGGTGCGCCCCGGTGACCGGGTGGCACTGTTGGTACCCCCCTCGATCGACCTCACCGTGGCGGTGTACGCGGTGTGGCGCGCAGGGGCGGTGATTGTGGTCGCGGACAAGGGACTCGGGCTGCGCGGGATGGGCCGTGCGCTGCGCGGAGCCAGGGTGGACCACGTCATCGGAGGCCGCCAGGGGTTGCTCGCGGCCCGGGTGATGCGGCTGCCCGGCACCCGCATCAGCATGGACGGCCCCACGGGCCCGGTGGATGCGCTACCGCAGGTGAGTGGGGACATGCCCGCCGCGGTGGTGTTCACCTCCGGTGCCACCGGCCCGGCCAAAGGGGTGCTGTACCGGCACCGTCAGCTCCGCGCGCAGGTGGACCTGGTGCGGGCTACCTATCAGCTCACCGCCGCGGACAAGCTGGTGGCCGCCTTCGCACCGTTCGCGTTGTACGGGCCGGCGCTGGGTATCGCCTCAGCGGTGCCCGACACCGACGTCACCAAGCCGGCGACGCTGACAGCGGCCGCTCTCGCCCAGGCCGCCGAAGCCGTGGGTGCCACGGTGGTGTTCGCGTCCCCGGCTGCCTTGCGCAACGTGCTGGCGACCGCGGGGGAGTTGGACGCCGCCGGTGCGGGGGCGTTGGCCACGGTGCGGTTGGTGATGTCTGCCGGGGCGCCGGTGCCGGTGGCCCTGATGCGGGAACTGACCCAGGTGTTGCCGCTCGCGCAGCTGCATACCCCCTACGGGATGACCGAGGCACTCCCGATCACCGACGTGTCGCTGGGAGAGATCGTCGCCGCCGGGGTGGGGGACGGTGTATGCGTGGGCCACCCGTTGCCTGGGGTGGCTGTGCAGCTCAGCCCGCTGAACGAGGTGGGTGTGGCTGATGGGGAGCTGACCGCCGAACCCGGGGTGAGCGGTGAGGTCTGTGTGCGTGCCGAGCACGTCAAGGACCGCTACGACGCTTTGTGGATGACCGAGCGGGCCAGTTCCCGTAACCCTGGGTGGCACCGCACCGGCGACGTCGGCGAGTTCGACGACGCCGCGCGGTTATGGGTGCAGGGCCGCACCGTGCACGTCCTGAGCACGCCCGCCGGCCCGGTGACCCCCGTGGGGATCGAGCAGCGGGTGGAAACGGTGCGGTCATCCGCTGCCGTGGTTGGGGTGGGGCCGGTCGGCACCCAGCAGGTGGTGGTCGTCATCACCGGGGCGGGCGGTCCACTGGCGGACGCCGAGACGGCCGAGGAGGTGCGGGCCGCAGCCGGGGTCCCGGTCGCCGCCGTCCTGGTGCGCCGGAGCCTGCCGGTGGACATCCGGCACAACTCCAAAATCGACCGGACCGCGTTGGCGCACTGGGCGGGCCGCGTCCTGGCCGGTCAGCGCCGGTGAGAGTGCTGGCCGGGGGTCGCCGGTGAAGGTCCTAGTCACCGGCGCCAGCGGCATGCTCGGGGCCGGGGTGGCGCGCGCGTTGCTGCACCGCGGCGATGAGGTGATGTTGCTGCAGCGGCGGCGATCGGAAGTGGACACCGCGCAGGTGCTGGGCGACGTCGCCGACCCGGATGTGGTGGCCCGGGCCGTCACCGGGTGCGAGGTGGTGGTGCACCTGGCAGCGAAGGTGGACGTGGTGGGGCCCTGGGCCGAGTACGCCCACGCCAACGTCACCGGGACCCGCACCGTGGTGCGGGCCTGCCAGGCCGCCGGGGTGCGCCGCCTGGTCAACGTCAGCTCACCGTCGGTGGCTCACGCCGGGCGGGCGCTGGTGGGGGTCGGTGCGGGCGCAGCCGATCCCCAATGGGCCCGCGGGCACTACGCCCGGTCGAAGGCCCTGGCCGAGCAAGCGGCGCTGGCCGCGGATTCCGCCGATCTGGCGGTGCTCAGCGTGCGCCCGCACCTGGTGTGGGGACCCGGGGACACCCAGCTGGTGGGGCGGATCGTGGCGCGGGCGGCGGCCGGGCGGTTACCCATCATCGCCACCGGCGCGGCGCTGATCGACACCACTTACGTTGACAACGCCGTCGAGGCGCTAATCGCCGCAGTGGACGGGGTCGTGCACGGCCAAGCCCTGGTGGTCAGCAACGGGGAGCCCCGCCCGGTCGCGGAGATTCTGCATCAACTGTGCACCGCGGCCGGGGTGGCGCCGCCGAGCCGCCGGGTGCCGCGGGGGGTGGCGCTGGCCGCCGGTGCCGCCGCGGAGGGGCTGTGGCGGGTCCTGGACCGCCGCGACACCCCCCCGCTGACCCGGTTTCTCGTCGAGCAGCTGTCCACGGCGCACTGGTTCGACCAACGGCACACCCGCACGGTGCTCGGGTGGACGCCGCGGGTGAGCCTGGAGCAGGGTTTCGCGGCCTTGTCCGCGCACTACTCCCACGGGTGGGCGGCGGCTGTCAGCTGGTGCGGCGCCCAGCCAGCAGCATCAGCCCACCGAGTACCACCAGAATCGTGCCCAGGCCCAGCGCCCACTCGAGCTGCACGCCAGTGAAGGCCAGCCCACCGCCCGTCGGAGCACCTGCGCCCGTCCCGGTACCCCCACCGGTACCAACTCCGGCACCCGCGCCCGCCGGCACCGCACCCGCGCCCGCCGGCACCGCACCCGCGCCCGCCGGCACCGCACCCGCGCCCGCCGGCACCGCA
>JAABUP010006609.1_pt1 | contig 16321 bp, 16 predicted proteins | sample 5559201 | NCBI WGS metagenome assembly JAABUP01 (sample SAMN10711887, study PRJNA513373) | rock metagenome | isolation source: Antarctica rocks | place: Antarctica
AGCCATGCACAGCGGGTGGCCAACGGTATGCACACACACACACACTCTGCTGTCTCTAGGTGAGGGCAGCGATCCAGTCTGGCGTCCTGGCATGGAAGAGGTTTGCGCTTGATCTCCCCCGCAGGAAGTATTTGTACAACAGCTCAGCTTCATGCTGATGATTCTACCATCTTGCTGGGAGTCCTTGGTTGGCTTGGTTGCCATACTCTGCAAGCACACCCTTACTCCTTTCGGATGCAATGAGAGTGCACCAAAGTTAGCCAATGTCAGTTGTCCTGAGGACTATACACAGCACTTCCATTGCACCAGACATGTTTCAAATGTTGCACCTGAATTGCTTGTATGGGTTTTGAACTGCAAGCAATTTACAACTGATTCTGACAACCTGAACCAAGACTTGTAGCTTAGTGTTGAAATAAGACCAGCTTTATTTAGACTGGTTGAGTAGAGTGCGAATGCAATCAATGACTTGCAGCCACAATGTACAAACTAGAGCTAGCTTGAGATTGACAGATTGACGCAACAGCAGAGTAGTACAGCTGCAGAGCAATGCAGTAGGAGAGCAGCTCCGATCTTGTTGTCTAGTAGGGATAATACCCTAATTGATCTAGTAGGGATAATACCCTAATTGAAGCATGTTATTGCAGGGGATGGTGTTAGTGAAGCGCAGCTTCATTGCTGAGCAGCTTGAGTCTTACAAAGACGAGATGGCTGCTATTGCCACTGTGAAGAAGCAGATGGATGACTGCGAAGTCATAGCACACCAAGCCTTCAAAGCTCAGCTGGCTCTACAGAACAAATGGAAAGAGCTGAATGCAAGATGTCAGAGTTTGAAAGAAGAGAAGGCCCAATGGCAAAACCAAAACGCCTCTCCGTTTGCTTTGCAGCTGTTGCACACCTGCCAAGAACAGAACAGCCCTGTTGGAAGCAGCGTCACCTATTGCTTGGAACTGTCCAAGAGCTTCACTTGCTTGCTTGCAGACCATCATGGCGAAAAGAACAAGTGGAGGCGGGGCTGCTGGAGGGACAGAGGAAGCCAAAGCCGAGGCACGACCCCAGCTCCAGGGGCAAACCAAGCACATGATGCAAGCCTTGATGGCAGGAGGCAAGGCAGGAGTCACCAGGTATGTTAACTGTCATTTGCTGATTGGTTTCACACAGTTTGGGAGCAAAAAGTGGGAACAAAAGGATCAAGCCACCATTGCTTGTCAACCCAATATTTGATGACTACGCAATGCATTGATACGCTGCCCATCCTTTCATCTACAGCTACCTAATCTTGTGTTGTGCACAAAACTGGGTTGCTTGAATGTGTTGCACATGTAGCTGACAATACAACTTGACTGGATCCCTCCCTGCACATGTAAGATCAAGCATAGGCACTCTTCCTAATGCGAATATGATACATCCACTACCTGGCATAGACATTTGCTGTAGTGCCTCAGCTTGACACTGGTCAATCATGCTTTCATATCAAAGGGCATAGTCATCTTGGAGCTGCTAGTGTGTAGAGCAAATTTCCCATCTTGTGAAGAATGAAGCTGGATCTGCTTTGGCACATGTTGTCATTTCAACATTGGAAGCTTCTGCAGGCTGCCAATCCTACTGGTCATGTGCCTGCTGGCAGCCCCTCCCAACAGCACAGGGGCCAAGGGGATAACCGACAGCTCTCTGCTGCAAGCCGATTTCAGCAGGGCAGTGGTGGCCAAGGGGCTCATCAGCAACACCCTTCTGGAAGTCCCTCCCAGCGAAGCAGAGCTGGTCAGGGGACTGGTCGTCAGCCCCCTCAACGTGGTGGTAACAACCATCTGAGGAGGACTGCAGCAGCCCCGCAGCTGGCAAGAGCAGCAGCACATTCGCCAGTGATGCAGCAGCGCCAGCAATATGTCCGCCGGCTCACTGGCCCGACAGGCGAAGAAGATGTAAGGCACTCTGACACAATGTTTGTTCTGGCAAGTGCAATGCATCCTGCTATGTCCGTCACATGCTGTGTGACTCCTCAGATGTGATTGCATTTGCTCTAAGACCCTAACAATATACAGTCTTGCTGCAAGGGCATGTTGCATTCACGGTGTCAGAGACCTTGTCTGCATTGGTAGCATTCAGCCCTCAATTCGTTAAATCTGTGATTTACTGTGCCATTTGAGATATTCTCTAGTACTTAGTACATACCAACTGTGATATTCCTATATCAAAATTAACGAATTGAGGGCTATTCCTTAGATATGAAAGGCTCTGTTGCATCATCTGTATGTAAGACAGTATTTGTGATTGACTTTACCATGCTTGGTGACTGTTCATGGCAAGATGTACACAAATTGCCCCCCAAGCACTTGTTTGCCGCTTGCTTGACAGTTGCAGACCCTTGCGCTGAAATCACAAAATGACTGTGGAAATCTGACCAGGGCCTCACAACTGTGACCTTATCTAACAACTGCTGTATTCCCTGCACCTTTGTCTCGTTGGTACTGCAGATCTGGAGGGCGATAACAGAGAAGCAAATGATGGATCTGCTGACTCATGCCCAAAAGTCATTCATGGAGGTGAGTCGCTGGGAGGAGCAGATCGCAGACTACATAGACGAGTCCTGCCACGGACAAGATCAGCTGTAGAAGCTGCACATCCCTGAAGCTGAAGCTCAGATAGGCAGAGAGGAAGAGGAGATAAAAGCTCTGAAGGAGGAGAATAACAAGCTGTTTTCAGAACTTTTGAAAAATTCTGAAAACAGCTTTTTATTCTCCTCCTTCAACAGTTTTGGAGGTGTGTTTGGCACTTCTCTGGCAGCACACGGCATGTTGCCGTCCAAATGGCAAGGCACTTGTGTCTTGTGTGTCCCCACTGCATCCCGTGCTTTTTAGTATGCATATTGATGCTGCTGTACATGACATGTGATGCCATCATTGGTGCACATTTATACCAAACAATCTCTGTTCTTGGTGGCAGTCCACCTTCCGACTGTTTATGTGGTCTGCAGGGCTAGACGTGAGATCCTAGAGAGGATCTGCTCTCTGCCTCTGCCTCTGCCTCCTCTCTGCCTCTGCATCAGCTTGCTGAAATCAGATGCGACATCAATGCTTGAAGTTGCGACATTTAACCTCTTAGGCTAGCAGCAAGGTGGGGTTGTCCTAGAACAGATCTGTGCAATATGATTATACCTAAGATTGCATGTCGGTGCTGGTAGCTATTGACATGCTATGTTCAGAATTTAATTAGCATCAGATGCTAGAATGCATCAGTCACACCATTGGATGTGGTGTGCACGTGATTAGTGAATTTGAGCATGGCTTTTTCAGGCTCTCAAGTGTGAATTCAAAAGACGTTTGCCTTGTCTCCTGACTGTGTGTCAGTTAGGGTCTGTTTGCTTCAGAGTGGCGTTTGAATGCAGGGTTAGTAGGCATTTATGCAGTATTTTCTTTGGCACACCATGAGAAATTTGTCAGGCCAATTAGTGATAGAAGGCTCCTGTTGTCTTTGCAGTCTGGCAACATGCACCACGAATTGTTTCAATTCAATTAGGGTATTGCTGCAGTTGCACAACACGTGCTGCTTATGCACCATTGCTGCTGCTACAGCTGTCGAAACGTGTTGTCGTTCCGCTCCTGATCCTGCTGCACATCAAATCTGTATATCGTAGAAAGCCAGATGAGGCCGTACAGAAAGATGTTATTGATGTCAATGTCTATGATGTGCTGGCTTGATTGTGCAGCAAACACAGGTCACAGTACTGTGCATGATGCCAGAGTAACAGAACACCTGTTTGCATTGAACGGGACACATCATGTGTGTACACACAGCAGCACAGACCTTGATTCAAGAAGCCAGCCTGTAAGCAGACAGGTTGCTGCAGAGATAATGTCAATGCTGGCTGTGCCTATGCTGCCTCAACAAAGCAATCTGCACATGAAGTCAACGAGGTGCTCTAGACCTGCAAAGTATGGCCAGCTGGCCTTGCTCCTGTGTTAACAAATGCATCACGGCAGCAACGAGAGCACAGTGCACCCTCTGGTTCAGTTGAAGACAAGCACAGATGAAAGGCCAACTGCCTTTGCTGTGTTGTAAATTGGCACAATGTGCCAATGGTCTGATGTCAACTGCTCTGTAGTTGAGAGCCGCATCAGGTCGAGATGCCTACTGATCAGCCCTGACAGCAGCAGCGCCCTCAGAGAGACCACATGCTGGATCTCCTAAGATTAACAGCTGGCCCACAAGGGCCAATCACGCAGCTGGCATGGCATTGCACAGCTGTCACAGCAGTTGAGCAAGGCAATGACATCACAGGGTGGCAGCGCAGTGTATTGCAGCAGCAGCGCCCTGTTGGGCCAGCATTTTGCTGGGACAGCCAGCAGACTAGCCTGTGATCACAGGTATAGTACTGCATGACTCTGCTCATCAAACCACTTCTGCCTTTCTATCATTGCAAGAGGTCAAATTGTCTTTGCACTGCTGACATCAGCTGCTTGCGGCTATACAGCTTATCCACCACAATCATCACCTCCACCACCACCAATCTTTCACTAATCCAGCAGTGGTTGTATTATTGCATCATATGTATGCATGGAAAGCTTGAGTGCACCCTGCAGTCCTGGACAGCGCAGTGCAACATACATCCAGCCTTCTTTTGTGCATCATGAATGCTGCTTCAAGACAACAGGATTGCTGACTGACAGTCAAGTTGGTGTTTGATAGGTCACAAACGTTCCTGGATTGCAAGCGCGGAATGACTGAGGCTCAGCCCAGTCATACAGGCTCTGCTGCCTTACCAAGCAAAGCCAAGCCCAACAATATCACCGGTGTACATAGCAACAACATGTTGGGTCAGTACCACAAGCACAGCATGTCAACTACTTCAAAGGTTGGTATCAAGTCTATCAGAGTTCAAAACAGTAGAGTGAGGACATCATGTCCCTCCTGTCACCACCTTCACATTTCAGCTGGCGTTGTGTACATTGACAATGCTGAGCAGGCTCTCACCTTGATGAAGCGCCTCTCCAGGATAAAGCCTCAAAGCTCTACCCCAGACAGTAACATCTCCCAACCCAGCCCAAAGGTCAAGCAGCTCAGTCAGTGCGAAAGCTTTGAGCAGGTTGCCACAGGCTGTTACATGCCTATCTCAGCAACATGTGCCCCAGCTGAGTGTTGGATGAATCAACAATTTGCAGTCCAGCCTTATGTCGCCCAGCCGTACCTGGGGAGTTTGTTTGCACATCTCCAAGGCTCACAACTTCAAAACCACACCTAAACCTTCAAGTGCAACTTAGCTACCAGGCAGTCTCTGCTGTCATGCACTACAATGCATTCTTGGGAGGGCATTCACTGATAGCGCACAAAGCAGGCCTATTATGACATTACAATGCATTGTATTCTGATGAACAGTGTTGACATTGAGGATTTATGGTGGAGTTAAGTAGACAATCAACTAGCATTGACCTTGGCTTGTTGAGTAGCATCTTGTGCTGATGGCAAGACCTTCACTTAAATCATGCACAATACTCTGAACATTTCTTGGTGTCGTGAAGAGTTTCTGTACTACATGAGGCAGCTGCACTAGGAAAACGACATTGTGTCACATATGGCAGCAGATGAATGCAGATCATTTAAGCAGGACGAGAGTTGTAGCAATGAGCTCAATGACTTGAGTCAGCACGCAGTGTGACGCGCCAGGTGGCAGAACAGCAGGTGAATAGCATTGCTTGTGGCAGTCGGACTAGGTAGTAGTAGCGTCCTTGCTGCATGCCAAGCAATGCAGATGGCTGAGTTGGCTAAGAGCTATACATTATGTTTAGGGTTTAGGGTTTGATAGTTCGCATTCCAGAACGAAGTGTCGACAAAACAGCTGGCAACAGGCACCCATAGGTGACTCATGTTCGAATGACTCGTGACCTGATCAGCTCAACTCAAGTCAGACTCGTCAAGTCTGATACACGTGCTGTCAGACCAGCTGGCATCGAGGCTTCTCTTGTCTTCCATATTGCTTGCCGTAGCTGCGGGCATAGTCATCAGCGGGTGCACCGTGCAGTGCACCGTGTCCAGTCCTGCATAAGGGGATACTTTGAGGCTGCACAGAAGCCAGCGGCAAGCCAAGCTGGTGTGCAAGAGAGAGGGGCAAACGGGCGGCCGTGAGTATCAGTGCAGATCTGCTCTGCAGCCACTGCAGCCTTATTGCCATGTTCTTCCTACGCGGTCAGAGGTCTTTCCCAGAGCCGGCTTGCCAGGGTGTGCGAGCGTTTCTGCACGGTGACAAGCTGTCCGTGGCCTTCCCTTGAGCAGTGTATGCAGGCAAGCACAGCTAGTTTCTGCGGTTGTGAGTGCGCCTTGTTCCGGCCCCACCTGCATGCACCACTTCTGCCCTGGACAAGTTCAATGTTCTGCTGACTGTGATGAGGACAAGCTCATTAGTTTCTCATCTGGGCTGGCAAGGGACCTGTGCATAGATTGGGGACTCTCTTGCCACAACACAATGGGATGTGTACGGCACAAGCCTAAGCTTGAAGTTTGTATACATGTAGGGGTGATTGATGGCACAACAAGCTGTTCCCTTTTATAGCCGCACACAGCTGGATCGCAAGCAGATACATATGCATCAGCTTTCAAGAAGGTGATTTATGTAAAAAGCATCAAAGACAAGTCGGTGTGACACTGTGACAATACTATGTATGAGTATGCTTGCTTGAGACAAAACACATATTTGGCACATTGTCAAAAGGTGTGTCACAGACACAATGCAAAATCAGCCTATAAGTTTGCAAACATCGGCTGCTACCCTCACGAGCTCTTGGTCACAACCTGTCTTGCTTGAGCTTGCGTGCTTGTCACATGTCGTGGCATGAGGGCTGCACATATGCTTTGGGGATGATGCATGCTTATTACTAGTCACTTAACAACGTTGCAACAATTGTGAACAATGTGGAAACACAGTATTTGTTGTGCCTGTAGTTGCGAGCACAAGATTATATAATCTCATCCAACGCAATCAGCGCAAGGCCACCGCTGTACCCTGCAACAACCCCCCCGTCTCCACCAACAGGGTTTGAAGCAAGCCAACAGTGCATGCACATCGCACGAAGGGTTGCCAGGGGTATGGACAGGGAGACCTGGCTGGCTCTAGGTGAGGGCAGCTATCCAGTCTGGCGTCCTGGCATTGAAGAGGTGTGTGTGCTTGATCTCCCCTGCAGGAAGAGCACTTGCACAACAGCTTAGAGCCACGCTGATGTGTCTACCATCTTGATGGTAGTCTTTTGTGAGCTTGGTTGCCATACTCCGCAAGCACACCCTTGCTCCTTGGATGCAATGAGAGTTCTTCACAAGTGAGCCAATGCTAGTTGTCTTGAACCATGAGTACTATACACAGAACTTGCATTGCATCAAACATGTTTCTAATTGTGCCCCTGAGTTGCTTGTGTGGATTTTGAAGTGCAAGCATTTTTCAACTGATTCTGACAACCTGAACGAATACTTGTAGCATAGCGTTGAAATAAGACCAACTTGAATTAGATTGGTCGACTAGAGTGTAAATGCAATCAATGAACAGCAGCCACAATGTACACGCTAGCTTGAGATTGACAGATGCAGCAGTAGAGCAGTGTAGCTGCAGAGCAGTGCAGTAGCAGAGCAGCTCTGATCTTGCTGTCTAGTAGGGATAAGACCCTCATTCAAGCATATTGTTGCAGGGGATGATTTTTGTCAAGCTCAGCGTCCTTGCTGAGCAGCTTGAGTCTTACCCAGACCAGCTTGCTGCTGTTGCAACAGTGAAGAAGCAGATGGTAGACTGCGAAGTCGTTGCTAGCAAGGCCTTCACAGCTCAGCAAGCCCTACATGACAAGTGGAAAGAGCTGACTGCAAAGTGTCAGAGGTTGAAAGAGGAGAAGGCTATATTGCAGGAGCAAAACACCTCTCTGCGAAATCAGCTATCCGCAAAGAGTAGCAGCTAGGCTTAGCAGCATGAGAGACGTAAGCAAAACAATTGTCATTTGATTACCAGACCTTTGGCATGATACAATCAGTATAGTGGTGTACTGTTTCTGATGATATTCAAGTGCAATGCATTGTGATGGTGCACGTTAAATGTGTGTATGGCACTGATCTGGCCATGGCAGCAAACAATGTGTTGCCATCCAAATGGCAGGGCAAGTGTATTTCTGATGTTTTGGGTGCATGCTGTGGCTGTGCACAAGGCGTGATGCCAGCATCAGTGCATATTGACAAAAGACTATGTCTGCCTGTTCATGCCCGCAGTCAGCCCTCTTGACTGTTTATGCGGTTTGCAGGGCTACATATGTGTTTATAGAAACCACATCTTCATCCGTTTGCTGCGAACAGCTGCAATACCAATGCCTGAAGCAGCAACATTTGGCCGAGCAGCAAGGTGGAGACATTCTGTGCAACATGTATGTGTAAGGTTGCATGTTGGTGCTGACGGCCATCAATATGCTCTATTCAGGATCTGAATAGCATCATACGGTCAACTATGATGTATCAGTCACATCTTGGGTATTGTGTCTTTAGTGAAGTTGAGCATGACCTTTTTAGACTCTCAGATGTACATTAGCGGTGTTTTGCTTTGTCTTTTCACGTTGCGAAATAGGGTTTTCGTGCTTCACAATGACATTTTGAGTGTAGGGTCTAGCAGGCATGTAGGCAGTAATCCTATGCACACCATGAGATCTTTGTCAGGTCGATCACTGACAGGAGGCTGCTGTTCCTGCTCCTTGCAGTCTTGTAACATGCACCACGTGCTGTTTCAATTCAATTAATGTATTTCTGCAAGGCTGCAGCTGCACAACGCATGCTGCAGCATATGCACCATCGCTGCTGCTTCATGTACAACTTTACAAAGGTATTGACTTTCTGCTCCTCATCCTGCTGCACATCAGATATGTATAATATACAGATATTACCGTACAAAGCCAGATGAGGTTGTACAGAAACACGCTATTGATGTCAGTACTTATGATGTGCTGGCTTGATTGTTCAACAAACACAGGTCACAGTACCGTGCAGGATACCAGAGTGATATTGCACCTGTTTGCATTGAACGGGACATATGACAACCCTTCTTGCTGCTGTGGGTATCGATATCAACTTGCAGCAACAACAGCGTTGTGTGAACGGTTTGCACCAACACCAGCTTTTTATCAGAATGATCACTCATGAATGACATCATCTGTCGACAGATAGCATAATCAGGTCAGTCAAGAGACTGTGGATCTTGGTAACCGTCATTCATTTAATGATATAGACAATTCAATTATTACAATGTGCTTCTATATTGCTTTGTGGCGTCGAAGCCTAGCGGCTTGTGCACAGGCTCATGCGCTACGCTTTGGCAAAATCATCCATTGCTTGCAATGGGTCTTCTGAGGTAAGTAAGCCTATCAGCTTTCTAGCTGCCATGGGACCCACACGCTTGGCTTTATGCTGCATCAAACTCTCCAGAAGCTTCTGCGTGTCCCTCTTGTCCCTGCCAGACCATATAAGTTTGTCATGAACATGCCATTTTCCATAAGTCAACAAACTCTGGGCAGGCATGATAAGCATCAGGTCTACTGTCTACATCAAGCTGCAGCAGACAAGACTGACAGGCATGCGTTTAGCTTGTCAGGCTACTATAACTTTGCTGAGAGCACATTGTATTGACTTACTTGCAAGGGTCCATGCAAGTTGCCAGCAGAGCGCCCATGCTAGCAAAGTGGCAGGCGATGCCATGTGCTATGCCAGGTGCAACGCTGGGCACATGTGCAAGTGCATGAAACCAGCCCTGGCGCTCTTTGTGTGGCATATCGCATTCCACAAGCAGGCTCCTTAAGGCCGGGGTGTCCTTGGTACCCCCAAACGCATACAACCATGTCTCCTGGCACAAGCCCACAGAAATACTAGATGCTAGCACTGCTGATGTCAGCACAGAGACCAATGAGAGTGATGCTTTCAGTCAGCGTTGTGAGTATACATGTTGCAGCTGGCTGTACGTGCACGACAGCTGCAGAGTGCCTAAGCTGCTCTTGAGCTGACGGCAACATGCACATGCAGAGTTGTGAGTATGGCAGTGGGTAAGCCAATGCATACAAAGTGACATCAATTTATCAAGAATCTGGATGTGCCTGGGCTTTGTAAGGTTGCAAGCCAAGCGCGATTGTGAGGTTGAGGACATGCTCGGCAGCTTGATGGGGGTCCACTGCAAGCATATGCCGCACGCCAGGCCACCGCACCGCCAAGTCAGCCAAAAACTCATCGGTCTTGCCTCTTCTGCATAGCAACAACACATAGCTCCCCTAAATGACCTGGTAAATCCTAATATTGTTAAGTGTCACACTGTCATTACTTAGTAGCACACTGTCATTGCTTTTCTGCCAAAAATAGCTTGAATGCCAGAACAGGCCTTACAGCTGCACGCTCAAGGTCTGAGTAGGCAACAACATCAAGGACAAACAGGCTGCATGAGTCAAACAAGAATGGCTGGTATTTGTACACATCAGAGCAGGTGTGACCTGAAGCCCCCTGCAGTGCTGATGCCATTCCTCATCTTTTCCCGATAGCCTTTGCCGTCCTGCTGCTTCAAGTAGCCATCAAGCTTGTCCACCATCAAGCCCAAGGTGTGATCTGGGTGCAACTCAGCACATCTGCGCATGACGCTCTGAAACTGGTCTTTCTCGACCTCCGCAACAAACTCTGCAGCCTGCACAGGCACCTGTCTCAAGTGGCCCTAACCAACAGAATGACATCTGTCAACAGGTGACAGCCAAAAGCTGCATGCAGGACAAGCAATAAAGCATCACAAACCCATGTTTTGCACATGCATTGTATCACATAGCGCCAAATATGGACCATCTGGCAGGGTAAGTACAGCAAATCAAAGACATGGTCCCATATTGTTTGATGTTCAACTGAGGCAGCCACAGCATGCTGATGCAGATGTCAACACCATGTAAGCTGGACATGCAGAAAGTGTGATGCAGCTGTAAAATGTGACTCACTGTAAAATACAGCAGGACATAGGGCACGTCCTCAGCGTCTCCTGCTTCCACAGCCCTGCCAGGCTCAGGCACACTGCAGCGCTTCCAGACAACTGACTTGTATGGCTTCATGGGGTTTGTCTGGACCTCAAACTGGATCCCGCTGCATGGCGCAGTTGCTTTGCCAGTACAGCTCCTGAGTTTATCCATAATGGCTGACCCAAGCGGGTCTTTCACCAGCTGTGTATCTAGAACAGCGGTGATCTCTTGCAAAGCATAATACCCTGCAAGCGTGTGCAGCAGGGCTGACGGTCAGGGTGGCCGTGGTGCATAACTCATGACATGTTCATTTGTTGCACATGACTGCAGCTGCAGCATCTTCCACACATCTGGCCACAGTCACACTTGACAATGACTACCAGCGCTGCATAACATGCAGTCTTGCTCAGCCAGTATGGCATACGTATGCAAGTACCTTTGCTGGCACGGTTCTCAATCTTCTCTTTCTGCTTTTCTTGCTTCTGTACTTCCTTTGCTGCCAGCTTGGCAGCCTTCTCCTGTTCCCTGCGCACCCACTCAAGCCCTGAGACAAAGATGCAGTAGTCAACTCCACCGTCCTGCAAAGAATGTTGTGAATACCTGTGCAGCTTCTTCCTCTCCTTCTCTGCTGCAGCCTCAGCCTTCTTCCTCTCCTTGGCTTCTGCTGCTCTGGCTTTCCTTGCTTCCTTGGTCAGCTCCCTCTCTGAATCATCACTGCTATCTTGCCTCGCCTTCTTTCTGCCAGCTCTGCACACAACAGACAACACATAAGATGCACTGTCACTGCTTCTGCCAGGATGCTGCAGCTCATGAGTCGCATCAAGCATACAGGCTCAGTCAATATGAACAAGCTTACTTTGCTGCACCCTGCGCTTGTGGAATATAGTCATCTGGCACGTCATACACTTCATCATCTTCAGCAGCTGCATTTTGGTCTTGCAAGGATTGCTGTGATGATGGAGGCCAAGCCAGTTCTGAAGCGCTTCTGGCTGCGAAACTGCCTAGTGCTGCGTCAGTGCCGCTATTGGAACATGCAGCCATTTCAGAGGCCATGCCGGCTTTCTTCACATATGGCTTAGCCTTCTTAGCAAAACTCAGCTCAACACACAGGTCATCATCCTCATCTTCTAGTACTGGCATACTTGCTGCCTGCGGCGCATTGCTTTGTTGCACCAAGCTGGTTGACGGTAAGGAGGTTTGCTGCAAAGGGTTGTCAGGAGCTAGCTGTCTGCTTTCAGGCTGTGTCTGTTCTCTCTGGGCTGGTTCACTGCGTTTGCGTTTTAATCCTGCGGCACAGAGCAGTAGATGACATGCACAGGATTTGGATATCGTATGCAAAGTCTGAGTTGTGTAGGCAGTGCATACACCCAAGCTTGCTGCTCACCCGACACAGCGACAGTCCGCTGTGGTGGAGAGTTTGCATCGCATTCGGAATCTGAGAGCAACGACACCACCTCTGCGCACAGGTCGCTCACATCTTTGTCAAACCTCTCAGTTATTATGAGCTAGCAAAATTCTGAACTCTCGCCTGTGTGTGTTACGTTTCGCTGAACGACTCTTGTCGACTCGAGCTCTGGGTCGGACGTCAAGTCAACATAACCTTCTGACATGTTGTGGCTTTGCAGTTGAAGCAGTGTATACTGCACTGATCCACTGGTTGCAGCTTGCACTATGCAGACTGGGGTCACGGTGCGCAGTGGAGGGCACTTCTTTGCCTCAGCTTTCGGCGTCTTGTGCTGCCAAACTGTCGCGCAATTGCCTGCATGCTGTAACGCAATGCTTGCGCCATACAGACTGCGAGGTGCTGCTAAACTTCATGCACACACAGCATGCACAGCACGGGCTGATCCCTCCCCGATGCCCCGAGCCATTCCCGAGCCCCCCATGGGAAAACCATTCGGGAAAGGAACCATTGAAAACTATGCTGCATGGTAGCCATGGTCAGACATTCCCCACGTGAGCAGCAGGCTGCTTTTGGTGACAGGCTGGGTCTCACCTCCAGACCTGCTTTAGGGGCTGACCAGCAGGCATCTCGACCTGATGTGATTCTCAACCACAGAGCAGCTGACACTAAGACCAGCGGCACAGTGGTGTTTTGCAACACAGCAAAGGCAGTCTGCATTTCATCTGTGCTTAGCTTTCAACAGACTCAGAGGGTAGACTGTGCTCTTATTGCTGCCGCGATTGCTGCCGCGATTGCTGCGGTGTTTGTTGGCAGAGAGAGGAGCAAGGCTAGCTGGCCATAGCCAGTTTGCAGGTTTCAAGCACCTCGTTGACTTCATATGCAGGTTGCTTTGTTCAGACAGCATAAGCACACATCTACAGCCAGCAGTGCCATTACCTCTGCAGCAACCTGTCTGCTCATAGGCTGGCTTCCTGGATGATCCAGGTGGTCATCAAGGTCTATCTTGCTGTGTAGTACACAATGCGATGTGATGTGTCATGTTCAATGCAAACAGGTGCAACATGACGCTAGCATCCTGCACAGTGTTGACGTGTCTTTGCTGCATGGCCAAGACAGCACATCATAGATTTTGACATAAGCAACGTGTTCCTGTAAATCCTCGTCATGACCTGTCTGGGCTTGAGCTTCAGGGATGTTCTGCAGCTCAGCGATCTACGTTGAGGAATCCGACCAATTTTGAGTGCATGGCAAGATGAGTGCATCTTGCCATAAACAGTCACCAAGCATGGCAAAGTCAAGCACAGATACTGTTTTACTTGCAGATCTGCCTGATGCAACAGAGCCTTTATAGAGGAATCCAAGCTAGATAATACATGATTCCACTGCAGACAGGGTCTCTGTCACCTTTGATGCAGCATGCCCTTGCAGCGGGGCCCTGGGCTGTATATTGTTAGTGTCTTAGAGCCCTGGGCAGGCCGGTATAAGACTTGACTTCTCATTAAATTGACGCCAAAAGGTGAAATCTTTTCTTTTCTTCTCTTAGTGTCTTGGAGCAAATGCAACCACATCTGGGAGTCACACAGCATTTCAACAGACATAGCAGGATGCATTGCATTGTTCACCACAACCATTATGTCAAGAGTGCCAAGCTTGAACTGGCGGACCAGTGAGCCGGCACTCAGATTGTCAGCGCTGCTCCATCACTGGCAAATCTGCTGCTGCAAGATCAGCAACATCGCCAGCTGCGCTGGCTGCTGCAGTCCTCCTCAGATGGTTGCTTCCACCACCTTGTGGGGCCCAATGACCAGTCCCTGGGCCATCTCTGCTTTGCTGGAAGGGGCTTGCTGCTGACTAGCCCCTTCAAGGCGGCCTTGGCCACCACTGCCTTGCTGACACCGGCTTGCAGCAGAGCGTTGTCAGACAGCCCCTCCCAGCAGCACAGCAGCCAAGGGGGCTGTTCGACTGCGCTCTGCTGCAAGCCGGCTTCAGCAGGGCAGTGGGGACCAAGGGGCTGGTCAGCAGCACCCTTCTGGTGTTGCTGATTAGCCCCTTGGCCACCACTGCCTTGCTGACACCGGCTTGCAGCAGAGCATTGTCGGACAGGCCCTCCCAGCAGCATAGTGGCCAAGGGGCTATCCAACAGCGCTCTGAGCTATGTTGGACAGCCTCTTGGCCCCTGTGCTGCTGGGACGGGCTGCCAGCAGAGCACTGTTGGACAGCATTACTGCGCTATTGCGAGGGGCCCCCAGCAGGCTCATGACCAGTAGTTGAGTGGGAAAGATTGGCAGCCTACAGAAGACAATAAATTGAAATGACAACATGTGCCGAAGCAGACCCAGCTTGGTTCTACACAAGATTGGTTTCACACACAAGCAGCTCCAAGATGACTGAACCATTTGATATGAAAGCATGACTGACCAGTGGCAAGCTGAGGCACTACAGCACATGGCTATGCCAAGCAATGGATGTTTTATATTTGCATAAGGAAGAATGCCTGTGCTTGCACGTGCAGGGAGGAAGGCATAGTCAAGCTGAACAGTCAGCTGAACAGTCAGCTTCATGCAGCAGTTTTCTTTTCTCGATGCTGAAATGAAATGAAATGAACACGTGTCGGCACAGCATACATCTTGGTGGAGGGTAAGCAATTACAGTAGTACAATCCAGTTGCTATATGCAGGGTTGTGTCATTGTGAAGACATGGAACCAGCTTCACCTTGGTTGCCTCATGCTTGGACTGCTGTGCTTGGGACAGCTCCCGCTGGAGATGCGTGAGCTTTTGCTCAGCAGAAGACAGGTCAGTGCCCTTCTGGGCGAGCTGGGCTAACATGTCTTCAACCACCTGCAAATCACAGCAGCATGCTTAGCGATGCAACTTTTTATTAAAAGTCATGCAGCAGGTGATCTGCAATGGATTGAATATGGCTTGCCACTGATGCCATAACGAGCCACAAGAGCACACGCTGACACAAAAATCACATCAGCCAGGGTGCTTGGAATGGGGAGGTGGGGGGGGGGGAGAGGAGGAGGGGGGGGGGGCGAAGGACGTGGTAGTAGGGCGGCGTTTGAGTGCAGTGTATACTTGCCTTCACACTGGCATGGTGAGCCCTCTGCAGGGCTGCTCGCTCCTGCTTGTCAGCTGTCACCTCATCACACTTGCCAGCAAAGTCTTCCTGCATAGCACAAAAAAAGTGCTGTGCACAGTACAAAAACAGGCGGGCAGATGTAGATGAAAAGGACGGTTTGCACATCCATGCAATGTATAGTCGCCAACTGGGTTAATAAGCAATGGTGGCTTGATCGTTTCCCCTTTTTTGGCTCCCGAATTGTGTAGAAGCAATCAGCAGATGACAGTCAACATGCATGATGATCCCGCCTTGCCTTGTCACCTGCCATGCGCTTGATTTGCCCTTGGAGCTGGGGTTGTGCTCTGCTTTGGCCTCCTTTGTCCCGTCCTCCACCTGCACCCGCACCTCCACTTGGTTTTTCCGCCATATGGCATGATGGCCTGCAAACAAGCAACTGAAGCTTAAGCTCTTGAACTGTTCCAAGCAATAGGCGACGCTGCTTTGATGGGCTGATCAGAAGAGGCTGAAGCATTGTGGAGACGAGCTTTTACAATTGTGCCAAGCTGTCCTGCTGCCCCAGACATGACAACAATAGTGTCTCATGTCTGAGTCATGAAACTTCACCATGAATGCTATCAGCTCAATGATGAGAGCCTGTTGCAGTGCTGTTGCAGCTTGCAACCTTACCCAAAAAAAAAAGCAGAGGAAGCTGAGTCTCTGCTTTGTATAGCTCAGTAGCCATGCTTTCAGAAACAGAAAGCATGACTAATGACCTTGCAACCTTACAGAAAGAATACAAAGCTCAGTAGCCATGCTTTCTGTTTCTGAGTCAATCAGCCCATGCAGCTCTTGCGCAAGAGCTGCAT
>JAABUP010006610.1_pt1 | contig 16319 bp, 15 predicted proteins | sample 5559201 | NCBI WGS metagenome assembly JAABUP01 (sample SAMN10711887, study PRJNA513373) | rock metagenome | isolation source: Antarctica rocks | place: Antarctica
GACCACCACGGCGGTGAGCGTCGGCAGCGCAGTGACCAGCTCGGCGGTGGCCTGGCGCCGGTCGAGGATGGTGCCGCTGAACGGGTAGCCGTCCGCCGCCACCAGCACCGCAGGGCGGAGCTGGCCGAAGCGGTCGGCGGCCGCCGATGGGCCGTAGTCCTGGCCGCAGCACGACCACACCGCGCCGAGGCTCGCCGTCGCCAGGAACGCGACCACCGATACCCGCGTGGCGGGCAGGTAGCCGACGACCCGGTCGCCCTGGCGCACCCCCAGCCCGCGGAACGCCACCGCCACCGCGGCGACCTCGGCTCGCAGCTGTCCCAACGTCGTCGTGTGCGCGCGGCCGGACTCGTCGACCTCCACCACGGCGCGGGCGTCCGCCGCGCCGCGCAGCGCGTGCTCCACGTAGTTCAGGGTCGAGCCGGTGAACCAGTGTGCGCCGGGCAGCTCGCGACCGGAGAGCACCTCGGTGTGCGGGGTGGCCGACCGGACACCGAAATGCGTCCACACCAGCGACCAGAACTGCTCGAGCTCGCTGGCCGACCACCGCTGCAGGTCGGCGTAGGCGGAAAGGTCGCGGCCGGCGAGAACGCTCGCTTCGCGGGCGAAGGCGACGATGCGGCTGTCTGCCGCCTCGGGGCCGGGCGTCCATATCGGGTCGGGTCCGGTCATGGTGCCTTCTTCCTCAGGGTCGTTCGCAGCCCACGACGGCGCGGTCGCTCGGGTGTGCGCTCGACGGGTGTGAACAGCGCGAGTTCACCGAGGTCGATGGCGAGCTCCCCACCCAGGCGAGCGCCGCCGACCAGCCGCAGTTCGTCGCCGCTCCAGAAGCGGCCGGGGTCATACCAGCTGGGTTTGCGTTCCTCGGGCAGTAGCCCCATGGCCTGGTACGTCAGCGCCACCACCTCGGCGCAGTACGCGTTCTCCAGCCCTGCCGTCTGCGGCTTCGCCCGGCCGGGGACACGCGCGGTCAACCAGCGGCCGGCCAGGGCCACGGTGGAGGGAAACGGCGTGCCGTCGAGGCGGGCGATGGTGCGCAGCACCGCGTCGGTCTGCATCGCAGTGACCGGCCGCTCGAGCTGGCGCAGCCACGCCCGCTGCCCATAACGCGCGCCCCACACCACGACGGCCTGCTGCATGTCGTGCAGCTGCGCGCCACGCTGGTGATCACCGGTCCACACGTCGGGCAGCGAGCGGCCGAGTTCGGCGTGCCACATCAGCGGCGGCAGGTCGTCGACCACCACGGACATGCCGACGTGGTTCACCGGGGAGTTGGTGAGCGCCTGGATCGCCCGGTCGGCGCCGGAGCGGCCACGGAACAGCCACACGTCGCCGGTGCGCGTGCGGTCGAGCGCGTCCGCGAGGGTGAGTGTGGTGGCGAACACAGGTCGTAACCTACCGAGGTGCGATGGTGGAAGGTGCTCGGCCTGGCGAGCGTGGTCGGAGTGGCCGCGACGGGCGTGGTGACGGTGCGCGCCGAGCGGGAGCGGCGGGCCTACACCCCCGACGAGGTGCGTTCACGCCTGCACGAGCGGCTGGCCGCGGCCCAGGCGGAGGACGGCTCGGCGGGTCCGCCGCGCTGAGGCGGCTACTGGGACCACAGCACCTTCCATCGCACCAGCCGGGGTCGGACGTCGAGCGGGTGTGCTGACCGCCGCCAGTCACCGTGCGATCGAACCGCTCAGCCACCCGTGTGCCATGGACCGTCCACCGGGCGACCTCACCTCGGCCCGCCGACCACAGCACAGCCGGAACAGCCCCGCGGCCGCCGGCGTTAGCGCAGTCATGACGACGATCGGACTGATCGGCAGTGGCAACATCGGCAGTACCCTTGCCCGGCTGTTCCTCGCAGCGGGGCACGACGTGGTGCTCAGCAACTCGCGCGGGCCGCACACCCTCACCGACCTCGTGGCGGCGCTGGGCGACCGGGCGCGTGCCGGCACCGCAGCAGAGGCGGCGGAGGCGGGGGACATCGTCGTGGTGACCGTGCCACTCAAGGCCTACCGGGAGGTGCCCGTCGCTCCCCTGGCCGGGAAGGTCGTCATCGACACCAACAACTACTACCCCGAGCGTGACGGGCAGATCCCCGAGCTGGACAGCGAGGCGACGACCACGAGCGAGCTGCTGTCGGCGCACCTACCGGACTCCAAGGTGGTGAAGATGTTCAACGCGATCTTCTTCGAGCACCTCGGCGCCCAGGGACGCCCGCCCGGCTCACCCGATCGCCGCGCGCTGCCCATTGCCGGGGATGACGATGAAGCGAAGGTCGTGGTGGGTGGTCTGGTCGACGAGCTGGGCTTCGACGTGGTCGATGTTGGCCCGCTGGCGGAGGGTTGGCGCTTCCAGCGTGACACCCCGGCGTATGTCACCGGATTCGGCGTGGCCGAGCTGCGGGTGCGGCTGGCCGAGGCCAAGCGCTACGCCGACACCACCACCGAGGAGAAGGCCGCGATCGCGGAGCGCGCCCAGGCGTACTTCGCCTCGCACTGAGCCGTCGGGCGCCGCATCGGCTGCAGATGTGCATCCGAGTGGCACGCCGATGTGCATCGGGACATTTTTTGCTTCGGGTGCAGGCTGTTGCGATGGACCCCCTCGCTGCGAGGGTGATCCTGAGCCCAGGGCTGGACATAGGGGCATGGGCCATGGGGCCGGCCGGGGCAAGACCCGACCGGTGCACACGCTCCGCCCGGCAGCCTTGCGGGTAGCTGCGGCCCAGCGTTCCGCGGGGCGAACCGCCGGGGCCGCGGATGGTCAAGCAGGTACACCGGACTGGCGCGAGAACCCCTGCGCAACCGCCGCTTGAGGCCGACGTCGCCGTGGGCCGCGGCGTACCTACTTCGCCCAGGCGGGGCGGGGTCCGGCGTAGGGGGTGCCCCGGATACGGCCAGCTTCCAGCCCCCGGACGGCCGAGTCGCTCAGCATCCAGCGGAAGCGGAAGTAGACGTCGCGCCGAAGCACCAGGACGCGGGCATCAGCCGTCATCGCCCCGATGCGCTCGAGGGACTTCACCGGGACCCGCTCCAGGATGCGGAGGTTGGCCACCATCCGTTGGTCGTGCGGTGCCTGCGCCCCGGGGACTGCCGCCAGGTAGACGGTGTGGACGTAGGCGAGCTCGACGCGAGTGCCGCGCTGGCGGTAGCCGAGCATCACCGCGGAACGTGCGTCCGCCGGGGTGAGGTCGGCCAGGGCCGTCACTCGGACGACCTGCACACCGCTCCCGGCCTTGTTGCTGGTGAGCTCGCACGTCGGGTGCACGACCATCGCGGCCGACCAGGACGCTGGTAGCAGAGCGGGGCCTTCTTGGGGCTGGCGCGCGATGCAGAGGTCGCCGTAGCGCAGCGGGTGGTCAGGGTCCTCGGGGGCCGGGGACGGTTGGGCCCAGTAGTCGGCGTCCGGGGGGAAGATCCCCATCAACGGCAGGGGCGGGGGCTGGCTCACGCGCCGCCGAAGTCGAGTGCGTCCTCGTCTTCGGCCTCGGGGATGCTCAGCACCGGGTCGGGACCAAGCTCAGGCAAGACGAGGCGATGCCCCTCCTCGTCGTGGGGAACCGCCACGGGGTAGTCCGCCCGGAAGCGTTCGAGCTTGTCGAGGTCGACCGGGATCCGGACACCAGCCGCGGCCAGCAGCTCCGACGGCACCGCTGCGCCGAACTCAGCGGCCGCAACCAGCATGGCCATGACCGAGCGCAGCTCACGCAGCTCGTCAGCCTCCTGCAGGAGCCCGTCGAACACCTCGTGGTCGACGAGCACCGCTTCGCGCTGTCCACGGTTGGTGACCTCCACCGCGCCGTGCGCCGAGGTCACCTCATCGAGGACCGTCTTCAAGTCCGACCGCAGCTGCCGGTGGTTCACCCCGGGCAGCCTGACACCAGGGGTGAACGCCGCGACCTTCAACTCGAACATGGCAGCCTCCCGCTGTGTGTACACACGAAGGTACATGGCGCGGGAGTGGGCCGCGGCGGCACTGTTCGTAGCAGACCTCGTCCCCGACGACGCCCGCGAGGCCCTGAACGCTGGGGTCGAGGACAGCAACGGCGTCGTCCTCGGGGTGTCGGTCGTCGCCGGTATCACTACCACCGGCCAACCGGCCAACCGGGTCGTGGGGCCCGCGGCGCACGGTCACAGCCTGACCGTGCACCTCGCGCGACCGCCCGGCGAGCACTACGGCCCCGACGGGGTCGAAGGCGCTCCCGTCCGGGGCGCGATCATCAACGCGCCCTCCGCCTACACCGTGGCAGACATCGCGGCCAGCATCGGCGAGGCCATCGCGGAGCGGGCGTTCGACCCCGACGGGCGGTGGGTCGTCACCGCCGACCACGACACCTGCCTCGTCGCCGCCCGCGATGTCCACGCGGCCGCATCAGTGTGGGCGGCCTCGCTGCCTGTGGCGTCCAGCTCGGCCGCGTGACGGGTCGTCAATGCTGCTGCCACGGCCGCGTCGCCGGGGTTGTACCCCTGGCCGCAGACCGGCCGGGGCAAACCGGGACATTTCGTGCAGATCCCGGGACATTTCGTGAAAAACCCCAGGACATTCCGATGCACATCTGCATCAGCTGCACCCGCTGGTCGAACCGCAGCCCTCACAGACGTAGCAGCTGCCGGCCGGACGCATCTTCGTCCCGCAGGTGAAGCACAGCGGGGCGTCGGTGGCGAAGCCGGTCACCGCCTCGAACAACTCGGAAGTGCTGCCGACTGACGACGGCGCCGGGCTGGCGACGGCGACCTCTGCGGGCACCACCGTGGGACCTGCCTCCACCGACGAGCGCAAGCCCTCGACGTCCACCGGCTCACCCGGTGCGCCAGTGCCGTAGTCGGTGGCCGCAACCTGGGCGGCCCGCTCCTGCGCGGAGTAGATGCCCAGCTCGGCCCGCTTCTCCCGGGGCAGGTGGTCCAGCGCGATGCGGCGGAACAGGTAGTCGACCACCGAGGTGGCGATGCGCACGTCCGGGTCGTCGGTCATGCCCGAGGGCTCGAACCGCATGTTGACGAACTTGGACACATACGTCTCCAGCGGCACGCCGTACTGCAGCGCGATGGAGATGGCCATGGAGAACGCGTCCATGACACCGGACAGGGTCGAACCCTGCTTGCTCATCTTCACGAAGATCTCGCCGAGGCCGTCGTCGGGGTAGGAACCGGTGGTGACGTACCCCTCGGCTCCGCCGACCGCGAAGGACACGGTCTGCCCGGCGCGCTTCTTGGGCAGGCGCTTGCGGGTCGGGCCGACCTCGACGACCTCCACGGCCTTCGACTTGTCCGACGAGGACGAACCCGAGCTGCCGGCGGACAGCGGCTGACCCACCTTGCAGTTGTCGCGGTAGATGGCCAGGGCCTTGATGCCCAGCTTCCAGCTCTCGAAGTAGATGCCCTCCACCTCCTCGACGGTGGCTGACTCTGGCATGTTCACTGTCTTGGAGATGGCGCCGGAGAGGAACGGCTGGGCGGCCGCCATCATCCGCACGTGGCCCATGGGGGCGATGGCGCGCTCCCCCATGGCGCAGTCGAACACCTCGTAGTGCTCCTGGCGCAGGCCGGGCGCGTCGATCACGTGGCCCTTCTCGGCGATGTGCTCGACGATGGCCTCCACCTGCTCGGACTGATAACCCAGGGACTCCAGGGCGCGCGGCACCGTCTGGTTGACGATCTGCATGGAGCCGCCGCCGACCAACTTCTTGAACTTCACCAGCGAGAAGTCGGGTTCGATGCCGGTGGTGTCGCAGTCCATCATGAAGCCGATGGTGCCGGTGGGCGCGAGCACGCTGGCCTGGGCATTGCGCCAGCCGTTGCGCTCGCCGAGCTTCAGCCCGTCCTGCCACGCTGCCGTGGCTACCGTGTGCACGGCTGCGTCGATGCGGTCGGTGGTGCGCAGCAGGTCGTTGGCCGCGGCGTGCTTGCGGATCACCCGGTGGTGGGCGGAGGCATTCCGGGCGTAGCCGTCGTACGGGCCGACCACCCCGGCCAGCTCGGCGGACCGCTTGTACGCGGTTCCCGTCATCAGCGAGGTGATCGCCGCGGCCAGGGAACGGCCGCCGGCGGAGTCGTAGGCGTGCCCGGTGGCCATCAGCAGCGCACCGAGGTTGGCGTACCCGATACCCAGCTGCCGGAAGCGGCGGGTGGTGTCACCGATGGGCGCCGTCGGGAAGTCGGCGAAGCAGATCGAGATGTCCATGGCGGTGATGACGAGCTCGACGGCCTTACCGAAGGTGACCGCGTCGAACCTGCCATCCTCGCCCAGAAACTTCATGAGGTTCAGCGACGCCAGGTTGCAGCTGGAGTTGTCCAGGTGCATGTACTCGCTGCACGGGTTGGACGCGCTGATCCGGCCCGACTCCGGGCAGGTGTGCCAGTCGTTGATGGTGCCGTCGTACTGGATGCCCGGGTCGGCGCACTTCCACGCCGCCGTGGCGATGGAGCGGAACAGCGTCTTCGCGTCGACGGTCTCGATGACCTCGTGGTTGCTCCGCGCTCGCAGGCCGAACTGGCCACCTGTTTCCACTGCGCGCATGAACTCGTCGTTCACCCGCACCGAGTTGTTCGCGTTCTGGTACTGCACGCTGGTGATGTCCGAGCCGCCCAGGTCCATGTCGTATCCGGCGTCGCGGAGCACCCGGATCTTGTGCTCCTCGCGCGCCTTGGTCTCCACGAACTCGGCGATGTCCGGGTGGTCGACGTCGAGCACGACCATCTTCGCCGCCCGACGCGTCGCGCCACCGGACTTGATCGTCCCGGCGGAGGCGTCGGCGCCCCGCATGAAGCTGACCGGCCCGGAGGCGGTGCCACCGGAGGACAGCAGTTCCTTGGAGGAGCGGATACGCGAGAGGTTCAGCCCGGCGCCGGATCCACCCTTGAAGATCAGGCCCTCTTCCTTGTACCAGTTCAGGATCGAGTCCATCGTGTCGTCCACGGCGAGGATGAAACACGCACTGACCTGCTGCGGCGAGGCGGTGCCGACGTTGAACCACACCGGCGAGTTGAAGCTGAACACCTGGTGCAGCAGCATCCACGTCAGCTCGTGGGCGAAGATCTCCGCGTCCGTCTCGCTGGCGACGTATCCGTTGTCGAGGCCGGCCGCGGCGTAGCTGGCGACCACCCGGTCGAGCAGCTGGCGCAGGCTATGTTCGCGGCTCGCCGAGCCCGCCGCCCCGCGGAAGTACTTGCTGGTGACGATGTTGACCGCGTTGAGCGACCAGCTCTCCGGGAACTCCACCCCCCGCTGCTCGAAGTTGACGGTGCCGTCGCGCCAGTTCGTCATCACCACGTCCCGACGGGCCCAGGTCACCTCGTCGTAGGGATGCACGCCCTCGGTGGTGTACACGCGCTCCACCCGCAGGCCGAGCTTGCGTGCGGACCCGGTGTGCTCGCCGCTGCTGGTGCTGTGCGCAGAGTTGCGGCTGCCCGCGGTGTCGGCGCCGACGGTCTCGGTCATGGGGTGCGTCCTCTTCCTCGGTGGAACTCGGGTGCGGGGCGTGCTCGGTTGCGTGCTGCTGCGCCAGCTGGACTCTTCAGCCGGGCTGTTCAGCCGGACTGGTGTTCGCGGAGCTGGCGGATCTCTTTCTCGAAGTCCTCGGCGGAGGTGAAGGAGCGGTAGACGGAGGCGAACCGGAGGTAGGCCACCTCGTCGAGTTCGCGCAGCGGGCCCAGGATCGCGAGGCCGACGTCGTGGCTGGGAATCTCGGCGGACCCCCCGGCCCGTACCTGCTCCTCGACCTGTTGCGCCAACAGGTACAACGCGTCGTCGTCGACCGGCCTTCCCTGGCAGGCCCGCTGCACACCCCGGACGACCTTCTCGCGGCTGAAGGGCTCGGTGACCCCGCTGCGCTTGACGACGGCCAGCACGGCGGTCTCGACGGTGGTGAACCGGCGACCGCACTCGGGGCAGGATCGCCTGCGGCGGATGGCCTGACCCTCGTCGGCCTCGCGGGAGTCGACCACGCGGGAGTCGGGGTGTCGGCAGAACGGGCAGTGCACTGGGCATCTCCTCTTGTCGGGCAACTGCCTTGTCGGGCAACTGCTTGGTGAGCGTGTCTTGGTGAGCGGTTGTCCACCGGGCCTGTGGAGCGACCGGTGGACAGCCATGGCTGCGCCTGTGGGTTCCGGTGGACAACCGGACCCCAACCTGTGGACTAACTACACCAGTGTAAGCACTAGATGTAGTGGTCGGAAGGGTAGGCCGCACCACCGCCGCGCGCAAGCGACACACCGGGGAGCAGCGGACCTCCTGGGTGTCGTGCGGGCTGGTGCAAGGGCGGGTACCCCGACTCAGCCGACCGGAACCACCAGCGCCTCACCCGGGCGCACCGCAGCACCGCTGAGCCCGTTCAGCAATACGATGCGCTCGACCACCGCCGACGTCGGCGCACCGGGCGCAGCCCGCGCCGCGAGCTCGGACAGGCTCTCGCCCGGGCGCACCTGTACCACCGCCGTAGTCGTCGGAACCTCGACTGTCCCCGCCGAGCGCAGCGCGACCAACCCCGCCACCGCGGCGAGGGAGAGGACCCCGACGGCGAGCCAGCACACCAGCACCCGCAGGCGCACCTGGGCCGGGGTGGGCCGGTGCGACGCCCGCGAGAGCCGCACGGGGGCCCGCGCGTCGGCATAGGACAGCGGACGACCCCCCGGCCGCTGGGTGGCCATCGGCCGTGCAGCCCAGCGCCCGGCGTGCGGCGCCGGCCCGACAGGCCGCCCAGCCGCTGCCCCGGTAAGGCCGTTCCGCACCGAGCACCCCGCGCCGGGGCCATCGAGAACAGTCATCTCATCCTCCATCGATAGTTCGTCGCCTCCGCTGACGTCAGATCGAACACTCGTTCGATCGAACGTCTGAGCGATGTCTACCACCCCGCTCCGACAAAATCGAGGGACGAACTCTCCCTGGCGAGCGGCGCGAAGGAAGAACCGCCAATGCCACGCCTCGGCGTGTCGCTCGAACAGGTGTTTGAACGAAGGGGCGCTCGGGGCTACGTTCGCAACCAGCACCATGACGGAGTAGCCGGAGCCGGAGGACGACGGAACATGAGCAGCGGGAACACACCCAGGTCCGGGTCAGCGGCGCAGGGTGCTGGGGCGGTGGCCGACCTGCCCGTAACGGGGGGCCTCACGGCGCGCCAACGCCGGGTGCTGGAGGTCATCCGTGAGTCGGTGGAGGTGCGGGGTTACCCGCCGAGCGTGCGCGAGATCGGCGACGCCGTGGGTCTGACGTCGACGTCGTCGGTGGCGCACCAGCTCAAGGCGCTCGAACGCAAGGGCCTGCTGCGACGCGATCCCAATCGACCGCGCGCCGTGGACGTACGCACCCCGGAAGACCTGGCCCTGGCGGCGGACACCGCGCGCGCCGACGCCGGACACGTGGAGGACGACGAGGCGCGCAACGCTGCGCTGCCCACGCCGACGTTCGTGCCCGTACTGGGCCGGATCGCCGCCGGTGGACCGATCCTGGCCGAGCAGGCGGTGGAGGAGGTCTTCCCACTACCACGCGAGCTGGTCGGCGAAGGCTCGCTGTTCCTGCTGAGGGTGGCGGGCGATTCGATGGTCGATGCGGCCATCTGCGACGGCGACTGGGTGGTGGTGCGTCAGCAGAACGTAGCCGACAACGGCGACATCGTGGCCGCGATGCTCGACGGAGAGGCCACGGTGAAGACCTTCAAACGGCGTGACGGCCACGTCTGGTTGATGCCGCAGAACTCCGCGTTCGAGCCCATCGCGGGCGACGACGCGACCGTCCTGGGCAAGGTCGTCACCGTGCTGCGGAAACTCTGATCCGCAGGCCCGGTAGCTGATCCGACGGGCGCGGCCGTCAGCTCCGCCCGCGCCGCCTGCCCATCCTGCCGACCGCGCTCACCAACCACACCACGACTGCGGCCACCACGATGGCGATGACGGCGGCCTGCCAGGTGGAGACCTGAGTCCCACCGCCCGCACCGGGCTGGTTGGTCGTGGACGGCGGCGGCGTCGGGCTCTGCGCGTCGACGGCCGTGCGGTGCTGATCGACCTCGTGGCCGCCCCCGGTGCCGGTCGGCAGCGCGAACGTCGCCCCGGTGCCCCCGGTGCGCCGACACGGCACGCCGCCACCGCCGACGGTGACCGGCCACCCGACGCTCACCAGCCCGGAGGACCCGGTCAGCCCCGAGAACCCCGTCAGCCGAGTGCCCACCGGCGCGCACACCGACGCCACCTCCGGGGCTGCGAGCGTCGCGGCGGGCAGCAGCAGCGCGGGTGCGAGGAGCAGTGCGGGCAGCAGCATGTGCACCACTCTGTCAGGCGTGCCCGCCGGGGCTCGGCAGGTCCGGCGGTGCGTCCAATTCGGTGCAGTTCGGTGCGCCGAACAACGGCGATCAGCGCAGCGCCGCGGTGACCGAGTACGGCGCCAGGGCCGCACCGAGGTTGCCGCGGACCCGGGCGTGCAGGCGGGTGCCCTCCGGCAGGTGCTCCTGGCTGATCACCTCACCCTCGGCGTGCGCCCGCGCCACCAGGTCGCCCCGGTCGTAGGGCAGCAGCACCTCGGCGTCCACCTCCGGATGCGGCACCAGCTCGGCGAGGCGGGCGCGCAGTGCGGGCATGCCCGCGCCGGTGCTCGCGGAGACGAACGCCGCGTCCGGCATCAGGTTGCGCAGCTGGGCGATGGTGACGTCGTCGGCCAGGTCGACCTTGTTCACCACCAGCAGCTCCCGGGGCAGGGTGATGCCGCGCTCGTCGGCCACCTCCACCAGCACCTGGCGTACCGCGGCGACCTGCGCCTCGGGGAACGGGTCCGAACCGTCGACCACGTGCACGAGCAGGTCGGCGGCGGCCACCTCCTCCAGCGTGGAGCGGAATGCCTCGACCAGCTGGGTGGGCAGGTGCCGGACGAACCCGACCGTGTCGGTGAGCACGTACTCGCGGCCGTCGGGCAGCTCGGCCCGTCGCGTGGTCGGATCCAGGGTGGCGAACAACGCGTTCTGCACCAGCACCCCGGCCCCGGTCAGCGCGTTGAGCAGGCTCGACTTGCCTGCGTTCGTGTAGCCGGCGATGGCGACCGACGCCACCTCGTTGCGTCGGCGGCTGTCGCGCTTGGTCTCCCGCGCCTGCCGCATCCCCGCGATCTCCCTGCGCAGCTTGCCGGTGCGCGCGCGGATCCGTCGGCGATCGGTCTCGATCTTGGTCTCACCGGGACCGCGGGTACCCACCCCGCCACCCCCCCCACCCGCGCCGCCACCGGCGCCACCGGCCTGCCGCGACAGCGACTCACCCCAGCCACGTAGGCGCGGGAGCATGTACTGCATCTGCGCCAGTTCCACCTGCGCCTTGCCCTCCCGGGAGGTGGCGTGCTGGGCGAAGATGTCGAGGATCAACGCGGTCCGGTCGACCACCTTGACCTTGACCACCTTCTCCAACGCCGTGAGTTGCGCGGGGGTGAGTTCACCGTCACAGATCACCGTGTCGGCACCGGTGGCGGCCACGATGTCCCGCAGTTCCCTGGCCTTGCCGGAGCCGATGTAGGTGGACGCGTCGGGGGTGCTGCGCCGCTGCACCACACCCTGGAGCACCTCCGAGCCGGCCGTCTCGGCCAGCGCGGCGAGTTCGGCCATGCTCGCATCGGCCTCGGCGGCGGAGCCCTGCGTCCACACCCCGACCAGGACCACCCGCTCCAGGCGCAGCCGGCGGTACTCGACCTCGGTGATGTCGGTGAGCTCGGTGGACAGCCCCGCCACCCGGCGAAGCGCAGTGCGCTCCTCGAGCTGCAGGTCACCGGTGGAGGGCGCATCGCCGGCAAAGTCCGGCTCGTCGGTGCGGGAGCGGGACTCGTCTTCGTGGTCGGGCCACGTCGCTGGGTTCGTCATGTAGCACCCATGCTTGCACGCACCACCGACGGTGTGCACGTCCTTATCTCTTCCAGCGAGCACGCACTCAGCCGAGTTCGGCCCACCACTGCGCGTCGAGCACACCCCGCGCCACCAGCACCGAGGGGCCGCGCAGGAAGCTGGAGTTGGCGGTCACCCGCACAGTCACCTCACCGCCGGGCACCCGCACCGCCACCTCGCCCTCGGCCCGACCGTCGCTCCGCAACGCCGCCAGCGCGGCCGCCACGGTGCCCGTCCCGCACGAGCGGGTCTCGCCGACGCCCCGCTCGTGCACCCGCATGCTCACTGCGCCGTCCACGGCGGGGGTGACGAGCTCGATGTTCACCCCGCGGGGGAACACGGTGGGGTCGTAGCCCGGCTGCACGTCGAGATCGAGCGCGGCCAGCGCTGGGGGCGTCAGGGTGGGAACCACGCACGCCAGGTGCGGATTGCCCACGTCCACCACCAGGCCGGGATAGCTCGTCCCGGCGACGCGCGCGCTGCTCGTCCCCAACTCCCGCGCGAGCCCCATGTCGACCGTGATGTCGCCGGTGCGGCCGGCGGAATGGACCAGCACCGGACGCGCCCCCGCCCGGCTACCCACCAGGAACTCCCTCCGGTGCTCCAACCCGCTGACCAGCAGGTGGTGGGCGAACACCCGCACGCCATTGCCGCACATCTCCCCGACGCTGCCGTCGGCGTTGCGGTAGTCCATGAACCAGTCGTCCGGGGTGATCCCGGCGCGCACCAGCTCCCCCAGCGCCGCCGCCTTCACCACCCGGAGCACCCCGTCCGCGCCGAGTCCTCGACGCCGGTCACACAGCGCCCGTACCCGTGCGGGGGTGAGGTCCAGCTGGCCGTCGACGTCGGTGAGCAGCACGAAGTCGTTCTGGGTTCCGTGCCCCTTGGTGAAGCGCACGCCGTCCACATCGTTCAGCGTAGGTGGGCCGCATGGCGCACACTGCTGCGGTGTTGTGCCGGTCACGCCCGACGGCTAGCGTTCCACTGAACAGACTTGCGGTTCCGCATCGTGGAACTACCCGGTATGGCTGAACTCGAGGAGTGTTCATGGCCCTGCAGCTGCTCGATGGCGTCGAGATCCGCGGTGAGCTCCGGGACGGATTCGAGACCGTGCTCACGCCCCCGGCGCTGGAGCTACTGGCCGACCTGCACCGCACATTCGGTGCCCGACGGCTGGAGTTGCTCGAGCAGCGCAGGCAACGGCAGGCCCGGCTCGACGGCGGCGCCACGCTGGACTTCCGGCAGGAGACCGCCGACATCCGGCTGGACGGCCATTGGCAGGTCGCCCCGGTAGCCCCCGGGCTGGAGGACCGGCGCTGCGAGATGACCGGTCCGACGGACGCGAAGATGACCGTCAACGCGCTGAACTCCGGGGCCAAGGTGTGGCTGGCCGACTTCGAGGACGCCAACACGCCACTGTGGGAGAACATGCTGGCCGGGCAGCTGAACCTCCGGCGCAGCCTCGACCGCGAACTGGACTTCACCGTCGAGCAGGGCAAGAGCTATACGCTGCGACCCGCCGAGGAGCTGGCCACCATCGTCGTACGCCCGCGCGGCTGGCATCTGCCCGAGAAGCACGTGCTCATCGACGGCGCGGAGGTCTCCGGCTCGCTGTTCGACTTCGCGCTGTACCTGGTCAACTCCGGGCAGAAGCAGATCGACGCCGGCAAGGGGCCTTACTTCTATCTGCCCAAGCTGGAGAGCTACCTCGAGGCCCGGCTGTGGAACGACGTGTTCGTCCGCGCGCAGGACGCCGTGGGCATCCCCCGCGGCACGATCCGCGCCACGGTGCTGATCGAGACCTTCCCGGCCGCCTTCGAGATCGAGGAGATCCTCTACGAGCTGCGCGAGCACTCCGCCGGCTGCAACGCCGGGCGCTGGGACTACCTGTTCAGCGTGATCAAGACCTTCGGCCACCAGGGCAAGGACTTCGTGCTGCCCGACCGCAACTCCGTCACCATGACCGCGCCGTTCATGCGGGCGTACACCGAGCTGCTGGTGCGCACCTGCCACAAGCGTGGCGCGCACGCCATCGGCGGCATGGCCGCGTTCATCCCCTCCCGCAAGGACAAAGCGGTCAACGACGCAGCCATGGAGAAGGTCCGGGCCGACAAGACCAGGGAGGCCGGTGACGGCTTCGACGGGTCGTGGGTCGCGCACCCGGACATGGTGGCCCTGTGCACCGAGGTGTTCACCGACGTGCTGGGTGAGCGACCCCACCAACTGGACAAGCTCCGCGAGGACGTGCGGGTGACCTCGCTGGAGCTGCTCGACATCAAGTCGACCCCGGGCGAGGCCACGATGGACGGGCTGCGCAATGCCGTGAGCGTCGGTATCCAGTACCTCTCGGCGTGGCTGCGGGGACAGGGCGCGGTGGGCATCTTCAACCTCATGGAGGACGCTGCGACCGCGGAGATCTCCCGCTGCCAGGTGTGGCAGTGGCTGCACAACGACGTGACCCTCGCCGGCGCGGACGGCCAGCCTGGTCAGCGGGTCACGCCGGAGCTGGTGGAGGCCACCGTCGAGGAGGAACTGGCGAAGATCCGCTCAGCGGTTGGCGACGAGGCATACGAAGCGGGCGGTTACGACCAGGGACGCGCCCTGTTCACCGAGGTCGCCCTGGGTGCCGACCTGTCGGAGTTCCTCACCCTGCCCGCGTACGCCCGGATGCCCTGAGCGAACCGCACCCCAGGAGACCCGCCATGGACAGTGTTGTCCCCACCGCCCCACCCGCCGCAACGCCCACCGCCCCACCCGCCGCCACGCCCGCCGTCCCCGCCGCAACGCTGGCCGCCCGGTTCCGTGAGCAGCTGGACGAGCGGTCGATCATCACCGACCCCACCCGGCTGCGCACCTACGAGTGCGACGGGTTGGCGCACTACCGGGTCACCCCCGCCGTGGTGGTGCTGCCGCAGAACGCCGCGCAGGTGCAGCACTGCGTGCAGGTGTGCCACGCCCTGGGTGCGCCGTTCGTGGCCCGCGGCTCGGGTACGGGACTATCCGGCGGGGCGCTGCCGCACGCCGACGGCGTGCTCATCGTCACCTCGCAGATGCGCCGCATCCTCGAAGTGGACGTGGACAACGAGCTCGCCGTCGTCGAGCCGGGCGTGATCAACCTCGACGTCACCAAGGCCGCCGCGCCACTGGGCTGGTACTTCGCGCCCGACCCGTCCAGCCAGCAGGTGTGCTCGGTCGGCGGCAACGTGGCCGAGAACTCCGGTGGGGCACACTGCCTCAAGTACGGCTTCACCACCAACCACGTGCTGGGCGTCGAGGTCGTGACCCCCACCGGTGAGCTGGTGACCTTCGGCGGCCGCACCCGGGACACGCCGGGCTACGACCTGCTTGGCGCGTTCGTGGGCAGCGAGGGGACGTTGGGCATCACCACCAAGATCATCGTGCGGTTGCTGCGCAGGCCGGAAACCGTCCAGACCCTGCTCGCCGGGTTCCGTTCCACCGACGCCGCCGGGGCCGCCGTCTCGGCGATCATCGGCGCTGGTGTGCTGCCCGCGGCCATCGAACTGATGGACGCGCTCGCCATCGAGGCCGCCGAGGCCGCCGTGCACTGCAACTATCCCGACGGCGCGGGGGCGGTGCTGGTAGTGGAGCTCGACGGCCCGATCGCCGAGGTGGAGCACACGTTCACCGCGGTGCAGCAGCACTGCGCGGACAACGGCTCGTTCGAGATCCGGATCGCCGCCGACGACACCGAGCGCGCGCTGATCTGGCGGGGTCGCAAGTCCGCGTTCGCCGCCGTGGGCCGGATCAGCCCCGACTACATCGTCCAGGACGGGGTGATCCCGAGGACCAAGCTCGCCGAGGTGCTCTCCGCGATGAGCGCGCTCGCCGCCGACGCCGGGGTGCGGGTGGCCAACGTGTTCCACGCCGGCGACGGCAACCTGCACCCCCTGGTGCTGTTCGACGACGGGGTGCCCGGTGAGGCGGAGCGCGCCGAGGAAGTCTCCGGCGGCATCCTCGAGCTGTGTCTGAGCCACGGCGGGTCCATCACCGGCGAGCACGGCGTGGGGGCGGACAAGGCCAAGCACATGCCCAAGATGTTCACCGCCGACGATCTGGACACCATGCAGCGGGTGCGGTGCGCATTCGACCCGAAGGGCCTGTCGAACCCCGGCAAGATCTTTCCCACGCCGCGCCTCTGCGGCGAGGTACCCGGACGCCGTACGCAGGCGCACCCGCTGGTGCGGGCCGGTCTGGCGGAGCAGTTCTGATGGCCGACCTCGAGGCGGCGGTGGCCGCGGTCGTCGGCGCCGACCACGCCAAGGCCGGGCCCGCGGGGCTGACGGTGCGGCCCGCGAGCACGGAGGAGGTGTCGGCCGTACTGCGGGTGGCCACCGAGCACTCCGCCACGGTGCTGCCGGTGGGCGCGGGCCACACCGTCGGCTGGTTACCCGCCCCGCGGACCGACCTGCGCGTGGACCTGCGCCGGATGGGTGCTGTGCTCGAACACTCCGCGGGTGACCTCGTG
>JAABUP010006612.1_pt1 | contig 16317 bp, 28 predicted proteins | sample 5559201 | NCBI WGS metagenome assembly JAABUP01 (sample SAMN10711887, study PRJNA513373) | rock metagenome | isolation source: Antarctica rocks | place: Antarctica
AACAGCGCCTCCACCCCCCAGGCAGCAACAGGCTCAAGAGCCGCGTGTTCCAGTGGCCATGGACCCTTCAGTCCTTCTGCACCAGCATGGCATTCTTCTGGATGGGCTTTCTGATCCTAGCAGTGTGGTGGCTCAGGCAGCCCAGGCTATTATTGCTGATTTTGATAGTATGGTGCACGCCTCTGACGATGATGTTGCCAGTTAGGCTGCTGGGCAGTCGTTTTGACGTCATGAATTTTATGAACACTGAGATTGATGTGTCCTATGATGCTTTGGGCGTTGTGCCTGGGGTGTCCACAGACAAACATTAATGTTGCAAACTGATGATATGATGCAGGGTCATTAGGCCCTGCTGCATGTGATCGGACGTGTCGTCTGGCCGAAACATGTTTAAAAAAATCTTCTTCTTCTTCACACCATGGTCAGGCATGGGCATGTGAGTATGACAAGGCACAGTCATGAAGCCCGCATGGAGTGCACCTGTGTGCACCTGCCTGTAGCGCGCATTCCGACAGGCCAATTTTCTCCGCATTCTGCTGCTGATTTTATTGGGCATCCGTACCTGGTCGATTTTTCAGCACTAGTGAGTGAGCCAAAAGCCAACCTCTACCGAACTTGGGCTTGACCTTCGATACCGGTGTCTGGAAAGCAACTTGATGATCGCAGCCCAGCTGCAGATATTGCGCTGGTCAATCAGAAGCTCGCTGGTTCTTGCACTGTGCTTAGGCCCTGGCGTAGTGCTCAGCGCCGATTCCGGTAGGAAGTCATCGAACACCTGGCGTTATTGCTTGCGATCTGGTCGACCTCCTCCGCTTTATCTGCAACGCTGGGTCTGCAGATTGCAATGGACACGGCGTGAAAGTTGCGGGGTCAGACACTTGTTCTTGTGACAACGATACTCCAACTTCTGGGGAACTCGGCTGGACAGGACCTAATTGTGACATACGTGAGTTCCGCCCTTCAGCTTTGTGCTATGTGGTTGACTCAGCTTCAATCTCCGGCAGGCAGAACAATCATGACATGTGACCAGAATGTGGGGTGCAGCTGTATATGGTGCTGAAGCTGATGGCAAAGACTTGACGCGCGGCTGCAAACAAGATCACCAGTGTGACCAGCTAGAGCCTAGTGGCTGGTTCTGTTATCTAGTCAACCAGTCATGGACGTGAGCTTCTATGCACTACGCTACATTGCTACATATGTCTGCCATCATGCATCAATAAACAACCAAAGGCACCTTGCAAATGATCTTGCAAATGACAAGCATGGAGATACTTGTGACTTGCAGCACATATCAATCTGCCATATCACGTTCTGCTCATTAATCAGGTGTCTGACCTGTGCACACATTCAAGTGTGAGCAATATTCATGTGAAACCACAAATCAAGACGGATGCAGTAGCAGACCCTAACAGCTTTCAAAGCATGCAGAGGTGACTGGAATTATCTAACAGTACAGCTGGCCAGAACTTCAGAGGATGAAGACGGTGACCCGGACTTGTACGGGCTCTTCACAGGAGGAACATCAGGCCAGGTATTAGGTTGTTGATTACCAGGCAGTAACCTGGTAGGATTTCATCGGCTACAATCATGGCCTAATCGTGCCATGCATGCAATTCTCATGTGGGGCAATATCAGACTGGAAACTTATTATTTGTTGCTATGTTCGAGGCATACATAGATATTAATTTTCTATGTTTGAGGCATGCATAGATATATTTTTGCCCTGCAGAATACGCGGCCGACCAATGCCACCTACGGATATGACTTTCGAGAGACCTCTGCTGCCAGCCATGCCGTTGTTGTTCAAAAGGTCAGGAAGGCAGATTTTGAGGACAAGCTTGCTTTTCAGCCTGTGAGGCGCTGTTGGTCCCTTCAACGCACAGCACATGTGAAGCCAGCAGAAGGTCAAAGCGACAGCATCTTGAAAAGATACTATGCAGGCGAGCTAACACAGCCTCAGGCTTGAGCTGCTTCAGCCTATGCAATGTGCAAAGAATTAGCAGCTCGTCATGGAGATCTAAATCATACTGGACAGGACCATCAAAGGCGCTGAACTCCTTGACCTTGTTGCTTGGATCTTCCCTCTCTCTGAAAAAGTCCAAGTAGCCCTGGTGACCAAGTGAAAGTGCCTTTTGTATCTTCTTGTTCAGATTGTCCAAGCGCGCCCAGTGCTCAGACTCAATGTCACGCTGGGTACCGATTGGATCGTACATGTCACATCTCCGACTAAGCTATTGATAGGGGTCCCAATGGTAAATGAATGCGGCAACATCATTGATGTGGCGGATCTGAGAGCGCAGCACCTTTATAAGCTCATGCTTTGTGTATGGATTGACCTTATGTTGCATTTGGCCTCTGCGATGTGGACGGCGGAATCTACAATCATGCTGGGGTTGTTTGCTGTGTTGTGCCAGCCTTTGAGAGAGATGGAGCCAGTGGTGAGCACAGCGATGGACAGCCCTCATGGCGATAATTCGCTGGGCAATTGGTGGCATGCCTGCACCAGTGGCTGCATGAAGACGGACAAGCACAGGGGGTTCCAGTAAGCACAGCACCTTGTCCAGGGCTACCAATGGGAGGTCCTCCAGGTTGTTTGAACCCATGATGACTTTTAGACCTGCACATTGACATATATGGACAATCTCGCACTGCAAAGCCCAAAAGTGCATAACGGCTTGCTCTAGCAAGGACCATTTGCATACTTGATGACCAAAAGACATATCGACTTGCAGAAAGTAGAGTGCGTGAAAGTGGGGTATCTGGTCTATGCAGCAAACAAAAATATGGCTATGGTCTCAAGCCAACCGTAAATTATAAGTGGTTCTTGGTGGCAGAGGTAATTGACTGATCACGGGGACAGCAGTCCAAATAAGGTCCAGAATGTGGTTGAGTAGTGGGACTAGCTCACCTCAGTCGCGACCAGAGCCTGCTATTGTCAACTTTGATAGACTGCAGCTGGTTAGCTGGAAACACAGTGTACCAACAGCTGTAGCTTGAGTGTACGGTATAAGCCCACTATTCCGGTATGCAATTACTTGGCTTGTCTACAACTTGTTCTGATGAGCAGCAAAGTTTGCAACCTGACGTCCGCTAAAGCGAAGGGTCTGCACGATACAGCAAAGCAGACGGGGTCAAGAGCCACCAAATGTCTCTAGCTACAACATGTGGTAAGCAAAAAGCTGAGAGGGCGAGAATGTCGAAGCCAGTGTACATCAGCAGGTCGGCAGTCAAGCCAGCAAAACGGTTTTGGCGAAACCCTGTGCCAATTGGAAAATTGGCGAAAGGATTTCGCCAGTGTTGGCGAGGGAGTTGGACCCAGCTGCAACTTCGGAATGCTTCAATGTCCAAAAGTGTCCATAACGAAGGCATCATGTCATCATGATTGTCGTGCATATGAAGGACTATGCGAAGCCGAAGAGACCGATTCAGAGGTCTGGGCAAATTCTAAAGCTATGGAGCCCTTGCATGTACGGATGAGCTGATTGATGCCCTGATGACATTGTGTCTTGCGTTCATGAATTCAGAATCGAGGTCTGTGGAGCCTGAATGACAGATGATAGAATGTAAACAGGGGATGTTTATAGGGTAATTACTTGCTGCTACACACACTCACGAACGACATCATTATGCCCCTTGGGCCAAATGGTCATGTGATAACCTTTGTTGGGAGTACCTTGCTAGACTCTTTCTTTGCATAGCTAGGTGTATGTAGATTGCAGAAACTTGGACCGTTTTGTTGTCTCAAGCCGCATTGAACGAGTTGTCTCATTAAGGTTTAAATTCTCAGAGTTATCTCAGATGTTGTCTGTTAGACTCCCCATGGTGTCCTTGAGGATAACTAAAGTACTGATAGCAGCAGTTGTGTACATGACAAAAACAGTCTTGCAACGGGCAAAACAGTGTAATGTAGCACAACACAGCTGTAGATAGCCTTGTTGTAGCCCTGTACACGAAACTTTCGAAGTCCTGCCAATGCGTTACCGCTGGTAGATTATGCTTGGTAAATGTATAATGAGGATTTTGCCATTTGCTCAAGTTACAAGCACCTGATGTAATTGGCAGTGACGTGTACATGGGCGGTACACTGGCGGGTATGGTATGGCAACAGCAGTCAATACTGCCGTTGGCATTGTGTTCAACACAGGCCTGTGTTGAACACATGCCTACGCAGCCAGCAACCATGCACGCATGAATTCATCCACGCATGTTAACACCCACCCATCGAGCCAGCATGAATAATGCACGCGTGTACCAAACAAGACACAGACATGCATGTGCATAGATTATGTTAATGATAGTGGTTAGCAGAAAGTCAGATGGACGATACACAGTTTGAGCTGGTACTGTATGCAAAGCTTGCAAGAAATATGATAGACAACTGAGCGCCAGATCGCAACTTGATGTCTGCTTGACATCTCCACGACTTTTTGATACACACTTGCCTCGACACCTTTCTGATACACACTTGCCTCGACATTTGATCAGACTGGCTTCTTTAGCCTAACTGTCACTTGTGTACAGGTTGACTGAATTGTGCATTTTGCAACTGCCCTCACTCATTATGTCAATATACTTCGCTTCACCTCTTTACTTGCCTTCTGCCTCGTCCACTTGTATTACCAGGTGCATTTTGCTGCCTGCCTGATTTCTTCTTCTTGCTACCCACAAGCTGGAAGTCGTCTGGAGCTGCGATACTCAGAATATCATTTGCCTCATATTGTTCCCCATCTTCAAGCTGCAGTTGCTCTGGGCTGTCCCAAGCAGCATCTGCTTTTGCCTCACCCCAAGGAGTGGCGTCCTGATTCCTGGGGGTCACAGGCCGCAAATCAGCATCAAAAGTGGTACCAGTTGCCGCACTTGTCTCCAGCCAACTCTTTGCGTCCTGCAATGGACAGATGTTGTAATGGTGCATATTCTGATGTCTTCTTGAGCTCGAACAACTAACAATGACAGCAGTTGGGGCTGGCGCCTGGAAATATGATGCAACAGCACATTGCACAAATGTTTCGTGATTGCTGACAACCGACTTTTGAGGTAGGAAGCAGTGTGGCATACCATACCACGCCTGGCTTTCAGTGTAGGGGTGTTTGTGCAACGTTACCTGGATTGCTGTCGCATGCAATTCTAGGAGGCCAGTGAGCTGTGCAGTGCGATCCTGCCAGGCGTGCTCTTTCTCCAGGCCATTCATGCATTCCTGCAGCTTCTTTGCGGACTCTTGCAGCTTGAAGCGGCACCCATGCAGCTTGTTGCTGACCTGCAACATGCGATGGATGCAGATGTTCTAGATTGCCACAAGTGGAGAGGTTCCAATTTGCAGATGAGCTCACAAAGCCCTTGGAAAGCGCTTTAGCAGTCTCAGCGTGCCACGCTGTATGTCATCTGTATCAGGACAAACATTTGTGCAAGTATGCATGTCACACAAAATCTGAGGGGGCCGATGCCCATGCCTTCATTCAGGAGCTTGACAGGTGTCTTCATGCAGCTGTGTATGAAGTTCTGAGAATGCTTCATACATAAAGCAATGCATTACCTCTGCGTCAAGGGCTGCTCTTGGCTCAGCCTCCTGCAAAGCGGCCTCAACAGCCGTCTGCCCTGCCAGCAATGGCATCACCTCATCTGTGTACATCTGCTTGTATACCTCAAAGGCTTCCACACTGTCCAGGTGATACTGCTTCAACCTGGTCAGCAGCCAACAATTGTGACTCACATGGAGTGAGGTAATGGTGTCACTTGTTAGACACAATGACTCATGGGGCTCCGTTTGGCAAACCTGACAGCTGTGTCCAACAGGTCAATCGTGCAGCCTGTACGCAATGATGTTCTGCCATGCATACAGCAATGCATGCACCACAGACTGGCTTACAGACACAGGAACTCACCAAAAAGGCGCTGGCAGTATCGCATGCACACTATGACCAAATATGCAGAGAGCAGCTGTGGACAAGAGAGCAGCTGTGGAGAAGCAACACACCTATGAGGTACAAACTCAGCAGCATTGACAGCACCCTTGAGATCAGCCAGGGCAGCAAAAGGATTGCTGCCACCAGGCTGAACGTCGTCATCTTCCTCATCCTCTTCATCATCCTCGCCATCGCCCCCAGCCAAACGTCTCCCAGCTTTCTTGCCTGTACAGCGCAATTAGCTCATCTGCTGAAGCATGTACAGCATGCAGCCAAACACAGACTTTGGCCATCCAGCACATTGCTATTTCTGGCTTGGCAGGACAAAAGTAAGCGTTTGATTTTGCCCATGGCACGCTGAAAGGGGAACAAGGGTGCAGTCAAGACTGGAGGAAAGTCATGCTCCTTGCTGTCTAGCTCAGGTGTGAACTGTTGGGCTTGTGGCAGGGGGTTTATGAGTAAATGCCTGCTCAACACCCCTGTTGTTTGCCATAGTCAAAGCTGAGATATTTTCCAACCTGCATTGGCACAGCAGACTGGGCAAGAGTTGTCCTCTATGAGGCGCTGTTTAAGCCCCTCCTCCACCCAGGCCAGGCGCTGCTGGGCATCTGCCTGGTACTGCTTGCGCCTCTCCTCCATCAGCGCCAAGGCTGCTGCCTTCTCCACAGCTTCTCTCTGCAGGCGCCACTGCTCCCCAATCTCTGCCTTCCATCTCCTGACATTACCTTGGCACACTCGGCTGATACGCAACCACCTGATCTTGCCCTGCACAACAACACAGTAGGCTTGTCATCTGCACTGACCAGCCCTCAAAGCAATGCCATCTGCAGACTTACACAAGATACCTGGCATATTGAGGCCCCTGTCATGTTTGCCAAAGATGCAGACTTGTCTTGTTGACTCAAGACATGAGCTTGTGACCTCATGTGCATTGCTGATGCTTGCACCCTGATGCCTATGTACAGAAGCATCAAGAGTGGGTGTGGAGAACAAGGTTGTACCTCACGCAGTTCAGCTTGCTGGCGCTCCCTGTCAGCCTCCAACTTGGCCAGAGCTGCAGCCGCCTCTTTGGCCTCTGCACCAATGTTGGCACTGAACTGGACCAGCTCCTCCTTACTGGGCATCTGTAGCATGCGCCTGCATCACAAAGATCCTGTGGAAGATGGATATCAATGAACAGACTACATGAAACAAAGCAGCATAGCAACAAAGCACTGATTGTATGTGACTTCAACACTGAGTCAGCAGCAAGCCATGAACAGAACAGTGTCCCAAGTAGTGAATGAAATATCCAGCAGGGCATACATCCGTGCCTGAATGACTGTGCAATGTTCAATGGTGAAACCTCAGTGTTGTGCAATTGTTCACATGGTACTGTGTTGGTGGCATACTTGACACCACCATCCAGAGGCTTCAGCTGCTCGTCTATGTAGCGTGTGCAGGGAGCATTGCTCAATGCATGCAGCAGCTTGATGCTGGGGTCTGCAGTCTTCAGCCCAGGAGCTGGCTTGGGCAGGACATCAAAGGGCACTTGCTTCTCCCTGCTCACCTGAGTAACGCCTGTAAACACAGCAGCAGGCCATTATGCTTCCAACAGCTTAACAATACTGTGATGTGGGAGACAGCAGTAATCAAGCCATGGTGCAATGAGGGGTTCTTATGACAAATGCTCTTGAGCAGCCCACGCATCGGGGGTGGTCAAGAGGGTCACCTGAGTTGAGTTTGAAGGTGAGGCGCCGTAGTGCCTGCAACAGCTCTCCAACCTTTGCTGCTTGGCGACAGGCTTGCAGAGCCTCAAGCATGCCAGAGTCTGATATGAAGCCTTCTGCAAGGTGCACCACCTGCAACATGGTGACTGGTCATTGCGCAAACTCTTCTCCTAGGAGTATGCAGGTCTACATGCAATGAGCAAGACAGCATCGTGTGACATGTCAGCAGCTTTGACAAACAGATCCATTACTTGTGACAGCTCACCCTCCAGGTGGCTGTGATGAGGATCTTGATCTTGATCTCCTTGTCAGCAGCGCTACACACAGCAAATGCAGTCAGCAGCGCCACACCAAGAGTAGCCACCCTCACGGCTGCACTCTCTTGCAGCATGTCTTGCTCTTCTGGCAGGGAAGTCGCTGCATCAGCAACAAAAACAGCTTAGGCTGGCGACAATACACGTCTCTGATCAAGCTTGCCAGACTGTGTCTGTCACTTGTTTGGCAGCATATGACAACCAAAAGAGCGCTCGTGCACATGTCCTGCTGTGTGCTTGACTATTCCTGGTGCTGCACTTGTATGCTGTGCAGTGAGACATATAAAGCTGAAGCCCAAAGGCGAGCTGAACAAGCTGGATAGGTGCTGAGCAAACTCACCTGAAGCTGACAACACGCTGTTCATCAGTGTAGTCCTCTTCAGGAACAGGGTCTTGTTTCCAACCATGGTGTCCATGAGGTTGTGCAAGAGGCGCACTATGCGAGAAGCAAGGGCGAGAGTCTTGATGACACTCCCCTTGTCAGCCCACCACTTCTTCAAGGCAGACGTGCGCTTGGTACCTTGGGAGCCTGCACCCCTGGGTACTTGACCAAAGAGAGGGCTCCACTCCTGCAACAGGCTGCGACACATGAACTGGAAGAACATGGAGACAACACAGCCAGGGTCTACTGGCAACCAATCATGCATTGTGTGTTGGCTTGGTCTGAAGTACAGCTGCAAACTTTCAGCATGGCCTGTCATGTCAAGGCTTACCAGGTTGTCTAGGTATGTATCTGGCAGGAAGGTGTGGTGACCAAGGCCTAGCAGTGTAACAGCGCCAACAGTCTCAGCCAGGAGCAAGTGAGCCTGCACAGACATGCAATCAGTAGCAGACCACTTTGGAAAGTCGCCACCTGTTCTGCCAAAGAAGTCGAAACTGCTTGGGGCTTGACTGATGATGTGCTGGGTACTGGGTAGACATTATCAGCAGCAAAGCATCAGCTGATAGATGATTCAAGTATTACATATGTAATATATTATATATATATATATAATATATATAACATATATATATAATATATATAAGCAGGCATGCACAAAGTACCTCTATGGCCAGGGCCTGACCAGGCGCTCTTGTTGGTACCTCATCCAGCACTTTACACCGCTCCATATAAAACAAAAGAGCCTGACATGCATGTTCTGGCTGCCTTGAAGCAAATGCCTGCACAATGCCAAAATTCTCTGAGATATTGGACACAGGGCCTGAATCATGCCTTAAATGTTACGGCAGAGCCAACCAAGGCCAAACATAGGTTGAATTTACCTCATGACTGTTGTTCAAGAGCTCAAAGTCAGCTTTCAGAACCTCATCCACCTTCAGCAGATGCTCTTCAGGCAGTGTGCTCAGCAACCTGTAGGCCATAACAGTCTCCGGTGTTGCCTGTCATCCATATTACATCTGAAAAGTTGACTCACATCAACATAAAGGCACTCATCCCATGGCAGCCATGATGGTTTTTCAGTAGACCATTTGTGGACGTACAAGAGCAGGCTGCTGCATGCCCAAAATCTAACTCGGCAGCATATGCATTGAGACAGGCTAACACAGACTAGCTGACACAATCTGGTGTTGTTCAAAGTTCTGTGCGTACCTAGTACGGGTACGCTTGCTCTCTTGCCGGAAGTGTCGGGCTTGCTGCAGAAGCACAGTCACGTAGAACCATGCTGCAAAGCCTGCATTCTGATTCTGGGATCCCCCAGCAAGTGCATGGTCTGAAAGCACATCGACCGCTACATCTTGTAAAGAGATTTGTCCTGGTGATGGGTTGACCCTGCAACCAGATATGATGCTGTCACTATCAAAGGTGACAAATTTCAGCTTATTGTGCAGAGTGCATAATTGCAAGCTGTACATATGCAAAGACAGCCTCTGGCAATGACTGTAAGGTTTTGTCAGCAGAGCATGCACAAAGTGCAGAGGCATGTTCATGATCTCTTACTTCAGACCACTACTGAATGATGTCCGTCTGAAGGGTTCAATGACGCTGCTGTTGATATCGCTGACACATGAGATTGGCACCAACAGCTGGACCGTGTGGGCACACAGTGTCATGCGCAACTGGTGTACATCAGGCAGGCTGGTGGCTTCCAGCTGAGACATGTCCAGCCGAAGTTGCTGACAGGCCTCATGCACCTTGCCAAACATATCAATCAGCTTCATTGCCTGCATCACCAAGTTCATGTTTAGGCTATCGCAAGTGCTTGTTGACTGTCTGTCACAAGCATGCACAACAATGTGAGACATGAATTGAGTGACTAGTGAACAAAGCAAGACAATGCCTGCATGTTGTGAACGCTTACAGTTGGGGCATGCAAAAGGGTGAGGCATCAAGGTGTCTCACCTGTCCCATGTGGCTGACTGCATCTGCTGTGTCTTCAGTTGAAGACGCTAGACTCCTGCTCATTCTGACCTGCAACTCAGCTTGCAGATTGTCATGTGTGCACCCAAAAGTGGTAGCTCAATGCAAGTCCTGCCATGTCTGATGCTACTTTGCTAGGCAAAGGGCAATGCAAGAGGACAGATGATGAAAGATCAACACACCTGTTTGTCCTGCAAAGCCTTGCTGACAGCTGCTCTGCTCATGTTCAGCAGGGCAGGCAGGACCATGCGCATCAAGGCTGTCCCAACTGCTTGCACAGCTACACGCCTGTCAGCTTGCAGAGTGGGGCCTGCAGTGGAAGAAGAGGCAGGGAGAGAGACTGATGGCGGTATACGACCACTTACTCCACCTGCAGGCCGGGCTTTGCTCAGACATGATAAAGTACTGTTTGACAGAGGTAGCCTTGCAAGTTGGATTTGTGATCAGTGTTGAGACAAGTTGCAGCTTTTGTGATGACAGCAACCTGCATGCCATCACAGCTGGAGAACGCTTTATTTGCAGATTGCTGGAGGTCTTGTTGACATCCTCATGTCAGACCTTGTCCTTGTAGAGCAGGTAGGCATTACCAGGTGACTGAGTAGAAGGTGATACGCCCTCCTTCAAAAGCTGCGTCATCATAGTGTTGTGCTGCTTGTAGGTGACTTTCATAGCACCAGCCAGTAGACCCTTCACGCCAAAAAACTCCTCCGCATCCTGCAAGGCTTCGCTGGTCCGAATTGATGTCCTATAGGACGGCCCTGCTGCCAGTGCCTCCAGCATGAGCTGCAACCCACAACATTTTATCAAAGACGTGATGCAAACTTCAAACTGACATGAGTCCCTGACAAAGCGAGCAAACAAGGTTGAACGATCATCTCCTCTGCTGACGCTAAGGCAAAGCAGAGACTGAGCTGCATATTGACTTCTGGGCACATGTCAAGGCTGGCAGGCATGAAAGCGCATCTAGCAGCAGTTACTGACAATCAGCAAAGCTGTCAGTGTTGACCTGCACATGCTTACTGTACTCCATTGACCAGGTGAGGTAGTTCTGACCCACAGCACCAGCGTCACCAGCACCACTGCCTCCCAATTTGCTTGAGCTGGCCTGTTTAGGAGCCCATGGGATGTCAATCTCTTCAACAGGCAATGTCTCCAGGCATGCACTCCAAGCAGCAATGCATCTGCACCTGCTCAGCTCCTGCCTCTCCCTGTCAGGCGCAGGCAGTTTTGTGACCAAGGTAGGTAACCAAGTGACTTCAGCCAGGGGAGTTGCAGCACCAAGATGGCTACAGCATGGAACGCACATCCACTGGTGATGAGCTGGGGAGCAGCGTACCATGACATGCATTGACAAGGCAGCTTATGGCTAGGCACCAAGCATGGCCTCCTGCAAGCTGGCCACACTCACCCTAATGCTGACGTTTATGCAAAATGGCTCAGACACACATGTACCTGTAGTCTGTCAGTGCAATGACAAACTGCTGGTTGGCATCCTTCCTTGTGCTGTCACCCTGGAGTTGCAGGAGCCGTCCTTTGGCCATGCAACCATCTCCATTGTAAGGATCTGCACCTTGCTCATCTACCACAGTGGCAATCTGCAGAGTTTCAAGTGTCTCAACATCATGCAGTGATCAACTAACTCAAATTATGGAATCAACCACGTTTCTGCAGACAGCAAAGTCTGCATTAGCAGGTCCTTGTGTTATACCTGTTCAGGGCTGATGCATGTGCTGAACAACAGTGGCTGGCAGCTGCAGCAAAAAGAACCACAAGGAAAATATGGGCTGGTAGTAACAATCTGACCTGCTGCAGACCCCACTCAGAGTTCAGGTTGGTGCAGTACGTGTACAGCTGCAGCAGTGCATCCTTGTCTGCCCAGTTGGGGCTGGGCTGCTGGCCCTGCTGTGCAGCTTGCGCTGCAGGTCGCATCAGGCGAGTGACTGCTGCTGTCACCTCCCCATGCTCAGCCAACATCCTTGCAGCCTCATTGTTGTTCTGCACACATCACCTGTCAGGATAGCTGTGCATTGACACTTGAACAATGGATGTGCTGCAAGCCAGTGGTTGGCTTAGAGCAACATCTGTGTTGTGCCATGTCATTAGTGCAGGCTACAGTCAACAGAAGGCATGTGTGGAGCTCATAGCTTCCTTGAAATAGCAACACTGTATGCAGGAGAATGATGGAGGCTTTGCATTTGCAATGCAAGGGCAGCTGAACATGTACCTGCATCATGTCTGCAACCTCCTTCCAGTAGCCATATGAACGCAATTTCTCTTCGCGCTTACTCAAACTCCTGCAGTCCAGATGAAGGTTGCTCAAACATGATACCCTTGCCATACCACATTGCCAGTTTGGATGACTCAAGAGGGCAAGGGTGACGATGACACAGAGCTCACCAGCAGACCCTAGGCAGAAATGTGTGCCTACATTGTGTTGCACTCTGGTAAGGTATGCATACCTGATGAGGCCTGCAGCCTTGAGAGCCTTGTCATGATCACCCTGCTGATGATGCACTGTCATGGCGACTGCTGCCAGCTCATCCACTTTCTGCATTGAACAACCACCAGCTCAAAGTTCCACCATATCCTGCTCTGTTGGTGCCCCGACACAGAAGGTCTTGCACAGTTGTTCTTACCCTAAGTTTGGTTGCCACTATGCGCACAAATCCAGGCATGACATTAGACCGCACATCAAGGTGTCAAATGCTGAGACATGCTTAAGAGCAGGTAGCAAACCTCTTGTGACATGCTTGGGCCAAGCTGTGGGTGTCTCTGAAGCAGCTCAAACGCCTGCAAATGGTCCTTGGCCTTCTTGTAGTTCCCAATGGCCTTCTGCAGCTGCTGCTCAGCTACATCAGGCTTGCTTGCCGCCAGCTGAGTGGCATATGCTTCATAGCTCTGAGCAGCTCCACTGAAGTCCTCAGCCCCAACGCATGCTGATGCAGCAGCACCAAAACTACCAAGCTCCTTGAAGACCCTGTGAGCCAAAGACACAGTGTGCACACATGATGATGGCCAAGTTGTGGAACACACTCAAGCTCGGAATAATTTGGGTGTACAAACTATATAGACAAGATCAACCTGCTGGTCATATATATGATTCATACCTCTGACCATGTGCTGCATGGCGTGCATGCAGTGCCCTCTCAGCATCATATTTCCTTAGCGTACAGACTATGCAGAGACAGAGGCAGAGACAGCAGTTGCCTTATCGCACGCTGCATGTGTGTTGCAGCTGTTACCTAGCAGCTATAGCACATCCAGTTGAAGAGCTTTGGGTGAACAGCTTGGCAGCATGGCGCAGCCACATCTTGCGGTCTGACACAAGCACAGGAATGGCAGCCTGATCAGCTTGATTGGCAGCAGCCAGCAGCTCATGCCCAATCTGCATACCAGGGTTGTCAGGTCCAAACTCTTGTTTGAAGCTGCAAACTGCTTACTTGCATATAGTTGTAAGTATGCCATGTGGCAGCCTGCAGCACACTCAACTGTTCTGCCCACCCACTTTTTGGGATCAATCACAGATCAGCAGCTGCAGTTTGCTTACCTTGAAGGTTTCCTGCCTGTACTCCAGCCTATACTCTGAAGGTGTCATGCGGCTCTTTTTCCGGACCAAAGCTGAGAAGCGGGCATAGGCAAGGACTACAGTACGCCGTACATCATCTTCAGCAACTCTATAGCAGTGAGCTGCATGGTCATATAGTTTGTTATCCATGAAGTTGGCCCCGCGTGCAACCCAGTCTTCAGGGTTGTTCTTGCCTTGTGTCAGCACGTACTTGCTGTCCTCAGTGTTGTCCTCCATGACAGAACTGCAAGACATCATGCTTCTTGAAAAGTGGGCCCAAGCTGGGCTGAAACCCCCTCTTCAGAAGAGAGAGAAATGGGATACAAGCAAAGTAGGATGGCTGCGCTGTTCAATGAGTGCACCAGGCCTGAGCATGGTGCAACAGCAAGCCTGCTGACACAAAACCTTCCATGAATTAGGCAGTCAACACAATGCTGCACATGCGTCATTTGCCTGCCAAGGTTTGTGAAAGCATGTGTGCAAGTCTTTGGGTGTTCTGGCATGCAAGGCTGTGACTGACCTGCTGACATACTGAGCCATGCCTAAGCGCCGCAGGTAGTTGAAGAAGGGCGCACGCTTAGCCATGTTGCTGTCAAACATGATGACATTGTTCTTGGCTCGGGTGAGAGCTGTGTACAGCTGCTTCAGCTCTTCACATAGCAGCACATCCGGGTCAGCTCTGGCAGCCCTGAGCGCCCCCTTGTCAGCTGGAGCTGCCTCCACCTGAAACGCAGCTGCAGGTGTAAGCTTGTCACCACACCCTGCTAACAGCCTCACTGTGTTTCTTGCTGTGGAGAACAAGTCTGAGAACCAGCACTTTTTGCACGCAGCTACTTGTATGCTTGTATACATCTGCAGTCATCTGAAACGCCGATGAGTAAGACATGTCAAACTGTTCGCAGTGAGATCCTCTGTACAGCGGCTTTGCCTGTCCTTGAACCACATGCAGTGGCATTGCAGTGTCTGAAGAGGCAGTATCCATAGCGTGTCATATGCAAAACAGTATCTGCAGCTTTGGGTGTCATGTTTCTGCACAGAGGCTGCACATGCAATGTAGCAGGGTTTGATTCTCACATCTACAAGAGGACTGCCAGCAGGCAGCTTCTTCCAGCCTTGTGTCTCCTCAATCTCCTCCAGGTCAGCAACAAAATTGTTCAGATTGCGCCACTCTGCGGGACTGTCATTGAAGAAGTCCAGTAGGAACACGTCATCAAACTCCAAGCCTTTTGCCTCTGCTACTGTCATCTTGATGACATTACTGTTCCGCAAAGCCTCAGGCAATCTGTCAATGCTCTGTGCACTCCTGACCAACACCACTCTGCGCAACACTTCACTTGAGCCGAGTGCTTCTGCATGAACACCCAAATGAGAGCTGAGATTTTGCCCAGCCATGCTTGTGTGTGGTGCACACATAAGTGCCCAGACATTAACTTATCTGCCATGACACTACCAACAGGTGTATGATACAGGCATGCTGCACATCTGCTGAGCTACATGTTGAAACAACTAGCAACAGCTCTTGTGGAACTGTAAGCTTACTGGTGAGCTCCGAATTCTACTTGGGAAGTCTTGGGGTCTGAGCCCAGCAGCAGGAAGGTGAGGTCGTCAGAGCTAAGGGAGGACAGCAGCACAGGTGACGGTCCAGTGAAGAAGGCCTTCTCACGTGGCAGGTTGTCAATATGCTGCAGACACACATCACAAACCACACTGTCAGGGAAGCTGTCTGAGTCAAGGTGCAGATTACAAAATCTGCTGGCATTGCAACACCCTGACCTTGATGCATGAGCCAAAGGATGGTCACATAGGTAGCATGCAGAGCAGAGTTGATTGGCCAGGCATTATCTGCCTCAAGCTTGCTGGCATGGCATGAGGTGATGTGATGTCAGGTTGTGATCATGCAGGGCACAGTACTACACAGCATTGAGTGCATACAAGGCTTGAATGTAAGACTGGACTCATTGGTCTGCGGCTCATGTGCGTCTCAGCATCATGCTCAACTGGAAGCCAAGGAAAGGAATTTTACCATGGAGAAATAGTGCCTGAGCACATCCACCACAGCTGCAGCTGCATTTAGAATGCCACTGTGAGTGCGGTAGTTGGTTGGTAGGTACAATGGCTTCTTAGGAACACCCACCATGGTAGCTGCTGCTACTCCACCAGCATCCTACAATGCACACAAGCACTATTGTTATTACTTTGGTAGGCACTGCTTGTCATTGATTGTGCCAGTCCGGTGCTGCTGTATATGCAAAGTGCTGCATTGTTAGCAGACCAAAGTGAACCAATTGAGTCAAACTCTGAGCGGCTAACTAATTTGCATTTCAAGTTGGTCAAGTTAAGGGGCTCCGCCCACCTGGTCGCCCTAGGTCTAGTTTCAATGATGTTGCTTTGCATGATTGTCAAACCCGTCGGATTGGTAGACCGTATAGAGATGCGCAAGACAGACTGCTTTGGAAAGACAAGACTTGTC
>JAABUP010006613.1_pt1 | contig 16316 bp, 17 predicted proteins | sample 5559201 | NCBI WGS metagenome assembly JAABUP01 (sample SAMN10711887, study PRJNA513373) | rock metagenome | isolation source: Antarctica rocks | place: Antarctica
TTACATAAGTTTCTTATATAAAGCTTTCTCACAAAATGACTTCTCAAAAATAATGTTCTAAGCTATAATTCAGCCCTATAAGCTGTTCATTTGGGGAGTGTGTTCAGTTGGCCGGTCAACCCTTCTATAGCAGCCTTATAGGGCTGCCAAATCTGCCAATCTGGCTCCTGATCTCGAGACACTCCGAGACTCCCCTAACCTCACCAATGAGTCATTCAGCATTGATTTAGTCTGCTCTTATGTCTAGAAATGTTCGGGCTGAGCTGTGGCTGTAGGACGCAGCATTCACATTGTTCCCAAATGTACGCTCTTGTATGATGAAGCGTGCTTACACCCTCGCCCCACCCATTTCGTGGCATCATTAATATAACTGAAACCCTTCGATATCCTGCGCTACCGTGTCCATCAATATCTGATACATTCATTGTGTGATGGATTCAGTATTGCGTTTCAATCTAGGAGTCCTGGCTTAATATTGCTCCTCGTCCTGCACAGCCCCGGAGTCAGCACCTTCTGTTGCCACCTCACCGTATCTCTTTTGAACCTGTGGCAACAGTTGTCTAAGTTTACCGTGCGAAAATCCATTGCTCTATAAGATCGCTTGGAACCTGTCATTTCTTCTTGCTCTGCTATTCTGTTCTCGAAGCCACAAATCTTGAAACAACCCTGCTCGAAATCCATCAAATCCTTCACCCAGTCCTCTTCCTCGAGTGCTTGAGGACTGCTGTCAAGTCCTTACAACTCCTCGAAAGATTCTCGTACCATTATTCCTCGGCTCTACCACACTTGACTCGTTAAAGATACCGCTCATTTGTCACGAAATGTGTATCCCTGTCACTAGCCCTCGCCGTACGTACACCACTTCTTCTCGTCCAGCCATCCGCATCATTGAGACACACCATCGGCACCCTGCCCCTCGTAGTAGAACGACCGTCACGAAAGTGTTTGGGACGAAGCATGGTGCGCCGACTACCAGGGTCCGAGAGACCACGACTACCAGGTGGAGACGTTGAGTGCTTGAAAGAAGACACCATGGAATTCGACATTTCAGATTTGGGAGACGCTTGGGACTCGCAGGATCGTTCATTGGACATGGCTCAAATTTCTGTCAAATGCATCTCCTCATGTGTACAGCAGTCATCTCAGGGACATCTCAGTGGCTCAGTGGTTATCAGCTTGATTTGATCAACTGGGTTTTTACACCTGCTTGTTTCTTGCAGCTAGAATCTTACTATCTTGCCAAAGCTTTCAATTCAATCATTGCTCCAGCTGAGACGATTGAGACAATCTAGCACCCCCATTCAAGGCCCAGCTCTCTATTTCCATCAAGTCGGCTCTCCAGCCGACAACCCGGTGACCTTCGAGTCCGTGATGTTCGTAAGGGGAGTACAATCGCCCCAATCCGGGAAGTTGTATTCGCTCTCCGCCTCGGTGACTGGACAGCTCACCACCGAAACCGTCAGACTGGGCAATGAGTCCCGCGAGACCTCGGTGTTATCCCCGAGCTATTAGGTAAGAGTCAGCACGAGGCGCTCCTACGTTATTCAAATTCTCTTGGGGCCATGGTGGACACACCTTAGCAATCCTCCAATGCAAGGAATTGGTAAGGTAAGCCTCTACAGCGGTAGTGTTGGCAGTATTGTACCCCGCGGCCTTTGCGTTTTCATTCAAATATTTGGTCAATGGTACAGTGCCGGCAACAATGAGGCTTATGTTTGGCTGTGCCTCCGACGAGAAGGGCTTGAACACGGTGTGATATCCGACAAGGTTTACTTCTGTGAACCACTGATGGGGATCGGAGCTGAAATTCCCAAGGAAGACAAAGATGGAAAAGGTTGAATCTAATGCCATTTGCGCCACGCGAATATTGGTGATCCATTCATAGTAAAGGCCTGGCTGCTGAAGTCCATCTCTCTTCGCCGACCCGCTTTTACTTGCAGGAATAGTCTGGTTGGCAGGCCTGCCAGCACTGTTACCATAGAGGCAATTTACAGCCTGAGTCGCACATGAAGCGTTATTGTCAGCTGTCTCGGGGTAAGTGTACCCGAATATCCGAGTATCGCGAACAGCGGCGGAGGTCCAGAAAGTGCCATTAGTTGAGGCGTGGAAAGGTGTCAAAGGAGTATCCGATGTGAGCAGATCTCCTGGAACGATAGTTGCAGTTCCAGAGGCTGCGGTGATATCGTTTACATATGTGGAAGGGTGAATCGTTTGCCAGATTGCGAAGAGGCGGTCGACGTTGGCATGGTGAAGCATGAAGACGGGGTCGAAGGCAGAGTATTCATTCTAGTAATGATCAGATTATTGAGCGACGCAGGCAAGAGATACTGCCTGGCACTGGTGAGATGAGTCGAAGTCCACTCACATATGTGAAATGGCCCCCGTTCCCAATTAGGCCATGTACGGCATCATGTAGAGATTCCAGACTATCATAACTCCCGCCTGGATTCTTGATGTCCAACATCCAAGCTTTGTTGCTGAACTTTTCATAGGTGGAATAGGCTTGTACAAGATTCAAATATCGCTTACTGTAAGTGGCTTGATTTTTGTCGAGCCGGCGAGTTACCTTTGTGTCACGGCTTGTGGCATCCACGGACACGTTCGAAGAAGGAGCTCTCAATGTGTTCGGCCATGCACTAAACTGCCACTCGTCAATCTCAGAAATTTTCAGCCTGCCCTGGGTCAATAATCACCGGATAATCCGGAAATTGACTGCTATCGAGAGGACTGAAATGATATCGATACAAAGGATTTGGGATCTTCTGTGTGCCATTCGGAGTATTCACCAGGACTGGAGCTGAGCTAGAGATAAATGTTGGCATGGTATCCTGACCAACAGGAGCCGGAAGCAGCCAATCCCAATAAGGCACTCTAAATGTTGTAGCAGCCGCCCTGTAATCGGTAGAATTTTCGAAGCTTGCTGCTATGTCCTGTACAATCCTGTATAGCACTTGCTCGAACAAGGCAAGATAAGGACGATGCCAGGTCGGAAAGAGAGTCGAAGAATGGGTGCAGTATCCCCCGGTCCCGCCAGGTGCATATGCAACGTTATCCCACCGGACGAACGGTCTTCCGTGGATACCAGCTATCTGGTAGTAACTGATCATGTCCGACTGATCAATGCTCTGGTATTGAGCCATTGCGAGAAGGTACAGGTTCCATTGCAGTGGATTTTCCTGCAATTGGCGTATCTCAAGACGCTGAGGGACCAGCGCTGATTTATTGAGAGGGATGCCAACAACAGGGAATGGCGATGAAGAGTTTAAAGAACGCTTTTGGTGGTGGGAAGGCACCTGGGGGTATCTCAGGTTGTGCGCTTTGTTTGCTTCACTGATGCCTCCCAGTAGACAAAGACAAATTGGCAGCGAGGAGAGTGGACTCAAAAGATAGACCTGCATACTGTAGAGACAGTTGGTAGGAACCTGTCCTATATGGAATGGTTGGGTTTTAAATTGGGTAGAAACGAAAGACAAGAATTTAAACCTCAGGCCGGAGGGACACAGAAGAATGTGATAAGAATGAGAAGAACGTCAAAACATCGAGACCGAAAGAACGAGACGTCTCGAGACATGAGAAAAGCCCTCAAGGTCACAACATATACAACATGCAGGAACCTGTAGGGCACTGTATCAATTGGTCGTCATCCCTTCAATTTCTGATGATTTAAACCAGGAACTCGCACAGTGATGAAACAAGACGGGTCAATGTGTCGGTTGGAGTACGTCTTGGTTTGCCGAAGTCATCACGTTACGGTCATCAATAACAATCCTTCCTTAGGTGGTGTGCTGCTCCACTTTGAAACGTCGCCGGTTTGGTCTGACGCAACATGCCAAAATCTTTGTTGGATTTCACCAGATACGACTACAGAAGCCTCCCAAGGGTGGCGCCAGCTGACAACTGGGTAGTCTGAGTAGTCTGACCACAGTCCGCCATCTCGTTATTCGTGACAGGCCTTCTCGCTCCATATCAGCTAACGCCAGCGAGTCTCAAATGCTACAGACTCTACAATCTGAAGAGCTGTGATGAGTCTTGAAGATTGGTGTGTAAGGGTGGGGAGGAGTTGGACGCTGAAACAGATCGACGGACTCCAACACAGTCCTTCAATCTTCGTCAATCCACAAGTCCTACCGGAAAGAGTCAAGATACGATTCGGAAATATTGGCAGATCCAATAAGGCGAGCAAGGTACATATACAATTGAGGTCCTTTTATATTAATACTGGATCGAAGTTACGCTCTCATAAGAGATTTGAGTCACGTGCCAGAAGCTTCATTCCCAGCATTTGGCTCAGTAACGGGAAATGTCGCTCGCTCCCAGATCATCATTTTCCCCGAGCCCTGCGTTTCCGATTTCTTGGGCATACCCTGACAATTCGTCTCCCGCGGTATCCAAGTCTCCGAAATCGATGCCCTCACCGAAGTCATTGGCCTCGAACTCTGCTCTATGCTCTTCGCCTGCACCTTGCTCAAAAGGCTCATCCGTAGGACCCTCAGTACCTGGCTCGAACCCATGGTGCTGATCGTCGACTGCACTGTCCATGGCGTTGGGTGTATCCATGTTGGGTTGCATAGTAGCATCGTCTCCAAAGCTGCTGAGGTCGTCCAGATCTTGATCTTGATCTCCTGACGCAGCATTCCCATCCTTAGGGACCATGATCCAATCCTCGGCTGCTGGCTCTTCCGAAGGTGCCGTCAGATTACGGCTCTCGCTCGACGGATTGACTTGCGTATTCGCAGTACCAGCCTCTGCTACCAGGGTATTAGAATCTGGTGAAACGTTCATTGGTAGATCCTGTGCCGTTGACACCGTCGGCCCTTGAGGCTGAACATCGGCAAGTGCATTATCCAGGTTAAAATTGTCTTCCATGTGATGATCGTGGTCATTCCCTTCCTTATGCTCAGACTTCTCTTCCAGTCCCCCTTTTTGGATGCATTCTACGTCTCGGACTGATTGGACTTCTCTTCCAAAGACTTTAGTAGCAACATCGTTGATTCTGCCATTTTGTTCTACGCCCATCTTGCTGACGTCGCCATTGATGATTTCTAGGGTCTCAGCTCTTAGACTCTCTTCCGCTTCTTTAAGAGCACGACCCTTCTGAAGCTTTGCCATACGTCTCGCATGTTGTTTCTTTAACTTTACCATCTCCAAATTGATTTGAGCTACCTTCTCCGTAGCTCTTTTGGTGAAATCTTCGGCTTTTCCAGCCTCCAGCCTGCCGACCCGTGGAGGTACAGGAGAGATGTAATTGTCTTCGGGAGGCGGATCATTTATTGGGAACTTCTCCTTGGGGGTTCCGTTTGTGGGAGCATCATAGAAGTCTCTAGTCAAAGATTCAAGCTCGCCCTTACGACCGAGGCCTAAGTCTCCCGGTATGATTCGGTCCGTGTCATAGGGGGATTCCAAGATCTGTTCAAGCCAATCATGATGTTGCATATATCGATGAAGGCTGATGTCTCGAGGTGTAAGATAGTCCATGTAGTCTCCACCTACTGTGCCGTCCTCATCCTCATGTGCGGGGTCTTGGGGTACAATGGGTGGAGGTATAGCTGTAGCAGAGCCGTGCGCATGGCCCGAACCTCCGTGGCGCGGACGTTTCGCCGGAGATGGTCCAACTCCACGCTGAGCCGCATTGACCTGCTGCTGTTGTATATAGGCTTGCTGCTGGCTTCTGTTCATGTGGGCCATCACATCATTCGGGTAGCCCATGGCTTGCTGTGGATACGCTGAACCTGGATTGCCGGGGAGGTTGATGGAAGGCCAGCTGGCGCTATCGCGCAGCATGAACTCTTTACGTACCAATTGCCCATGCCGTTGCAATTGCATGCGTTCACTCATCGCATGGCGGACGTTGTCGGAAATACGGATGCTCCTAGATGGAAATTGATTTTGTTGTTCTGTCTGACAGTAGTGCATGATCCATAAGGAAGAGTCGGGTTGAGGTAGATTAGGATCTGGGTTTTCAGAGCGTGTCAAGCGTAGTCGGCGTCGAGCATGGGTTGCCATTGGTTCGTTCGGCAAACGGAAGCCAGTCCTGTGTACATACATCTCCACTTTCTGTGTGCCATTCACATGAGTATGTGTAGTACCAATCTACTAGGTATCTCTGTCCTTACATAGCCTCTCATCTCCGAGCTGAATGCCGCTTCTGCATCGGCCCAGACGTATCCATCGCTCGCCTCTTGAGTACCCATCTGTGGTGGTTGCCAAACAAGCAGCACGTCTCCATCTTGAGGACACTGTAAGAACATCCAATTCATAGAAGCCTGTTCCTTGACAATCCTTGGGGCTTGTATAAGGTACTCAACCACGACATCGAGATTAAATTGGGGCAGCTTTGGGAAATTATAGCTTGATATGAGGTGAATATGGCGCAGCTGCACGCAGTCAACAGAGGACCTTCCAACATCGCGATGATGCTATTGACATACCAGCTGTTGGGGGACTAAATGACTTGGGTCGGCCATGGCAGCAGGAGCAGCAACAGCAGCCGCGGCCTGATTCAAGTCAATGCTTCAGATCGTACGCTGCGAACAAACGTCTCGGCGTCGTTTACAGACGCCGTGCTTGCTTTGAGCTGAAGAGCCTTTGACAAATGCGACGTCTGAAGAAGAGCTTGATAAGACCATGCTAAGGGAGTCGGACAGAAACACCATCAGAAATCACGCTAGCAGTTTGCAAGGATGTTCGGTATTCGGGAAGTGCCGCTGATCGGCTTGTCTGTTACTGCAACCAAAATCTCCAGTGAGATAGATCTTGTTAGGCAGTTTCATTGCTTTCACTTCTGTGATGATGATTGAGTAGACGAATGTCTCTTGTACCCTTCTTCGTGTCTCTCAGCGACATTCCGTGCCGAATCCAACCTTCTCAATTATTTGTGTCTCCTACTTTACCATGAATAATACTCAATTTCGTCGTTTGGTGCTAGACACACCAACTTCTACCAGAGGCAACGACGATGCCGTCGGTTCTGCGTCTCAAAGAGGAGGTGCGACTCCTGCTCTGGGCTCTCGAATGCGATCCAGTATACCAATGACACCGTACGATACTTCATTCTACCCAGCCTGCCATGACCGGATGTACTGATATCTGAGCAGGCGCTCCGTAGCAGGTGCATCCAGCAATGACTTCGCCCGCCAGCTCGCTGAGCGCAATGCGGAGCTTAATCCGTCGATTACGAAGAAATTCCGGTCCTCCGCAGCACCTAAAGGTACTAAATTACGAGCTGGCTTTCAGGATCGTACGCAATCACGCACATCGGGCGAGGAAGATGATAAGGCTGTCAGAGTGAAGGCCCTAGAAGATATGGTCAAGCTAGGGCAGATGGATCAAGCTACATTTCAAGCGTTGAGGGATGAAATTGTGGGGGGCGATGTCAAGGACGTACATCTGGTCAAAGGGCTAGACTACAAGCTACTTGATAGAGTTCGGAGAGGGGAAGACGTCCTGGCTGATCGGCCGCAAGCCGTGATGCAAGAGAAGCCAGAACCAGATGGAGGCCAACCAGAGGAGACCCAAGCCGACGTCGATGAGGAGTTCGAGAAGCTAGAGGAAAGAGAAATACAGCCTGTGGAAAAAGAGGAGAAAGCCAAGAGTGGGCAGATGGCGCCACCACCGGTAGCAGGAAGGAAACGAACCCGGGACGATATCCTGCAAGAGCTGAAAGCGTCCAGACTTGCAGCAGCCGAGAAAGCGAAGCAATCGGCTTTAGGGCCAAAGTTTTTGAAAGTTGGCCAGAAGAGAGAGACATCGAGGATCGAGAAGGACGAGCGAGGTCGTGAGGTCTTGATCACTGTTGATGAAAACGGCAAGGTTAAAAGGAAGGTGAAGAAAGCGAAGGCTGATGATGTTCCCAATGGTCATGGCTTATTGATGCCGGACAAGGATGCTCAACCGCTGGGGATGGAGGTTGCACCAGTCGCGCCTCCGCTAGATGAAGAAGAAGATGGAGATATATTCGAAGGGGTGGGTACTGACTACAACCCACTCGGCGATATCGCAGATGACGATGATTCCGATGAACTTGAAGAGGAGTTAGCGGCACCTCGTAAGATCGAAGCTCCACAAACACCCTCACTCCGGACACCCTCTGAACCCGGGATTTCGAGCATGCCCCCACCACCGATACCACCGAACAAAAAGCGAAATTGGCTAGAGGACACGGCAGAAGAAGAGGAGAGTGCAGCAGACGAGACACCACGAAATCCGCTGACGGACCCCGCCATCCTCGCAGCGCTCAAGAAAGCCTCGACCATCAATCCAATGGCGCAGGAGTCCTCCAACGAAGAAGAAGCGGCGAAACTCGCGCGACGCAAGAAGATGCTCGAATCACATGATCGCGACGCCGAAGACATGGACATGGAGTTCGGGAGCAGTCGCTTTGGGGATCAAGAGGACGGAGAAGACTCGAGGGTTAAGTTGAGCGTGTGGGGTGGGGAGGAAGGTGATGACGATGGGAAAGGGAAGGGTAAAGGCCCGAGGAAGCGGGGTGCGAAGAAGAGAAAGGGCGACGCGAACAGTGCAGCGGATGTGCTTCGAGTGATGGAGAGGAGGAAGAACGAGGGCCAGTAGGCAGAATAGGGGTTGAATATCGATTTGGCTGCCAATTTTGAGGATTGCTTGCTCATTGTGAAAACCACCGCCCCATGACTTTTACAACTCGTCACCAAAGCGTCGCCAACAGATCACTTGTAAGAGCCGAGTAGCACCGCAAGAGGTACAAAGCTGCTTCACCATTCCCTCTGGAGCAGAATCGTGATCTCTTAGTATCTTTGCTCATTACATCGCGCACATAGCAGAAAGTTCTTGGCTAAGCGCCGCAGATCAAGGGATGCCAGAGGCGTCGACAGACCTGGAATGCGAGTCACCAGACGTACCTTCCCATTGCTCCACTCCTTCTGCTAGAGTTTTAAGTGATCCCGTCTGCCCTTCTTGCTTCATTCCCTTGTACTTGTCTCTCAAACAAGAAGATTATGCCGACAATTGACAGCTCCTCTACGCAAGGCAGCCTCGCCGGGACACAGGCAAGTTTCCTCCTCCTGAATCGTCCGGCACTCTCGACTCGCTCAGCAGAATCATGGCAGCAAAAAGGTTACAGCAGGTGGAACCTTCACCTCAAGGAGCCACCAGAACAGCACCTCGCATCTATGCAGGTCTTGACTTGAAGAGATAAGTTGCACTCTCTGTATTCGTCACCAGGTGCTTTGTATCTCTTCTGACGTGTAACCGTTTGACCTCTCGCCCGTGATTTCATTCCATTTCCAAAGAAAAAGGTCTTTGCTAGTCCAAAAAAAGATCTGCTCTTCATGAAAACCAACGCTCAAAGCACAAAGGAAGAGGAATCCATCACAGTGTCAGCCTTGGTGGCACGGAATCCTGGCGGGATGCAGAAGTCTGACGGTCGGGTCGCAACAACAAAGCTGAAGAAGATGGTAGTAGCACTTGTGGACGATGAGGCTTGCCATGGTCCCATTTCACTCGGACCAGTCGGTCAGTTTTGCAGTCAAAAGACTTGGGGTGTGGAAGGTCGAGGAGAAGCACAGCGCAAGAATTTGCTCATGCAGAGTCGAACTGTGAAAGCATGGTCATGCAATTTGCGAGGGGGTGTCCGGTCTGGGGGATGATGAAACAATGGCGGCCAAGTCGACGGGCGCGCAAAGCCAAGGCCAGACAAGCGTTTGGCTGGACAAGGACAAGGACAAGGACAGCTCGGCGGCTGGCTGGCTCAGGTAGCCCTGGCTGTAATTGTTATTGATATTCAAGTCTGGCTGAGTGCGGACAGCGCCGGTCCAATTTGGGTGAGATGAGATTGAAAGGTGATTTGATCATTTGATGGCCAAGGGGAGCTGGAGCTACGCCGGAAGTGGCCAGATGGCAACGAACGAAGAAGGATGAAAGAGGATGAGGATGACGAGTGGCAGCATGCTCATCCCATTCGCCCGACGCATGAGTCCTGCATTAGCATTAGCGAAAGGGGGCGTCCCGTCTTTAGGAGGAGATCTTTGTATAGGAGAAAGAGAAAGAGGCGAGATGAGTGCGTGGCGCCCTGTCAGGGGTTTGTCAGGGGTTTGTGCGTCAGCGGAAGCGCCCATTAATCATGGTGCGACCAACCACCAACACCGGAAATGAGCTGTACAGGGGTGCCAAGCGTGCCAAGCCCCCAGCCCGTCTTTGTTCCCAAACCATACCATCGACTTCCTCTCACTTTCTCTCCTTTTCTTCTTTCCATCCTCATCCCGTCGTCGTCGCTGCTCCACCGTTGCCAACCACCACATCGTCACTCGTTGACAGAGCATTCGCTCATTCCATTCATTCGGTCCCTCGTCGGCCACCACTCTCTCTTCACGGCCCCGGTTGGCTTCGGTCCTTCTCTCAACACACCCAAGCATCAACACTCACGCAATCGCCCATTTCCGCACATATCGAACCCGTCGCGTCTCATATCCTACCTCCGCTCTGTAAGATATCCTCACAATGGCCGTCATCAAGATCGCCCTCTGTGCAGCGGTGCTGCCCGCTGTCTTCGCCGTCCCTCAGCATGCGCATATGGGTCACGGCCCGTATAAAGCGAGAAGCCTTCCCAGCGGCTTCCCGACCGGTTTCCCTCACCCCTCCGGTACAGCTCCCTATCCGGCAAACAATGGGACGATCGGGGGACCTACAAGCACCGGAGGTGCGGGCCCGGTCACCATTCAATCGACCATCAACATCGTCCCTCTGCCGCTCACGCACACCGAATATGTTGCTTCTTCTACTGCTGGAGTAAGTGAGGCGGGAGCATCAGGCTCAGCCGGCTCGGGTTTGGGCTCGGGCGGTTCTGGTTCTGGAATCGGTGAGAGCGGAGCTGCCTGTGGACCTGCCACGGTGACCGTCACTCAAGCAAACACCGTCACTGTCACTGTACCAGGCTCCAACGGTGGCTCTCCAAGCGAGGCTCCAATCCAATCCTCGCCCGCCGCTTCATCGATTGCCGGGGCACCTTCTTCCGCGCCCTACCCTATCGGTAACAGCAGCGTTCCTGCTGGACCTACTGGTACAGCCAGCGTCAGTACCGGCCTCCCATCAATCCCGTATCAGGCACCAGTACCGGTAGTGAGCACCAGCGCCGCCCCTGTTGAGGCCGCAACATCCGCCACATCTTCCGCTGCAATTGTCCCAACTTCAAGTGTTGTAGCCCACGCGTACTACGCGCCTCAGCATCATCATTCTTATGTGCCCCCACCTGTGGTTTCTTCATCTATCCCCATGGTCTTCCCTGCTCCAGTCGCTTCCCCCAGCTCATCCTCTGCTCCAGCTGAGGAAGCCATCACGTCTGCACCAGCACCTGTTGTCAGCAGCTCTGCTTCTCCAGTTGCCTCCTCCGCGCCAACCTCGAGCTCATCAGCGCCCGTCAAATCAGACTCTAGTGTCAAGGCCCGTGGTGTTCTCTATGGAGGTACGTCTGGCTCTACTGCCATCTCCAATGCCAACTCCTACCTCGGTGCCGGCAATGGCGCCATGGGTTGGGGCTGGAACTGGGATTCATCACCATCGCCACAATCTGGAGCTGCCACGGGAACTCTCAACGTCCAATTTGTTCCTATGTTGTTGAGCGCCATCGATACTCACACTAGCATCTGGGATGGCAACTCCGCTGGCGCCGAGTACCTCATGGGTTTCAACGAGCCTGATATGACCACCGACAAGGGCGGATCTCAAATGGACTACAACACTTGTGCATCCAACTGGATGACATACATGCAACCCAAGCAAGGTAGCGCCAAGCTCATCTCCCCTGCCACCACCAACAACATGGACGACACCGCCATGGGCGTGCACTACATGGCCAACTTCCTCGACGCCTGCATCACCCAAAAGGGCTGCCACATCGACGTTCTCGCCTTCCACTACTACGGCGAAGCCTCGGACATGGACGCCCTCAAGACCACCGTCGCCGCTTACCAGAAACTCCAGACCCAGTACAAGATCCCCGAGCTCTGGATCCCGGAGATGGCGCCCAACGAGGCGCCGACTGCGGACCAGATGTCAGCCTTCCTGAGCTTCTTGGATGATCCCAGCAACGGGGTTACGAGATATGCGTTCAACGGTCTCAACACGGGCACTGGACAGTCGTTGGATGATGGCGTCATCAAGACTGCCTATCAGGCTTGAACGTTCAGGTGTCAGGAGCTAGATGTGATTGGATGATACATCAGCTTAGCGAACATGGCGCGCATGTTTTCGAATGTGTGGGCGAGGTGATTGGTTTCTTTGTGTATAATTAATGGAGACGATTGCATATCTCAAACCGTCCGTCATGGCAAAATGTCATTTAGAAGGGGGAAATTCACAAATGTTCTGTCCATATTTGCTGTGCTCTGGTGGACTGAGCTGTTTTCGACGTCGCGTGCTGCTGCTTATGCATGACGTGAATTGTGATGCCTTCCAAAATTGTCATGTACTGAAGTCGAAAGAACTATGGTACAATAGATGTGAAAAGTAGGCATTATGCTCCCCTAGTTTCAGAATCCTCGGTAAATTTGAAGGTACCTGTTTGTGCAAGTACAGGGTATATATCCTGTGCCCCAAGTCTGGCTCTCTCTGCCTTGTGTAAAGAAGAAAGGGGTATCATCGAGCATCGCGCCGTTGTGAACTGTCTTCCTACGATAATCATCCGTCACACATCCACTCCGTTCTCCATGCCTCGGAAGAAGAAATTTGAGTCAGGAGCAGCCTCTGATGATGCCAAAGCCCTTGACGAGTCCGCTCCTTTGACCATCACCTCGTCTTTGGGTGCTGGCTCCACAATTCCCCGATCGACTTGCTCTCTAGAGACAACAGTGTCGTCTCCACCTTCTATTGCCGGGTGAGTAACAGCTTCTGAGCCTTCCCTAGACTTGATGAGGGCATCTGCTTCATCCGCGTCCTTCATGACGGTATCCTCTTGATCAGGCATGGCTGCAGCATCCTTCATCTCCTCCGGTCCTTCCTCCTTGATTCTCTCCCATATTCTGACGGTTTTATCCATGCCGCAACTGACCATCAGATTTGCCTCCTCCCACGTGTCCACCCCGAGTACCACCCCTTCATGGCCTTCCATGATCTGTAGAATGTCCTTGCTTTGTACGTCCCATGTAAAGATCTTGCCGTCTTCGCTTCCACTTACCACAAATGCGCGCCTTTCCGTTTCTTCTTTATTAGTATACATGCCGTGAGCGCCGCTAACGCTAAACTTCTCATTCTTGTGTCCCTGGTATGTCTTCATGCAGCGACCTTCGACATAATTCCAGAGCCGGATACTCGAGTCAAGTGTCCAGGCGAGGATGTATTTGCCGTTGGGAACGAAACAGGCACTCGTTACGCCCGCATTGTCTTCGTGCACCAACGTTCGTAGACATTGACCCGTGGCCGTATCCCAAACTCGAATGAGACCGTCACTGGAACAGCTCACTATAAGCGTGCCGTCACGTACGAAATCCACGCCACCGATGGGGTCAGAATGTGCCGGGTGAGAGCGCATCAGCCGTTGTGTCCGGACGTCCCAGAGGAAGAGCGCTTCGTCGTAAGAGCCCGAGGCCAGCATGTTGCCTTTCGGAGAGAAAGCGAGGGAGAAGACGTAGGAGGAATGGCCGGTGAGCTGGCGAGGGTGCATTTTCCCGGTATCCACATACCAGAGACGAATGGATTTGTCGTCACTGCCGGAGGCTATGACCCTAGAATCGGGCATCCAGGCAATGGTGGAGACGCCAGCGAGGTGACCTTCTAGAGTGTGGAGGTGTCTACCTGTGCTGGCCTCCCAGATTCTAATGGTTGCATCAGCCGCTATCAGTGTCAGCTAGAGTGATGCGCTTGAATGGGACATCAGAGGCTTACAGCAGCTGGCTATTAGTCTGCCGTTAGGTGAGAACTTGACGGCAGCCACAGCTCGCTTGTGTCCCTTCAGTACCATCTTTTCCTTGTAGGGCACATATTGAGGCGGTGCAGGTGGAAGCTCGCGAGGTGTAGCTATTGGTGTGCTTACTCTCGAGTACGGGGGCGGACTCTGGCTGATGTATCTGTTTGGAGACGGCGGAGGTGGGACTTTCAGGAAACTTCCTTTGAAAGTGCTGCGACGGCGTAAGGGAGGGGCTTCGATGTGAGGCGATTCTTCGACAGACGACTGAGTCACAACTTGCTCGGATGGGTCATCTTCGATTGGCTCCGTTGTTGGGGCATATTGGTCTTCAGCAACGCTATCCTCTGGTGGCTGTACGACCGCGTTCTCCTTTGGCAAATCTTCGACCGGTGGTTCTGCAGTTTCATCCTCGTCCGGGTCTTCATTGACAGGTGAAACGGGAACAGGGGTATTCTCTTCATATTTGACGACAGGAACGGATGATTCTGCGAGAATCGCTTCTTCGTAATGGGTAGCTGCAGCAGCAGTGGTGTTCAGCTCATCGTCACTAGCTTCAGGAACGGCTCTCTTAGAAGTCGGTTCATGCAAGACAGTTTCGGCGACTGAGGTCGACACAGCAGGTTTGACTATTTCGGGCAAGCTCTTCTTCTTGTCCTTACTGCCGCGCTTTGGTCGAGAATTTGTCCGGGTTGAGCGAAAGTCCGCGTGGGGTGAATTAGGAGCAAGCTCATCAGGCGAACTGTCACCGCGATTCTCTTTCTGTACTTCCTGTGTTATAGAGGGTAAAGAGGGCGCTATAGGCGATACGGCTTCTTTTTCGCGTCCACTGACGCGTCTCCTCTTAGGGTACCGACTTGAGGACATCTTATAGACAGATGTAGTTGAAGAGCTCACCTGGGTTGAATTCGTTCCTGGATATCGGCGTTTAGATGCGCCGAACCGCCGGTGCATCGGATCATCGGAACTAGTGGCTGCATCTAGTGCCAGTTCATCCAAGTCATCTCCCAACGAATTCATCGTTTTCTGAAGAGAGGTAGAAGCAATTAAGTTGTGAATAACCTCAGATTCGTGGACATCGAGACTGAACGACGATTAAACAGGGCAGGATTCACATTGGCGTCAAGATTGATGGTGACTTCTTTGCCCGGCATCCATGCTCCGCGCCGGCTTCAACCGCGCCTAATACAGAATTACAGCCTTACAGGCACCTTACTTTATTCTAGAGTCTCTGTGAACATATAATTCAAGAATTCATTCTCCGGGGAGACCTCTTCGACCTTTCGCTTAACTTGATCACTACTTGCCTTTCTCGAAGAGATCCTGACGTACCAAACAAATAAACCTTCGTGACTACAAGTACTTTTGCAATTGCTTTCTTCCAGATCGTTCTAATCTATTACTTTCCGGATAAACATGAAAGTTCTACTGTTGGGTGCCACAGGCACTTTGGGCTCTCGGATTACCCCTGCGCTCCTGTCTCATCAGCATCAAGTAGTGGTCTTCGTCCGCTCAGAAAATAAACTCAAAGAGACACTCCCACCGTCGATTCTATCCAAAGTTGCCGTCGTGACAGGGGACGCAACGGATTCAAACGCTATCCTCGAAACTTTAGTGAACCATGACTGCGACGCTTTCGTTAACAGTGCCGGCCAGTCTAATGTCTTTCCCTGGCAAGCACCACGTATGCAGGAAATCATCAATGCCGTTGCTACGGCAGGTGTTGAGGCGAGTAAGAAACTCAATCATCCGATGAGAGGTTGGTTTCTAGGTGGAATGACAGCTATGTGCGTACACCTTGAAGCAGTGTCTACCCAGAGAAGACACCATTTCCAGCTTTGAAACAGATGTCTTGGGAACCCTGCACTCGTTTGTTGGGGGTGATGTTTATTGAGAACGCTTCTATTCGTGATGTGGTTTTCAACAGGCAATGCTGACTTCAAGGCGCACATAGGGACTATCCTGGCACGGAAGGCATAATGTTGATGAAATAGTGGGTCTCTCAAATTGTGGTGCTATGACCTTGGCTGACCTGGCTGACCTCGATATAGCTTTCCTTTCTTCACAGAACATGCGCTCACATACGCTTGCCTATCAGCCAAGCCGCAGGAGAACCTCGAGTGGTCGTTGCTCTGCCCCAGTACCATGACTCCTATCAGCAAGACGATTTCACTAGATGGCCGATCCCGGAGTAACCCTTTGATAGCCTCGGCTGATACACCACCTGGTTGGCAGAATTCGTATTTCAATAACGTTCCGTTCCTAGGTGTACTTTTGAGTATGCTTGGCAATGCTCCAAAGTACAACATCAAATTGGAGGATTGTGCCGACTTCATAGCTAATGACCTTGAAAAGTCAAATACAGAATTTGTGGGACACAGAGTCGGGCTCCGTGACACGGGCAAAGGAAAGACGGAATGATGGGCATAGGAACGCTTCATGGTCGCAT
>JAABUP010006615.1_pt1 | contig 16308 bp, 16 predicted proteins | sample 5559201 | NCBI WGS metagenome assembly JAABUP01 (sample SAMN10711887, study PRJNA513373) | rock metagenome | isolation source: Antarctica rocks | place: Antarctica
TGGCGAGCGTGGCAGCGCGTGAGGTGGATCGGGCTTGGCGTTAGCACTCAAATCCTACGCCGCTTCAACGTGTTAAGCTACGCTCGCCACCGCGCCCCGCGCGTGCCGATGAATAATACGGGCTAGCATGCTGGCCGGCATGATGTGTCCGAACGTCTCGCGATGCGCCCGCGCCACGAGCGCTGCATCAGCAATGTCAGTGACGTAGACCACGGTACGGACCACATCCTCAATTCCAGCGTCGACCTCTGCGAGCGCGGTGCGGATAATGCCGAGAGCGCCAGGGTCTGCTGGTAAGTGTCGCCGTCGAGATGCGGCCGCTGCGCGGTGGTACCGGAGACATGAACCTGATTGCCAGCCCGCACGGGGCGCGAGTAGCCGTAGACGGGCTCGAACGGCGAGCCCGAGGCGATGTTCTGTCGAGGCATATCGTCAGCTTTCCATGCCGATATCGTGCAAGCCTTCAAATTCCATCATTGTCCTACTGCCGATCGTTGGTCATCGACCCTCTGCGGCGATGACGGCACAGACGGCATCGAGCACGTCGGCCTCTAAGGCGAGCAGGGCGCGTTCGGCGTCGCTGAGGGTGATGAGCAGGTCTGCAGGTACCACTCCCATCTCTCGTTCCGCCTCGGCACTTTCCTGGGCCAGCGTATCGCGTCTCTCATGAGCGTGAAGTAGCCGAGCGACGACCTGGTACAGACGATATCGTGACGCACTGGCATTGCTCTCGTCAACGTTTCCCATGCCGGGTTCTGGATTACTCCACGATATCGTCCCCGCGATGCGGGCAAGAACCCAATGGATCGAACTCCGTCCCGCTGTGCGATACTCGTCATGATCCGAGCTTGTGAGGTGAATGCGCGCTTATACGTCGCTCGGCGACGTGCGCTTGACGAGGATCGGCATTGCTGGCCTTCTTGGGCCAGCGTGATGGCGCTCACGCCTATTGCGGGCCACGGACTAACTCATAGCCGAGGAGCATCGACATGCGCATCGTCGCCATCGATCACGTACAGCTCACCATGCCGGCCAGCGAGGAGGAAAAGGCTCGCGCCTTCTACAACGGCCTGCTCGGTCTTATTGAGGTGACGAAGCCGGCCGAACTCGCCAGACGTGGCGGTGCCTGGTTCGAGGCGGGATCCCTGAAGGTGCACCTCGGCGTCGAGAGCGAGTTCGTGCCCGCGCGCAAGGCGCATCCAGCTTTTCTGGTCGAAGGGTTGGGCAGACTCGTCGAAGTCCTGGAGAGGCGCGGGCACTCCGTCACACATGACGTGCCGCTGGAAGGCTGCGACCGCGTCTACGTCACGGACGTGTTCGGCAACAGGATCGAGTTCTTGGAGCGATTGCCCCTGTGATCGTTTGAGCCGGCGTCCTCATGGCGATCTACCACTTCTCGGCCAAGGTGATCTCCCGCGCGTCCGGCCGCAGCGCGGTGGCGGCGGCAGCGTATCGTTCGGCTTCCGAGCTGCAGGATGACCGGCTGGAGCGTGCGCACGATTTCACAGCGAAGACGGGCGTCGTGCATTCGGAGATCCTGCTGCCAGAGGGTGCGCCGGATCGGCTCCGTGATCGCGCGACGCTTTGGAACGAGGTCGAGGCAACCGAGAAGCGCAAGGACGCGCAGCTGGCGCGCGAGGTGGAGTTCGCGATCCCGCGCGAGATGGGGCGCGAGGATGGTATCGCGCTCGCACGCGACTTCGTGGATCGCGAGTTCGTCAAGCGTGGCATGGTGGCGGACCTCAACGTGCATTGGGATCATGCGGCGGACGGGACGGCGAAGCCGCACGCGCATGTGATGCTGAGTTTGCGTTCGGTCGGACCGGAGGGCTTCGGCAAGAAGGTGCGGGATTGGAACGGGACGGATGAGCTCGTGGGCTGGCGCGAGCGCTGGGGTGAGCACGTCAACGGGCGCCTGGCCGAGCTCGGCATCGATGCAGCGATCGACCATCGCAGCCTGAATGCTCAGGGGATCGCACTCGAGCCGCAGGGCAAGATCGGGCCGGCCGGGGCGCGGCGTGAAGAGCGCGGCGAAGGCGCGGAGCGGGCCGACGAGCACCGGGTTATCGCCCGGCGCAATGGTGAGCGGATCTCGGCCGAGCCGGACATCGCGCTTCGGGCACTGACGCATCAGCACTCGACCTTCACCAAGCATGATCTGGCGCGACTGGCGCATCGGCATTCGGACGGGGCGGATCAGTTCGCGCTGGTCATGGGGGCCGTCGAGGCGTCGCCCGCGGTCGTCCATCTGGGCGAGGACGGCCGCGGGCACGAGCGCTTCAGCACGCGCGAGATGATCGCGACGGAGGCCCGGATGGCAGACACGTCCGTTGCCCTGGCCGATCGGCGACAGCATCGCGTTTCAGCCGCCATGCAGGTCACCGTCCTGCATGCGCGTGCACTCGGCGACGAACAGGAAGCGGCGTTCCGGCACGTGACCGACAACAAGGACCTGGCGCTCGTGGTGGGCTATGCCGGCACGGGCAAGTCGACCATGCTGGGCGGGGCGCGAGAAGCCTGGGAAGCGTCGGGCTACACGGTCCGCGGTGCGACGCTGTCGGGCATCGCGGCCGAGAACCTCGAAGCGGGGTCGGGCATCGGCTCACGCACGATCGCCTCGCTCGAACACGCCTGGGGGCAGGGGCGTGATGAGCTGACGTCGCGCGACGTGCTGGTGATCGACGAGGCCGGGATGGTGGGCTCGCGGCAAATGGATCGGGTGATGTCGCGCGCCGCCGAGACCGGCGCCAAGCTGGTCCTGGTCGGGGATCCGGAGCAGCTCCAGGCCATCGAGGCCGGGGCGGCGTTCCGGGCACTGGCCGAGCGACATGGCGCGGCCGAGATCACGACGGTGCGCCGGCAGCGTGAAGATTGGCAGCGCGCAGCCACCAAGGAATTGGCGACGGGCCGCACGGCGGAGGCAATCGGGCGCTACGCCGAAGCCGGCATGGTCGAGGCGCATGCGACGCGGGCCGAGGCGCGCAACGCCGTGGTGGCGGGCTGGGATGCGGCGCGCCAGGCGGCACCCGAACAGAGCTCGGTCATCCTGGCCTATACGCGGGCCGATGTGCGCGAGTTGAACGAGCTTGCGCGAGGACGGATGCGCGACGCCGGCGTGCTTGGCGAGGACCGCATGGTCAGCACGGAGCGGGGCGAGCGGGCCTTTGCCGCGGGTGACCGGATCATGTTCCTGCGCAACGAGCGCGGTCTGGGTGTGAAAAACGGCACGCTGGGGATCGTGGAGCGGGTAGGGGATGCGGGCATGGCGGTGCGGCTCGACGGCGCCGATCGCCGCGAGGTCGCGTTCGACCTCAAGGATTACGCCCATGTCGACCACGGTTATGCCGCGACCGTGCACAAGGCACAGGGCGTAACGGTCGACCGGGCACACGTCCTGGCGACGCCGCACATGGATCGTCACGCGGCCTATGTGGGCCTAACGCGTCATCGCGAGGCGGTGTCGCTGCATTCCGGCCGCGACGATTTCCGGGACGGGAAGGCGCTCGCCTGGAGCCTTGGCCGGGAGCGGGCGAAGGACACGACGCTCGATTACGCGAGGGGGCCGGGGCACGGTTCGGACGACCAAGCCGGCTTCGCCGAGCGGCGCGGGATCGTGTCCCGCTCCGAGATCGTCGTGTCCACGAAGGCAGCCGAGCGACCGACGCATGAAGCTACGACACACACCAAGGGGGCTTCCGAGCGAGAAGCGCCGCAACGGGGCATGTTCTCGGGGCTCAAGCTGGGGGGTGGCGCCGCTCGCGGTCAGGAACGGGTCCGGGACGGCGCCGAGGGGCAGGCCCAGGCCCAGCGCAGCCCCTTCGCCGGCCTCAGGGTCGGCCAGGAGCAGGGCGGGGCGGCTCCGGCGTCGGGGCAGCAATCGGGAGGGCTGGAGCAGGCCGTGGAGGGCTACGCGCGCGCCTTCGCCGATGCGGAGCGGATGCGGGCGGCACGATTGCCCGTACTGCCCCACCAGGAGCTCGCCTTGCAGCAAGCCGGGGAGCGACTCGACGCGGCTGACCGCCAGGTTGGGCAGGACCTGCGCAGTGCGCTCGAGCGGAACCCCGGGCTCGCCGCGGGCGGGAGCGAAAACCGGGCCGCGCTGACGGCGGCGATCGACCGCGAGCGCAAGGTCCGAGAAGATCCTGGCTTGCGGGCCGAGCGCTACGTCGAACGCTGGGGCAAGCTCGAGGAGGCTCATGACGCCGACCGGTACGGGAAGGGCGAAGACGATGCGAAGCAGGCGATGCGCGCGCTCGCCGGCGAGATCAAGCGTGATCCGCAAGCCGAGAGCGTCATGAAGGCGCGACTAGAGGAACTTGGCATCGAGCACGGCTCGCGGCTCAGCCGCGTCGTGGAAGCACAATCCGAGCGCGAAGCGATGCGGCTCGGCCGAAGCCAGGGCCTGGGGCGGTGAGGGCGGCGGCCTCTTGATGGCAGGCGATGCCGAGGAGGAAGGGCTCGACGACGCAACCCGGGCTTTTGAGGGCCTTCGGGCCGAAATCACCGTCCTGCGCCGTGCTGTCGAGGCAATCGAGCCGGTGCTGCGGGAGAACCAGGCCCCGGACTACAGCCCGACGCTCGGGGCCCTTACCAAGAGCCTCGACGCGATCGTGTCTCGCATCGAGGCGATCGAGACGCACACGGGCGCGACGGTATCGGCCGAAGTGGCACGACGGGAGATCGCCCGCGTCTACGACGCAAGCCTGCGTCCCGCCCGGGGCGACCTCGAGCGGGCCACGCGCGAGGTGCTCGACGCCGCGCATGCCCTGCACGGAGCAACGGGCCATACCCGCACGGGCGAGGAGCAGCGGGCGTGGATCATCAGTACCGCCGCGATCGGCGCCGCGGTGGGCTTGCTGGCGTTTCCGCTGCTCGTGTTTCCGCTCGCCCGGTTCCTGCCGTTCGGAAACCTGCCGGACGGTCTTGCGGCCTCGGCGCTCGGCGAGGATCGTTGGAATGCCGGCATGGGCCTAATGAGCCGGGCGAACCCCGGGAAGTGGAATGGCTTCGTCGCGGATTACACGATGGTGCGTGCTACCGATGGCGAACTCAAAACCTGCTTTGATTCCGCGCAGAAAGCCGGGAAGGAGCAGCGCTGCTCCATCACGATCAGGCCTGCTCCGGCTCCCTAACAGGCGACGATCCTGACGAACGGGCATGCGCTCCGCACCCACGCCCATTCGGTCGTGGCGCGGCCGACGCTCATAAGGGCCTTTGCAAGTTCGGCATCGCCCGGCCGCCGCGGTGCCTCCGGCCAGAGCGGGCCGGCGGGAAGTGGAGAAAGCGTTCCCGGCGGCCAGGGTGGCCCCGGGGAACCGGCGTCGAACGGGGGCGCGGGGTCGGACGCGGGGCCTATCGAGATTTATGCCGATGCGCTCTCCGGCGACCTCTCGGTCGACGACTCCGGAATGGCGGGGGTCATTGACGAGGATCGGCTCGGGCTGGACCGGGTCTACGTGCAGGCTAAGCGCTACGCCGCCACGACGACCGTGGGGCGGCCGGAGGTGCAGGGCTTCGTCGGCATCCTCGTCGGCCTCGGTGCCACCAAGGGCGTCTTCGTCACCACCTCCGGCTCCAGCCAGAACGCCGTCGACCTCGTCCAGCGCCTGTCTCAGCGCGTCATCCTCATCGACGGCCAGCGCCTCGCCGACCTCCTGATCGAGCACAACGTCGGCGTCCGCATCAGTCGCACGGTAGAGTTCAAGCGCCTCGACGAAGATTTCTTTACCGAGGAGAACTGAACATCCGTCGCAACGGAGCCGCACGGCGGCAGTCTGTGTCGCGCTTGCCGTCGAGAAAACGCTGGGGGAACGGCGTCATGTCCAGCTGTGGGAGCACTGGTCGAGACGCTACATAAACGCATCCCTCCTGCGTTAGCGCCCCACCCCTCTCCCCCCGCCGGCAGAGACGGCACCGCCCCGTCCGCACCTGATTCACGATCTGCCCGCCGGTAGCCAACGGCAGCACACCCACCGCCGGCAGTGGGACCGGCTCTCCCGTCCGCACCGCTCCCTCCCTGACTACCCCGCCACCGGATCCCATCTTGCCGGCTCTCACCACCGGCACGGCATCCTGGTCGCGAGTTCACCCCGGTACGCCAACGGGTAGAGCCGCTCGTGAACACCTGAGGGCCACGCCCTTCGTCTCGGCCCAGCTATCAGCCGCTATACCCGGCAAGGCGAGCATCCCGCGTCCGCAATCGCTCACCGTCGTCTCTCAATCCACCAAGAGACGCCCGCCCGCTTCATCGAGAACTCGGGTCGGCTCCTCCACGGCTGACCATACCGGCGGGTAGCCGGGCAGGTAGATCGCAGCCTCTTACAACGTAGATTCTGCTGCTTCTGCCTGTTCCGGCCTTCCTAAACCGAGAGCACAGGCTTTCCAAATCGCTGCCCGCCCTTCCTTCTCCTAGCTCGCCTGTGCCACCCTGTTCTCATGTCAGCGTCCTCGGCTTCGTCTCCGGCCTCGCCCTCGACCGAGCACCTCGCGGGCCTCGTCGAGCGAGTAACGTTCCACAACGAGGAGAACGGCTTCTGCGTCCTGCGCCTCAAGGCGCGCGGGCAGCGCGACCTCTTCACGATCATCGGCCACACCGCCATGGTCTCGGCCGGCGAGTTCATCCAGGCGACGGGTAGCTGGACCAACGACCGCACGCACGGCCTGCAGTTCCGGGCCGCCTTCCTCAAGGCGACATCGCCCACGACGGTTGCCGACGTCCCCGCGGGCACGACGGCGCGGAAATGTGAGGCGTAGGATACGGAGCGCGTGACGACTGTCAGCCAGACCCCGTACCGCCTCGCGCGACCATCGCGCTATCGGCTTAAAACCGCGGATCCCTTGCCATTAGTGCAAAGACGCCTCGTCAGGGCATCAACTGGCCGCCGTTGACATGCAGGATCTGCCCGGTGACGTAGCCGCTCATAACCGGCGAGGCCAGGAACAGGATGGGTCCGACACAGTCCTCTGGGTCGCCGATGCGGCCCAGCGTGACGGCGTTCCGCATGGCTTCCATCCGCTCGGGCGGGGTCGCGGCATGGAAGGGCGTGGCGATCACACCCGGAGCGATGGCGTTGACCCGGATGTTCAGACGGGCAAGGTCCCGTGCCAGGTGCCTTGTCATGTTATGAATGTAGGCCTTGGCAGCCGCATAGTGGCCGGAGCCAGGACCGCCTCCATCGTTGCCCGCGATGGAGCCGACGTTGATGATCGCCCCCCCGGATTGCGCCTGCATGTGAGGGACGGCGCCCTGAACCGCCGAGATGACTGAGCGGACGTTGAGGTTCATTGTGGCATCGTAGAGGGCGTCGTCCAATTCGAGGATTGGCGTCCTCCTCACCAGTGATCCTGCGTTGTTGACCAACACGTCAAGTCTTCCGAGCGCGGCGGCGGCTTCCGCGACGACGCGCTTGCCGTCATGCGGCGAACTGCCGAAGTCGCCTTGGACCAGGACAGCCGTCCCGCCCGTCGCGGTGATCTCGTCGCACACAGCCCGGGCTTCGTCCGCACTCGCGTTGTAGTGGATGGCCACCTTGGCGCCATTCTTGGCAAAGCCTCTCGCGGCGGCGGCTCCAATGCCCGTGCTCCCGCCCGTCACGAGCACACCCTTGCCTGACAATCCCTCAATCATCGTCCCGTCCCCGTTCCAGCCCCTTCTGACGAGGCTTGCCTCTGGCCTTATTGTATGACTAGAATTGATTGACAAGGGGATTTGCAGAGCCTGAATGGGCCCATCTCCCCCCACCCCGGACCATCCCGACGGGAGGTTCCGGTGGAGGTGACAGGACCTACGAGGGAGGAACTAATGAGCATCTCACGGCGGAGTTTTCTCGCCGCATCTGCCGCTGGCGTGATAGGCGGCCTGGCGTCGAATGCTTCGGCTCAGAGCCAAGTCGCCTTACGCGTCTCTTCTTCGATGCCAGCCGACAGCAATGCTGCCCATTACGCGTGGTTCGAAGCCTTCAGGTCGAGACTCCAGGCGAGCGTCGGCGACCGCATTCGCCTCGATTACTTCCCCAACAGCCAGCTCGGAAAGGAGTCGGACGTCGTCCAACAGGTGAGGGTCGGCTCGATCGACATGATGCTCACGGGATCATCGATCTGGGCCACGGCCGTCCCCGAGCTTGGCATGCTCGACCTCGGCTACATGTTCGACAGCTTCGACCATGTGGCGCGAGCGTTGGACGCGGGTGCCGGGAATGCCCTGTCGAAGATGCTGAAAGACCGCACAGGCGTGACGAACCTTGGTTGGGGGTTCAGCTTCGGGGCACGCAACGTTTATTCCAAGACGCCCATCACCTCCCTTGTGGAGATGCGGGACGTCAAGCTTCGGGTCCTGCCCACACCCGCCTTCATCCAGACCTTCAAGATCATGGGGGCGATCCCGACGCCCATCCCGGTCAATGAACTCTACACAGCTCTGCAGACTGGTGTCGTCGACGGCTTCGAGCACGACGCCGGCACGGTGCTGGCACAGAAGTTCTATGAGGTCACCAAGCATGGCTTCCTCACGGAACACCTCTTCAGCCCGCTCACGGCGACCATCGGGCGACGAGGGCTCGACAAGGTCAAGGACGACCTTCGTCCCGCCTTCCTCAAGGCTGCCGCCGAGGCCACCCAGGCACAACGGATCGTCGCCGTGAAGGCGGCTGCCGACGCCATCGAGGAGCTGAAACGCCTCGGGGTCTCGTTCTCGCCTTTGGCGGCCGCCGAACGGCGGGACTTGCAGAGGCAGATGGCGGAACAGCTCTACGCACCCTTCGCGCAGCAGTACCCGCCGACGAAGCCGATCTTCGACGCCATCGCAGCCACTCGCAGTGCGTGAGGCGAGGCATTCCCGATGACGCCTTGTTCCGCCTAGTCCGTGGAGAGTCCGAACGATGCACACCTCAAACGCCGACGTAGCCTCGCTGCCGTTCGAGGGCCATCCAGCGGCGAGCCGGGCCATGCTCCACCTGCTGCGCTGGGCGGAGCGTCTCGCCGGACTCATCCTGGCAGCCGACGTCGCCGTCGTCTTCCTGTCGGTCATCTACCGGTATGCGCTACACAGTCCCCTGGACTGGGCAGAGGAGGTTGCCGAGGCCATGATGGTGGCCCTGGTGTTCATCGGCGCGGCGACCGTGCTGGCCCGCAGGGGGCACGCCAGCATCGAGACGCTTCGGGCACTGTGCCCCCAGCCCTGGATCCGCGCTCTCGACCACGTGAGCCGGTGGATCATGTTCGGCGTCGCGGCCGGCCTCCTGGTCTCGGCCGTGTACCTCATGCAGGACTCGGCCGGTCAGACGACACCCCTCGGATTGCCCCAGGAGGTGTTCACCTACCCGCTGGTCGCCGGAAGCTCCCTTATGGTGCTGTTCGCGCTCTGGGCGGCGCTGTCCGGCCCCTGGGTGACGACATTGTCGACCTTCCTTGGCCTGTCCTTCGCCCTGGCTGTCGTGCTCCTGTGGAACGCCTACGTTCCGAACGCCCTGGTGCCCACGCCACTGCTGGTCGTCGGCGGCTTCATTGCCAGCCTGGTGATCGGGGTGCCCATTGCGTTCGCGCTCGGGCTCGCATCGCTCCTGTACTTCGTGATCGACCCATCGATGCCCATGCTGGTGTACTCACAGCAGGTGATGGCGGGCGCACAAAGCTTCGTGCTCCTCGCCATCCCATTCTTCGTCCTCGCCGGCCTCGCCATGGAGGCCAACGGCATGTCGTCTCGCCTGATCGAACTCCTCGTCCGGATGTTCGGGCGCATGCGGGGCGGCTTCAACGTGATCATGATCCTCGCGACCGCCTTCTTCTCGGGCATCTCAGGCTCGAAGCTCGCCGACATTGCCGCAGTGGGCTCCATCCTGATGCCGGCGATCCGCCGTACCCGCCAGGACCCCAACGACGCCGCAGGATTATTGGCGAGCACGGCCGTGATGTCCGAGACTATCCCGCCCTGCATCAACGTTATCATCTTCGGCTTCGTCGCCAACGTGTCCATCGGGGGCCTCTTCCTGGCCGGCCTTGTCCCGGCTGCGGTCTTGGCTGCGGCGTTGCTCGTCGTGGCGGTCCTGTATGGACGGCGGGTCGACCCTGACCACGCGTTCGAGCGGCGTAGGTCGATGCCGCGGCTCGTCGGAGGAGCCGTCGTGGCGCTGCTGATGGTCCTGATGATCGGCCGCGGCGTCACCTCGGGCATCGCCACGTCCACGGAGGTCTCAGCCTTCGCCGTCGTGTACGCGCTCCTGGTCGGAGGGCTGGCCTTCAGGGAGCTGTCCCCTGCCAAGATCATGGACCTCTTCGTCCGCGCAGCGTCGATGACGGGCGGGATCCTTTTCATCGTGGCGGCGGCGTCGAGCCTCTCGTACGCCTTGACCATCGAGCAGATCCCGCAACACTTGGCCGACCACCTTGTCGGCATAGGGCAGGCCTACGGGCCGCGCACGTTCCTCGTGATAGCGGTAGTCGTGATGATCGCCTTCGGCGCCGTGTTGGAGGGGGCCCCGGCGCTCATCATCTTCGGCCCGCTGCTGACGCCCATCGCGACCCATCTCGGGCTCAGCCCGCTACACTTCGGGACCGTGATGGTGATCGCGATGGGCCTCGGGCTGTTCTCGCCTCCGTTCGGCCTCGGCCTGTTCGCGACCTGCGCAATCACGGAGACGCGGATGCAGGACGTCGTGCGCCCGATGGCCAAGTACTTCCTGGTCCTTTTCCTGACCCTCCTGCTGCTGGTCTACGTCCCACAGTTCTCGCTTTGGCTACCGGGCCGGTTCGGGTTCTGAACCAAGCACCCCCGGCCCCTTGCGTCCGACATGCATCATCGATGGAGATGGATCCATGCCCCAAGCCGAATGCCCCTACTGCGACGGTTCCGCACCCGGTCGCGTCGTCTGGTCGAGTCCTCGCTGCCGTGTCCTGCTCATCGAGGATTCGCCCTTCGTCGGCTTATGCCGCGTCGTCTGGTCCGGGCACGTCAAGGAACTGACCGACCTGCCACAGGACGACCGTGCCCATGTCTTCGAGGTGCTCTGCGCCACCGAGACCGCCCTGCGTGAACTGCTTTCACCCGACAAGATGAACATCGCCGCGCTCGGCACAGCCATGCCCCATCTTCACTGGCACGTGGTCCCTCGCTACGCCGGCGACACGCATTTTCCGGAGCCGATCTGGTCCACCCCTCTGCGAGACGTGACGGAGCGGAAACTCCCACATGGCTTCGCCGAGGATTTGGTCGTTGCGCTTCGATCCCGTCTCTGACGATAGTTCTCAGGCAACCAACGGACTGACGAGGCACTGCATCTTGGCTTCCGCCATGGCGAGTAGGGACCCGCTGTTCCTGGACATCGAACCCGTGAACCGTCATGTCCACGGGCAGGTCGCGGAGCGGATCGGCCTCGGGATCGTGCGGGGCGATGTCGCGCCGGGCGACGCTCTGCCATCGGAATTACGAATTAGCGAGATGATGGGCGTGAGCCGGCCGGTCGTACGTGAGGCGATACGCATCCTCATCGGCAAGGGCTTCCTGGAGCCCAGACCGAAGAGCGGCACGCGCGTGCGTGCACCGGAGAATTGGAATTACCTCGATCCCAACGTCCTGCGGTGGCGGCTCGTGGTCGCCGGTCTGGACGACTACCTGAAGAAGCTCTTCCAACTGCGGCATGCCCTTGACCCCGCAGCCTCGGCCATTGCCGCCGCTACTGCCCGTCCCGAAGACCTCGATCGAATTCAACAGGCTTTCGACGGCATGTGCGCCGCCCGAGTGAACGACGCTTTCGTCATGGCCGACATCGCGTTCCACAAGGGGATATATTTCGCCACGCGCAATGAGCTGTTCATGCCCGTCGCTCAGATGTTCGACGTAGCGCTCAGGCAAAGCTTCGGCTTGGCCGCGACTGGCGATCATCGCAAACGGGCTCTCGACGAGCATGGTGCGGTGCTTCAGGCGATTACCGATGGTGACATCGAGCGTGCCCGGAAGACGACGGTCCTGCTCTTGACCAATTCGGTGGACGATCTCGTCACGATTATGGGGACTGCCGAGTTCCAAAGCGACGCATGATCTCCGCCTTAGTCAAGTCCGCAGCTCTCTGACGCGGTGGATGCCCTGGTTCCCTTTCACGAGGGCGAGCGAACGATACTGGGCTTCGGGGCGAGGTCGGAGACGAGCGCATCGGTTTCGAGGAAGTGCTGAAGAGGCATGAACCTCCTTTCGGCCCAGGCGACGTCCGCCCCGACCGCAGGAACTCGTCCCGACTGGCACCATCCTGCCGTCGAGCAAGCCGTGACAGGAGCCATTTCCCTGTTGAGGGCAGCGCGACCAGTGCGCTCTGAGCAACGCTAAGGCGGACTGAACCGTGAACGCCGGCTGAGAGGCTGGTGAGTACCGAACGTCCGTTAGTCGGAGCGGCCCTTGCGGCCGTCTTGACCCTCAGAGGATATGCGAGGACTGGACGCAGCCAGAGCTGGCGAGAAGGTCCCGCGTGATACCTGGAGGAGAATGATGGCCAGCATATTCGGAGCGCCGTCCACCGCAGACGCGGTTTTGCAAGGCGTCGATCTCACCGGCTTCCGGATTTTGGTGACCGGCGTTTCGGCTGGGATCGGGCTGGAGAGCGCTCGCGTCCTCGCCGCCCACGGGGCTTGGGTCGTCGGCGCCGCGCGCGATCTTGGCAAGGCGCGAGCCGCAACGGCACAAGTCGGCGCGGACGCATCGTCAAGAGGTGGCCTTGAGCTCGTCGAGCTCGATCTCGCGTCCCTGGCGAGCGTACGGGCCTGCGCCGACGCTTTGCTGGGGATGGGTGAGCGGTTCGACGTCGTCATCGCTAACGCCGGCGTGATGGCGACCCCCAAAGGGGTGACCGCAGACGGGTTCGAGACGCAGTTCGGGACCAACCACCTCGGCCACTTCGTCCTGGTGAACCGCATCGCCAGCCTGTTCAAACCCGGCGGCCGGCTCGTCATGGTCTCCTCGGCCGGCCATCGCGGCGCTGATGTTGATCTGAACGATCCGAACTTTGAGCAGACGCCCTACGACCCGCTCACGGCCTACCGCCGGTCCAAGACGGCGACCATCCTCTTCGCCGTCGAGTTCGACCGGCGCCACAAAGCCCGGACCATCCGAGCCACGGCGGTCCACCCGGGCGCGGTCCTGACCGAAACGACCCGCAAGCTGATCGAAGCCCAGCCCTCGGCCGCGTCCGCCTTCACGTGGAAGACGGTCGCGCAGGGCGCAGCCACGCCGCTCTGGGCGGGCTTCGTCGCTCCCGCCGACAAGGTCGGTGCGCGCTACTGCGAGGACTGTCACGTCGCCGACGTGGTCGACGATCCAACCCTGTCCTTCGGCGTCCGCAGCTACGCATTGGCTCCTGAACGTGCGGAGGCGCTCTGGCTCAAGAGTGAGGAGATGGTCCGCGAGGCGCTGTGACCCGACACCGGCCGAGAGCCCGGCGACCTGACCGCGTCGCCAATCTCGGCTCCACCTTCCGCCATATTGGCGACGTCCGCTATGCGCTCCGGCTGATGCCGGAGGCGGCGACCTCGCGGTACACCGTCGATCGGCCAAGCCCGAGTTGGCTGGCCGCTTTAGTGGGCGAGAGGCCGGCCTGGACCAGCTTCAGCGCGGCCTGAACCTTGTCGGCGTCGACGGGCTGGCGACCCGGGACCTTGCCGCGCGCCCGCGCCGCCGCGATCCCGTCTTTGGTGCGCTCGGCGATCAGCCGCCGCTCGAAGTGGGCGATAGCGCCGAAGACGTGGAAGACGAGTTCGCCCGCCGCCGAGGAGGTGTCGATCTTCTCCTCCAGGCTGAGAAGCGCCACCCCGCGGCCCTTCAGCTGCTCGACAATGGAGAGAAGCTCCGCGAGGGAGCGGCCCAGTCGGTCGAGGCGCACGACGGCCAGGGTGTCGCCGTTGCGGGAGTAGGCCAGGAGCCCGGCCAAGCCCGGGCGGTCCATCGATTTGCCCGAGCGCACGTCGGTGAACACCCGGATGGCGCCGGCCTGCTCGAGCCGCATCGTCTGGCCGGTGACATCCTGATCGCCGGTGCTGACGCGGGCGTAGCCGAGCACGTCCCCCATGGCTGTGCCGTCTCCCAAACGGTCGTTCTCTGGACGGAGCCGCCGGACACGTGAGAAGGCCCTCGAACCCGTCCACAAACTACGTCCCTTTACGCCTTACTGTCCATGATCAGTCCCGACCTTCTGTGGACGATCGAGGGACGATGATGGGACGACGTGACCTCCTGAACGCCGACGAGCGCGCCAAGCTTTTCGGCGTCCCGGTCGGACGCGACGCCTTGGCCCGGTGCTACAGCTTCGAGCCAGGTGACCTGGCCTTGATCCAACGACCGCGTGAAGACCGCAACCGGCTTGGCTTTGCGGTCCATCTCGCCGTCATGCGCCACCCCGGACTGATGCTCAGCCAGATGCTCGCCCAGCCAGGCATCGACCTGACGCCCCTCGTCGACTTCATCGCCGAGCAGCTGGAGCTGCCCGCATCGGGGTTCGACGGCTACGCCGCCCGCGAGCAGACCATGACGGACCACGCCGGTGACGTCGCCGCGGCTCTCGGGCTGCGCCCAGCTACGCGGGCCGATCTGGTGCTCATGATCGACGCCGCGGCAACCGCGGCATGGGCCACGGACAAGGGCGAGGTGATCGTCATGGCCATCATCGGCGCACTGCGAGGTGCGGCGATCGTTCTGCCATCCCCGTCGACGATCGAGCGCGCCGGCATCGCCGGGCGCGCGAGGGCCCGCAAGCGAAGCTATGAAGCCCTGCTCGCCGGCCTCGACCCGGACCAGATCGCGAAGCTTGACGGCCTCGTCGCGATCGACCCTACGACGGAGTCGACACGTCTCACCGGGCTGCGGAGCATCCCGACCGCGCCCAAGCCCGACAACGTGCGGGCGATCCTGGCCAAGCTGGCTGTCGTGCGTGAGATCGGCATACCGCCTGGTGCGGAGACGTCGGTCCATCCCGACAGATTGCGCGGGCTGGCGCGCGAGGGAAGGCTGTCACCCACCTACCTGATCGAGCGCTACACAGCCGCCCGCCGCCGTGCGATTACTCTGTCATCAAAAGGGCAACATTCAGCGCTTAGCGAACAAAGATCGGCACCCTGTAATTCCTTGCACATTGCAGATATATTCTTAATATGCTGATTTGAATTGGGAATAGCTGTGATGATGGACGCTACGCCATTCGAAGGTAAGAGCCAGCAGGCTTATCGTGAACTCAAGCGCCTGATACTCACGCTTGAATTAGCGCCTGGGCAGTTGCTGCACGAGCCCACTCTCATGAACACCCTTGGTTGCGGCCGCACCCCAGTACGCGAAGCGATTCAGCGGCTCGCCGCCGAGAAACTTGTTGTCGCTCGTCCTCGGCAGACCGCATTCGTGGCCTCCATCTTGGCGCACGAACTGGCTGAGATCGTCGAGGTTCGCCTCGTGCTTGAGGTTCCTGCGGCCCGGATGGCTGCGGAGCGCGGCACTAACCAAGAGCGGGATCGCCTGCGAGCCGCTTGCGAATCGTTTCGCGAGCATGCGCGGGCCGGCGACGGCGAGGGTATCCTGGCTGGCGATGCTGCCATTCACAGCCTCATCGCATCCATGAGCCGGAATTCATTTCTGGTCGAATACTCCGAACGCCTGGCCTCCGTCAGCCAGCGCGTTTGGTGGCTGTCGGTGCAAGATGTGTCCCACGACGATGCCTTCATCCGGTGCCATGACGACTTGACCATGACGATCTGCTCGGGGGATGCCGAAGCGGCCGCCATTACCGCCGTCGATCATGTCGCGCTGTTTCAGACACGGTTAGGCCGCTTGGTCCAGGCCGTCTCCCCCGACATCAGGCCCAGCGAGAGAGTGTCGAGGCAGCCTAGCACGGCAGCCTGAGCTCAGGCTGACGGGCCAAGTGAAGACCGTGGCCCGTGTTGCCGAAGAAGACCGTGGCCCGTGTTGCCGAACAGGATCACGAGGCTGACCTGTCGCCATGACTCCCATCCCGACTAATCCGCACGCCGTCGACGAGGCGATCGAAACCAGGCGGAGCCTCCGTGGCTTCTTACCCGATCCCATTCCCCGCGCAGAGGTAGAACGCCTGCAGTCCCTTGCGAGCCGCGCCACGAGCGGCAGCAACATCCAGCCTTGGACGGTCCACTTCCTCTCGGGGGCAGCCCTGCGGCGGCTGACCGACGACCTCATGGCCGCCCATCGCGCGGGTGAACCGGAAGCGCGTGCGGATTCCGATTCAAGCCGGACACTCATTCCGAGATGAAGCCGGACGGCGTACCGATTTGATGTCGGACGGCGTTCCGAGGTGAAGCCGGACACTTTGATCC
>JAABUP010006619.1_pt1 | contig 16297 bp, 14 predicted proteins | sample 5559201 | NCBI WGS metagenome assembly JAABUP01 (sample SAMN10711887, study PRJNA513373) | rock metagenome | isolation source: Antarctica rocks | place: Antarctica
TGCTATTGCTGTAGTCTTCTTCTATCTGAGTTTTGTGAGCATCAGTTTCTTCAATCTTGACTTTCTTTAGAATAGCTAATTTCTTCAGTTGACCTGTCATGTTGTAACTGTTTTGTTTCTTCTTGAGTTTCTGTGAGTATCATTTGACTTTGTCTTTGCTGCTCATATGTGTTCAGCACATGTTGTCATAGCAGACTGTTCAGCTCAGAGTGTTGTGCACTATGTGTGTATTTGTTGCTGCAACTTCTTTTCTCTCTCATTGAGGTTTCTTGCAGATTCTTGCAAGATGTTTGAGTTTTTCACAGTTGTAACATTTGTGAGTCTCTGCTCATCAAGATTGAGGCTTATAGAGCTTGCTCATGCACTGTTCTTGCTTTACTTGTGGTTGCTGCTCATGATGCTTCTTAATTGTGTTGAGATTCATAGAGTTACCTCTTCTGAGAATATAATGTCTTTCTTACATCTTTGATGTGTAGTGCTCTGTACACTTCATCTGTTATTCTCATTGATGACTGTTGATGTTGATGAAGATATCAATTATATTCTGAAGCTCTTCAGATCAATTCATTCTGACTATCTCATCTTTGATAGTCTCATTGAGTTCTCAGTAGTATTGCAATACTAAAGCGTCATCATCTCAATTCATTAGGGCTGTGATTCACTGAAACTCTGCTGCATACTTGACTGCTGACTTATTTATCTTTAAAATGTGAAGTTGTCTTTCTGCTGCTCATTTCTCATTAACTACTTTGAAGACTCTTTGAAGCTCATTCTTGAACTTCTTATAGTTGTCAAATATGAATTTCTTATTGTTTATTCATTTTTTCAATGTCTTGTCAAGAAACTCATGCAGTTTGAGGTTAACTCAATCAAATGCTGCATTCTTGAGATACAATACAGTAAACAGACCTTTGTTCATCTCAGATCTGAACTTTGCTTGATTGAATTCAATATACAACTCAAGCTTGATCAAGAAGGCTTGCAGCTTCTTTTTCTCATCTGTGAACACATTGAGTGCTGATACCTTGAGTACATTGATCATTTGCTGAAGGCCTTGAAGGTTGACTTGACTTGTTAAAGCTGACTTTTGTGCACTGATTGTCATTCTTATATTGTAAGAGTGTTCAAAGTGTTACATCCTGATCTGAGATGTCTCAAATATTAAGGCTAAAGATTTGTGCTTGTTGATATAAGAATCTTAGTGTGCAGTGTAGGGTAAACCAGTAGTTAATAACTTGTATTGAGTTGAACACAACCCATTTTCATAGGGGAAATGGTTTTACTATATACTATAGAATTGCTGTGCTCACCTTGCTCTCTATAGAGCAATAGAGCTGATAGACCTATCAAAGGTCTATCACCTCACTGAGCTCACTATAGAGCAATAGACCTGAGTGAGCTTATGTTCAGGTATACACTTCCCTTGCATATTCTCTAGAACATACTAGCTGGTTACGGTCTGGCCATAACAGCTCACTGTCTTTAAGAGAGCTGTCTACAGCATAGTGCTTCTATACAGGTGGCTGCTCACTGATTTGGCTTTTACTGAAATCATAATGTTCTTGTGAAAGTCCTTTCTGCTCAGTGTTCTTTGACATAGCGTTAATTGAATCAGTTCAGACAGCGGTTCAAGTGCTGAGGTGATTATTCCGGACTGAGCCTCTAAGGTTTTTCTGATGTGATTTTCCTCTCAGACAGCCGAAATCGGATCTGATTTGTGGGTGCAAAGGACAGTCCCATTAGGTCCTCAGAAAACAGCTTGGCAAATGTTATGGAATCGAATCGCTACCAAGGACGCAGTCTGTATAGTAGTAAATAATGATAAACGTTGAATGACAGGACGGTCCAAGACGATGATCGTTCGGAAATATTGGTCGTAAGTAAGTAGATTAGATTTTCATTGGATACGCATCAAGAGATTTCCGCAGCACAAGCCCTAGGTAGCTCTCACCGCATACTTCCTCCGCTGCATCAGCACATGGCACATGAAGCTTCGAAGAAAGTGTGGGCAATCGTCTGTCTCTCACTGTCCAACTGGTGGGCTCGTGCAGTTGCTGGTCTTCTATTATTCTTGCATGACCTGTGATTACGAGGTTCGTCTTAGAAATGAGTACACTACCTACTTGATGATGAAGCACCACCGCCTCCTACACAGACGATCAGCAGTGATATCAGTCTGTCTTCTGGGCGTTTCCATGAGATAAGTACGAACACATAATTACCTACGGTATCCTATCGTGCTGTGTAGCCAACCGCTGGCTATCTATCCACAATTCCACATGTCACCCAGGGTTCCCGGATGACGCTGCCATCTGCAGAGTTCTGGTCCAAATAGTCAAAGCACAATTCGATATCATGATGCTTGAACAGAGATCCGTAGTATGTTCTGCAAATGATCTGAAAGGTAAGGTACATAGTGGGAGCGAAGTCAGTTCTCCCGCATTTGCATGGACGGTAGCTCGGCACTATGCACCCCAGGAAAGAGACGCATGCAAGAGTTCATGGGATGGAATCCATTCAGAAGAGTTCAGTAAACGACACAGCACAGTACTTTACATTCATTGGAACTTCGTGGAGTGCCCAAACCATGTGCCCGCCTTACAGCTTGGGCATCAGTCAGCCTCGGATCATGCAATCATAAACGAAGACTCGCGAAAACTTCATCGCGTGGTGAAGCTCGAATTTCTATCCATGGAGCCGCCGCGCGCAAAGCCGTATCCTTATACCCTTCAAGACATGCCGTGGAGCCTTGATGCCATGATGATCATCTCGTCATCATCGTAGCATGGCTTGTGCATCAGCCATTGTCAAAGTACCCCATGTCCTCTCCACAGTCCATCCCGGATACTCAGCTCGGTCTCTCCTCCGATGAAGTCCAAATCCTCCGTCAGCACCAACAGATCGCGCTTTCGCAAGCCGCGGGGAGCTCCAGAGGCCGTGGCATCGGACGTGGAAGTAGCTCGTCGCGCGCGACGAGTGCAGCGTCAAGTCACGGGAGGTTGCTACTGGATCCTAGCAGCCTGCAGGCGCTCGGGTACCACTTTGACCGGCTGATGCAGGCGATCCAGGGCCGGGTGGAAGCTGTATGTGGCTTGAATCTTGAACGGCATTCGTTTTACTCACAGCTTGTCGTGATCCAGTTGACTCAACAAACTCAGCTCTCCACGCAAGCTCAGTACGACCGCGCTGGCAATGCCATTGCGATTGCTGACGCCGAAATCGCACGTTTCCGATCGATCCTGCAACAGATTGACGAGCTGGAAGTCGAGTTTGACAAAGTGAGGCATATCCGGGACATCGTGAAGGGCTTCCGGGCGAGGGTTGAGGGACTAGAGAAGAGAGTCGATCGAGGATCCTCACGAAGATCGAGGTGAAGAACGAGCTATGCTGCTGTCGCAAGCGTACGAACCTGAATAACAATCGTCGATCATCACCATCATGACTTCGGACACGATCTTACGACGCGCGCGACACGGCGTACAGTGTTGTTCTCACGGACTGGCGCTGGAGTTTTGTAAGATACGTATGCCTCACGGCGAGTCGGCGGAATTAGCATTGTCATGAGCAGTAATATTTCCCAGCGATCTGGCGATCTACACAGTTGTTGTAATTGGAAAGGATGCGGATACCCTCTGGCTTGTTGCTACATGTTTTGGTGGTTACATGCTCTCCAGTCGGAAATTCTCGATCTGAATTAGGAGCTATATTGGTTGAAAAGTAAAGGACTCCGTATCCTTACAAAGTCACAGCTATTGAGGAAGTCTGCTCCTTCCTTGTGACTGTTCGAGTGTTTGCTGAACGTCCTCACTCGCATGTGTCACTGAGGTGTAGTGCTGGCCTCGGTATGTCAGACATTGAACATTTGTGTCTCGCTGAGGAACGTAACACCCTAGTGGTGACCTGGATTGGATTGCCACGATGCACGGCCAGAAGTTGTATTCCCTGATATAGTGGGATGTGTTCTTTTGTGAACATTGTAGGCTAAGTGAAGACAGTGGTGCTCAGCATCTTGCTTTTAGATGTCTGACCGAGTACCCATCCATCGAGAAGAGGGTATAGGTATATTCAATTTGCAAACGCCGACTTGATACATCCCAGCCCTCGGGAACGTAAGTGTCGCTCCTTTATAGGTCTTCATCTTCAACCTCCTCCATCTGCACACTCCTCAACTCCCTCTCGAACCTTTCCTCTTCCTGTTCCAAGGCGTCACCGCCGCCATCAGCTTCACTCGCTCTCCCAACCACCGGCGCAGCGTTGACGACCATCCCGCCTCCTGGCCCTTGCGTCTTGCCACCTTCACCTCCACCTCCACCATAGCCCTCTCTCTCCAGCCTATCCATCTCCTCTGGCTCCAACAACCTCCCGTCGCCCCTCTTCGCACCCAATTTCCTTTGCACCACACTAGGTACAAATGCACTGACCGCCTCCTTTCTCAAATCTCTGACAGCCGGCTTGGCTTCGTAAACGGTCTGCGCTTGTACCACCGGTTCCGGCCTCGTCGGCAGCGCATGTGGCACCCTCTCTCCGCCTCTCCCTTCCCCTAAAGGCTGCAGATTCGCATTATTCGGGTCGTGTCGCCGGAGGTACTGCGGAGGTATAGGGGGCGGCGTGTCCCGTGGCATCGGGATCCCCCTCACGCTCTCGTCCGTATCGCTCCCACCGCTTTCTCCGTCGTCCTCATCCCTCCTCCTTTTCCCCAGCGTTCCGCCAGCACCGCCTCTTCCCCCATTTGCGCCCCCTCTCCTACCCCCTTCCCCGCCGTAGCCCCCGCCAAACGTAGGGGCCTTCTCCCCAAGCGCCTCACGAGCTTTCCTCACAGCCTTGACATCCCTCTCGAGCTCCTCCAACGCTTTCTTATCCCTCGGTTTAAGCGGCTGTCCCGACGCTTCGGCCGCTTTGAGGTCGTCGATCTGTCGTTGCAAGCGTTCGGGATTGCGGCGGGCGAGCTTCTCGGTGCGCCGGGCCGCGAGCTCGGCTTTTCCTACAACGGGGGCGGGGGATCAGCGAGAGGTCAAGCTCGGCATAGAATTCCATCGTGGAGGTACCTTTCTTGAGGGCTTTCTGTTTCTCGAGCTTGCGCTGAGCCTGCGCCGGGTTTATGGAGCGTTCCCTGTCTTTTGCCATTGCTCATGTGATCAAGTCAATGACAGGAAGGAGCCCGCTACTGTCGCCGAACGACTACATGAGGGTACGCTGCCGAAACAGAATTCACGACGGACATCTGAGACGGCGATTTTGCACGACGTGAATCGCCAGAGGGGTGCGAGCTCGCGAAGGGAAGGTATGAGCGCCGCTAAGCTGCTCTGTCAACAATCAACAACAGATATGCTCCCGACAAGATCAAGACGATGCTCATTCGTGGGCGCATGTGAAAGTCAAGCGCCGGCGACGCCCAAGGAGGAACACGGCCCGGCCACGTAAGCAGCGGGGGCACTTATCCCTCTTACTGACTCGCGTTGGGAAGTCGGTGCAAGTAGTTCATTCAAGTAATGCCAGCGCAAACATGGCTGCATACACAGGGATAATGATGTTTCGCAAAAGTTTAGACTCATTTCATAAGACTACGAGGATTGGAAGGTTTGGCTGGCAACAGAAGCATCCAAGCTCGGTCTGCGTGCAAATAGCATTCATGTGATGAGTGGGATGTGATGCTCAACGAAAGCGCGCCCATAGGCTTTGTGATGCTTCACTAGCTAATGAGTGTTTGACAAGTGAGCGCAGAAAGGCATGAGATCTTGTCCATCTTCCTTCAATCTCTAATAACAACACTAACCATCCGTGATTCGTCAAGCTTGTTGCCCTAGGAAACCCCCATCGCGGGACAAGGCTCTTCCCGGAAAGAGGCCGCTCGTGTACGCTCCAGAAGAAACAAAGAGAAACTCGACAAGAGGGGTATCATAGAACGGTCTGTTCAGGATTTGTCGCCTGTAGAGTTGGATATCTTATTAGCCAGGTCTGTTCGGTAGACAGGAGTGTTAGTAGGAAGGCGGATAAATGCACCGAGGACGGGAACAAGAGCTTACCACCTAGAGCGTTGGAGACAGCGCCAGCGGCGTTGGAAAGACCCTCCTGAGCGGACTGGAGGTAACCTTTGCTTGAGTCTGAAGCATCGTCGGCACCAGAGCGAGTGGAATCGGAGAGCTTCTGGCCGGTGGACTTGGAGTCGCCTAAGATTCTCCCGTCAGCATTTATATAAGAGAGAGTAAGTCGTTCAGTATATAGGACACGGAAAGTGAGGTTGAAGAGACGGTCGTCAATTAATCGAGAGGGCGAAAGCAAGCTTACTTGGCTGAACGGAACCTGCAACCTTATCACCGGCAGAAGTGACAGACTCAGAGGCCTTGCCGAGAGTGGACTTCTGGGAGTCTGGGGTGACGGTATCCGAGACCTGGTCACCAACGCTCTTACGTCTGCATTGGTGAGGAAGTCAGCTGAAGCCATGATCTAGTGGAGGACGCGCCTTGTGGATTTGAAAGCACAAGAGATGATGGTGAACATACCCAAGGTCAGACATGTTGATAGAGTGGCAAGAATCGAGCTTTTGAAGGTGTGTTTGTGTAATTTGAAGGTGAGTTTGATTGTGAAAGGTGGTCTTGTTGGGTGTGGAAGATGGATGATAAGGACAGGTAAGGTGATGAGAAGGCGCGGGGTCTTTTATGTCAGGTAGGACCGATCGCCCCACTACTAGTGCGGCCGCGAAAACAGGTGAATCAAGTAAGGTAATGTATTGGCAAGGCAGCAGCAATGCACGCATGTCATGCGTAAGGTAGGGAGGTACCTATTATAGTAGGTATTGTAAGCAAAGATCCGTATCGTAAAAGTTCCAGAGCATTGACGTCACACTCTGCCTGAAGCCAGTCCATAAGTTTCACGGACATTACAGCCGTTGGAGATACCCTGCTCGTCACACGACCATCACATGCTGTACTGATGGCAACTTTCACATGTGAGATGCCCTACCTAAGGTAGGCTTTGGGGAACCCGAGGTCCAACGCTCTCGCCAAGGATGTGTCATGCTGTGTGCCTCAACATCGATGTTGCCACCATAAGGAAAACCGAGCAGCGTTGCCATTATAGCAGCCATCTATCGAGCAAAGCTGTTGGCACGGTGGCGGGATTTTTCATATCCACTTCGTTTTACTTTCTGGGTCATCGAAGCTCAAATAATCAGATAGGGCAGGAAGATCGAAATAAAGAAAGGGTTCTTCAGCCCTCTAATGCAGAAGGTGGTATAAGCACGCTTTGAAGATCAAAGAGCAGACAGAGTATGACGGCATGGTCATTGAGACCAAAGCAGATGATGGAGACGATGTTAACAGAACTGTGCTTGGTGATCACTGTGCAAAACTCCTTCGTGTTACCACCGGCGATGCTACACCCGCAGCTTTCAGAACAGCTCCTCTGACGGTGATAGCGTTTCCTTGCCATGCAGCCCGATGGTCGTGCCTTTCTCGAAAACTCGTCGGGCTCAGTGGCACTGCATAATCTGTGCTCTGCATATTAGTCCATCAAGCACACGAGTGTTGAATACAACATACGCCGACCTGATGCGTTACTATTTACATTAAGGGGCTTGCCGTGAACGAGCCAGTCTAGCAGCATCCACTGGATGAATTGGGACGTTGATCGAGTACCAAGGGCAGGTCTTTGCATGGCCGTCGTTGCCTTGTTGTCGGACTGTTTGCCAGGGAACGAGACAATCCCAGCAGTATTGATGGCGGCATCGAGAGCCTATAAGAAGCTTAGTGGAGCATGAATCAGTTGCCGGACTAATTTCGCCTACCGCAAGACGTAATACAACTGTTAAGGTCCGCTACTTACAAGTCATGTGTTGACATCCCCCGTTCTTCCAGATTCTGCTGCCACAATTTTCGTTCGGACAACGTTTGGTCTTCTGCGCCAACAGCTCCTCAGAAGCTTCGTTCGACCCGTCTCGTGTCTGCAAGCTTTTGATCCATCTCTTTGCAAGTAACCTCTGCATGCCATTCCATCTCGTGGATAAAACAGGTACGTCTTCCACACCCGTTGCAGGTCACGATCGGCTCGGCTGCTCCCAGCTCATGGACTTGGCCAGAATCGCATCCAGGAGCAAGACAACGACGGAAGTTCGGCATGTCCGACGTCGCTTCGAGCGTGCAGAGCGTATCGTATCTATGCGTTATCATAAGATATGAGTATCTTCATTGTATGAAGAAGCTACGCACCGCTCAAAGACCGCCTTCGCACCAAAGTCTCGGACATCCTTATACTCGAGCCGGAGATTACACACAGGGCATCCGATAGATTTCCAGAACTTGTCTTGGAACTGTACTTGTATCGACTGCTGTACACAGGTGAGACAGGCGATCGGTTTATGGTTGCATGCATCCGTGATACTCCTCCGTAGGAATGAGACAATGGATAAGATGTCCATGCAGATGCTGCAAACCGTCCGATCCCAAGGCTTGGTACCTACATCCACAAGGATGGCTAGCGGATGCTCCTCTTCAATTCGGCAGTTGGCCCCTTCTTGTTGTTGTCCTTCTACAGGACTCGCTGGCCTCTCAGCGCTGCTCTTTGAGCGTCGGCTCTGTGAGCTTCCACCCTCTGAGCTGCAGCTCCGCGAGTCGCTATCCTTTCTGCTTTCCGGAACGGTTGGAGAATTCTCAACCGGTCCCTACGCGTGAGTCCTAGCTCTTGCTCGAGTTGCTGCAGCTGGGCTAGTGCTGCAACTTTAGTGCGCCGGTGCGAATACGCTCTGTGGTAGTGGTTCATGATACGATCGATATCACGGAGCCTATACGCCTTGTGATTGAGACCCATCACCAAGGTCGTAGGCTGTAACGCAACTCGCGGTATTAGATCAGGCCGACACATGTCAACGTCCACTGCCTGAGCACTGAACGTCTCCGTCCAGAACGAAGTGATGAGGTGCGTGAAAGGTGAGCTAAACTTGAGTCAAGCTATGATCTCAGGAACCTTAGCGATCCATGGTAACTAGAGCGGCGATATTTCCACGGGTGAAACTGAGAAAAATGTAAGCTCAGGACTGTAGTTTGGGAGCAGTCCAGCAAGATCACAGACGAATAAGTCGAAAAGCAGCGAAAATGGAGTGTGTTTCAAGCAGGGTGCGAGCAAGAGAGGCTTTCAAATTGGAAGAAATGTGTCACTTTACGAAGTGTCAAAGCGACACATCCAGACAGCAATGGGGCACATCTTACTGCGGTATCAGAGTTGATCACAGTCATGAACGCCCATAGTAGTCATAAAGATCTGACGATACCATGAAGGCTTGCAAAAGATGGCACAAGGGAGGAATCAAGAAAATGACCGAGTAGAGTAGGAGACGGTCTCCATGAACCAACTGTGGGGCCTGATGAATCACTGGATATGCAATGATGAAGAGTCTTGGATATGTGTGGGTATGATGATATTTGAAGATCTCGATGTTGTACAAATGAGCTAGGAGGACAGTGGCTAAGAGATGATGATGCTCGATGAAGAGCAAACCTCGGCGCGCATTAGGAATCAGAAATGAGATGATTAGGGTGCTATGTCACCCTCCCTACCGTGCCATTGCTCTTTCTTGCCAGCGATGTGTTGAGTGCCGTTGCTGTGTTTCATGGACTGGGACAGATCAAGCTGGATCGTCCTGTCTTCTAGATGTCGATGCTCTGAATCATGCATTAGTCGCGATACCGGAGAACTCAGTGTGGTCCTCCACAATGTCAAGACTAGGCCAGTGCTTGCAGTCGGTAGAACCGTGATGCAGGAATCTCGATAACATTGCTGATGAAAAAACCGCTGCCAGTGCATCGGCCTCCATAGAATGGTAAAACGAGTACTCAAGTGGCTCTGATTGGCGAATTCCACAGTTGTAACTCATAGGAATAACGAACAATTGGAGGTGTGTCACAATCAACGTCCTCAATAGAGTGGAGATCTCCAGGGGCATATGGGGTAGAAGTCTCCACGATTTAAAGCCAGGATTGGTTGGATAGTATCTGTCAGCGGAGTAAATCTTTCAGCGGTAGTATCCCGCCGCAAAAAAGTACGGTCTGGATGAAGGGACTTCTTGACTGTGACATGTTGAGATCAGCCAGTAGAATATAGTTGTCAGTCAGGGCAGGATCAGAATGAGTTACGGAAAAGCGAGACATTGCTGAGAACAGGAGTCCGAAAGGACCGATAGACGCAGCTGTAGCACCCGCTATCACAAGACATACCAGAGGTTGCAAGACTTTGCGTAGGATCTTGAGGACCTCGCAGATGAGCAATTCATAAAATAGGTGATAGTGTAGGTACAAGCGGTACTTTCTCCTCAGTGGCTGCCCAGTCCAATTCACCGGAGCTAAGAAGACCTATGTCACCACTCCAGTGACTCCACATCCTGAGACAACCGGGGGAGGAGTCTTCCAAAGCATCAGATCGCGGAATAAGAAGTGTGGTGGTAAACAGAAACGAGGAAAAGCCTATAGACCCAGGGCAGACACTGAAAGAATGTTGGGTCACAGGGGTGGCGAAGATACAACATCCTGCGTTCTGCTAGATCTCCTACAGGAATGGAGCAGGCCGATGTTAAGAGTTCGTTATTCATCCGATGCTTTCGGAAATGTTGATTTGTAAACGCTGGTAGCAACTGCAGTATTGTAATGTCGACCCTGTGTTACAACTTCTGCGGAGTGTCCAGATCTTTGGTGTTGCCCGAACATTGTAAGAAAGTTCGGTCTCCAGCTGGGAGGACTGCAGACGTTGATCACAACCGGTGGATACGAGCCTTGTCGGAATGAAACGCCCTTCGATACAGTAAGTTCCTGGTCGCCAAAATTCTCCTACAACAGCAAGTGTCGATGCGGTCGACATCATGCTGCGTCGGATGTATTTCGCTACACTGTCGTTCTCATGGCTGAGCTTTGAAACTTCTATTTGTGGCGATGCTGTCGCAGTGTTGTATCGTTGTTTCACACTGATTTCCTTCCTGGAAAGGATCATCGCCGGCCTGTGTTCATCCTGGTGTATTAGTTCGGCATGTCATAATGGTTGAGCCGCTTCAATAATGTTGTGCTCGTGACATGTGTTTCACTACCTAGCCCTTACCCTTACATCATGGGTTTGTATCGAAGTCACGGACAAGAAGACTCGATCAGCAGGATCTGATCTTATCTAGAACTGCGGAGACGTGCAGGTGCAGATGAATCATGAATCACGATCTCGTCGGAGATTTGCGGCATGTTCGTCCCTGCGCTTAGATCTATCTTCGCCCTGCTTTTGGCTGATATTGCCGACCGCTATCGATACGCGACGCGCCAGATCTACAAATCCATTCAGCACGAAGGTGATGGACACATCAGATGCAACGTTGTCCACGAGACGGACCCGCCGATCACTGAGTGCGCCCAATGATGTTGACCTTCGAGTACTGACCATATGGAGGTAGCTCGTTGTTCTCGGAAGAACAAACCGTTATTGGACCGACGCCATGCAGATCCCATATGGCTGATTCCGTGTTTCGGATCGCGGTGGCCTCTGAAAGCTCGCATCTTCTCAGTCTAACAGATGGATGACTTCAGTCCTGTCGATCATTTGACCTTGCTCGTTGACTGCTGTAACTCTGTACGGGTCACGGTGACGATGCGGCTAAAGACACCCTGTTTCTCTCGGCTACCAACAAGCGCGCCAATTGAATCAAGCTTACTTCGAGGCACGACTCAGCCCTTTCGCAGTGAGATGTTCAGATCAGCGGCATGTCCGTGGGGTCGTGGGTACTCTTCTCCTCCCTAGAAAGTGCGCGGCGGAAAGAGAGTGGTGCACGTCAACGATGTACTTCGTGCGTGTCGATCACCTGGTACCTGACCAGGCTTGAAGAGGGCATTACTTGCATCGTGGGTTGTGTCCGTGGACAAGCAATACACGTAAGGAAGCACCCCCCTTCCACGCTGTAGTGGCTCGCTTCCTGAGACCCTCTAGCCGCTGCCAGGGCCCGGGGTAGGCCTCATCCCAGGTCCACGTGTCGATGAAGATCACCGAGTCCTTGGCCCATAGGCGTCGAACCAAGACCTCGGGAGGCGTAGCATGGCCCTGCTGGAACCTGCTGCGGCGCGGTGCACGGTGTGTATTGAACTCTACAACGGAGCTAGGGAGGTGGTGTGATGAGACATGTCCTACTCCTCTAATTCCGTTCTATTGCGAAGATCTGATTAATATCCGCCTTGGATTAATTATCGACAACACCACTACCAAACGAGCCAGCAACCCTTTTGATGCCGGAGCCACTATCGGAGACTTACCTTTGTGGCTTGGCACCTGGATAATGTACAGAGTGATGCGATTTCCGGATTACCAGCTTTGGGTTGCGGTTAGGATGACGACACGCTGGATCCTTGACGATGCGGTTAAGGCCCGATGGATTTGCGCGATCCCCTGGCGAGGCGTACGTGATCGGACGGTCAACCTGCTTTAGCCTCGACACGCAACAGATACGGAAGTATGAAGACTGAAGATGGCATAAGCAGGGTCTGGCATGGAGCCGGCGGAGAAAGGCTCGTCAGCCCCAAACACAGGTCCCAGAAGCACATTAACTTATTATCTTCGTTATTATTGTCCTCGTACGACCTCAGTACCGAATTTGGCGTACCGAATCTACTTTTGACAGCATGGTCTTTGATACCAAAATAAACAATGTAGCATTCTGGACTAGCACAAGCCCCACGACCGGGGTCGGCACCTAGGCTGTATGTACAATAGGGTAACCCGAGCAGCAAGGCTCGACTTCGATGACCTAGATGTGTCAGGGGTCGCGGAGCACGAACCAATCCCCCGCCGCGGGAGATAGGAAGCTCTCGTGTTGGTTTTCTTCTTCCTCATCGCTATTATTGCCACCTCTAGAAAGACGTTGGAACGATGTTTCTTTTTTTCCTGCACACTGTCCCTGGTTTGATCGAGACGCCCTGGTCTGTGCCCACTGGGGGGCTGTATCGTTCGTCGTTGCCAACGAGCTCTTTTTAAACTGCATGCTATCCTCTGTGGGCAAAGCCATTGTCATGCTCAAAGACAACACCGGTGCTATTATTAATATCTTGGTCACGCATCATTTCAGGTTGCAGTTGCGCCAGACATCGAATCCCCGCTGCCGATTAGCACGGATCTAATGCCTGCTCAAACATCCTGAATTTCGCTATCTGTACTTTCGCTTCTTCCCAGATGCTGTTTACTGTCTACCACTACCTATTCACTTCCTCTGACTGTCTTCAACTCTGCATTGCCAACTCGACTCCGTAACACCGCCCCCAACACTCTGTCACTGCGTGTACAGCCCTCGACGCATGCAGGTGCCACGTGTTTTCTTTAGGAGCCGCGGGTGATCGGAGGCCAAGTTGCTTGGCGCACGATACATGGCTGCAGGGACGACGCTGAAACTGGGACTCAAACAAGGAAGTCGGCCAACCTTGGTTGGCCTATCTTCATTTCGTTCGCACGTGGCTGTGGGGACTTTGAGCATGGCGTTCGATCAGAAAACACAGTCCTCTTCGGCCAAGATTGCCGAGGCTGTGCCCTCACCGTTTGAAGACGAGCTCGACCGATATCACGGCGCACCCCGGAAGTCACCCCCAACTCCGGGGAATGTCCATCGAAGACGACGCTCAACCAAAGGCACAATGCCAGCTATCATCAAGCGGTCCGCGTCAACGCCGAACGTGCGAGGTCTGGCGTCTACAGACACTACGGCCATGTCACTCGCCGACAAGAGGCGCAACAAATTGGGATATCACAGAACATCAGTCGCATGTGGTGAGTCCTCCGCTTGGTAGTGATCTGACGGGTAGAGTGCCACGTGGATCATTTAGATGATGAAGTTGACCGTCAACCATGCAGGGCATTGCAGAAGACGGAAGATACGGTGTTTGCTTGCCCCAGACGATCTCCACGGACGATGCTCCCATTGTATCCGATTGAAGAAGGAGTGTAATTTCTTTCCCGTCGACCAGCAACCTCAGCTGGAACGAAGACCTCGATCAGGATCGAAAAACGATGGGATATCAAATGAAGCTTCCACATCTTCTTCCTCTTCACCTGCGTTGGCGGGAGGGCATGTGGTTGAGCAAGTCGAAAGCTTCAATCTCTACCGGCCGATGCCTGCGACGTCTGGTCCTAACTTTCCGGGTCCGACCGATCCACCGAGCGCAAGCACAACTTTACCACTAGGGAAAGGTTCGCCCATGTCCTCAGGGAAACCATTTCAGAAACCATTTCTGACTCAAATGCATACAGCCCCAAGTCATCACCGAGGTTTCGAGTTCTCCCACCCACCTGACAGAGCACCACGTTGGGATTCCTCGTATCTAGACCATTCTCCAGCGTCTGCCGGACTTGGACATCCCACACCTGAAGATCCTTCTTCCGCCTACTGGAGATTTGCAGAGTCACCAATGACGCCAGCCTTTCCCCACTTCTCGGGCCATCCAAGTTCGAGTTTCCACTATCCACGAGACCATGGAAGTTCATTTTCGCTGTCAGGATCTCGGGAAGACCTAGGATGGCCACTTCCAGCAAGATCAATGTCGTTCGGACAAGTAGAGGATCTGCCAATGAACTACCAACACCATTACCATCAACCTTTCCAGCACGATTTCAGGCGCCGTATCTCTACAGACATGTATGCGCCACCTTCACTAGACACCAGCAACAATTCGTCGATCTCCGAGCCACACTCCGCGCCTGTCTCCGCTCCTGTAGGCGGTTTAACGAGGCAACACTTTGGCTTTCCACCGGCCTGGAATACTCTTCCAGGACATCACATTGGTGGAGTGGTTGGAAAGGGGCCAGAAAGTATCGGAGGATGGTATTCAGAACCGTCTCCACTGGCAAAGGTTCAAGAGGAGGACGCAGGGTCGATTCTGCGTGGCGGTCCTGCAACATTCTATTCTAGTGCTGGCCACCGTCCTGGATAAGCGTTTCTAAGACTTCGCATTTGGTGCCAAAGGAACCACACACGTCGGTCCTTCTTCCGGGCCAAACTCCTCTGTGAACTGGATCGCATTGGGTATCTGCAGGTCTAAACAAGGTCTTGGCATCGCTAATCATGACTTGTCACGACGAACGGCGGCTTTTAGGTCGCGGAGTTTGGCGCACACCATCTAAACATAAATCGGACGAATTTTGTCCCGCGCGATGGGCTTGTACCAGGCTCGCTGGATGAAACTCTCAGTGGGCGTTTGGAGTGGTAGTTTTCACGGCATGGCTTTGACGTTACAAGCAATCGTCACCGTCTTGCCACGTTCTTTCGTGAACCTCAGCATCAATATTTCGCATCTGTCATAAAGATAATATCTGCGGGATGCGCGGGGCGTGATTCAAAGGCTGGCTTATGTACAGTAGATTATGAGGAACGTGTAGAATTATTGGTTGTACATATTTCAACGAAGTCGCTTCCAGCAAAAGTGCCCTCTACACACGCTGGGGCTTTTCAACGACATACATCGCAGCGGATGAAACCGATCTGAACCATCTGCTGCGATGTTCAACATCTGCTTGCACAGCAAGACGTATTCCGTGGCATTATAACAACTATTCGAACAACCCTAATCGAGCACCTTTCGGGACTGCGCGACTGCACAGCAAGAATCCTAGCTCACACCCAACCTGTACGGGTACGGTGGGGCAGCTTGACCTTGGAGAGATGACAAGGTCTAAAAGTCATGATGGAGAGATCAAATGAGCAAGACGCACTGCAAGCATGGAATCTGGCCTAGCGTCCGTGGTGCCGTGGAGTACGTTTTTGACTTAAAACAACAAGAAGTATTTCAATGAATACGTAGTAATATACCCGTACGGACAGGTTCAGACTTCTCTGCGGACCTAGCAATATCATCTGATACATCGTAGTGATGAGAGCCTCTCAAGCAAACTCCGTTGGGTACACGTATTGAGGCAGGAGCTGCCGCACATTGGTTGTTGCCCTAGTTTGTCTATCCCAAGCACATCACTGGCAAGGGAACTTTTGTGTGGTTGGCAACCTCCAGATTCTATCGTAATTAACTCCTTAGAAAAGGCTGTTGTAGATGCTGTTCTTGAAAGCAGTGAGTGATGTTACTACCCACTCCTCAGATGAGCGACACCTCTACAGCACTGCGCTGAGTAAATTATACGAGTAGAAGGTGAGATAGACAGCCACCAATTAGAATAGGAAGCCGGGGCAAGCCATAGGTCAGCGATGTCCTGACGTTGGACTCGCACCATGAGCAGACCCTGTATGTGAGAACCCGCTGCAGTTAGTGCAGTTGGCTTCAGTAGTTACATGAGGTCAACATCGCGATGCAGG
>JAABUP010006620.1_pt1 | contig 16293 bp, 19 predicted proteins | sample 5559201 | NCBI WGS metagenome assembly JAABUP01 (sample SAMN10711887, study PRJNA513373) | rock metagenome | isolation source: Antarctica rocks | place: Antarctica
CTTCGAAAACTTTGGCTCGGTACAAGAGGCGTTTGTCAGCTATGACAGACACACTGGCAGGCCTCGAGGCTTCGGCTTTGTGGTGTTTGAGGACCCACTTGTTGCGGACAAAGTGGTCTCCATACAGCACACTATAGACCGTCGTGAGGTGACACTGTGCACTCTCGGCACTTTTGAAGCAGCAGCTGTCAGCTTCAACTCTAACCCTTGAACTCTTTCAGGTCGAAGCAAAGAAGGCTGTGCCCAAAGATGACCAGCCCACAACGCGCTACGGAGGCGTGCAACAGACGCAACGGACACGTAAAATTTTTGTGGGGGGTCTGGCACCTTCCGTGGACGAACTGGCCTTTCGGAAGTAAGTTTCACACTTGTGATGGGAGGATGCAAAGTGCTGTAGCTGCCGGCATCACCTACACGACGTTTAGCACCGGCGTTGCGTTAGCAGAGAGGCGGAGGCGATGGCAACATCCGCAGCTGTCTCAGCTTGTTTGCATCTTGCGCAGGTACTTCGAGCAGTACGGCTCTGTGGAGGACGCAGTTGTCATGTATGATCACGATAACAAGAGGCCTCGCGGTTTTGGCTTCATCAGCTTCTACAGCGAAGAGGCAGTAGACCTGGTCCTTGCCAGTGGGGTCTGGAAGACACTACATGACAAGCCAATTGAAATCAAACGGGCTGTCCCAAGAGATCAAATGCCTCTTGGAACACCAACGCCGGCAGGCCCACGCCCTGCAAGGAGCTGGTCAGAGGCCAGCAGAGGCATCCCTTCAGGCAGAGGCATGGCTTTTGGTCTGCAAGGGCAGCCACTTCTGAGCCAGGTCTATGGGGGTCTGCGCCCCCCCTTTGATGCATATGCCACACAGCAAGCAGTCCCTGGCTATGGAGATCTTGGCTCCAGCTTGAATCAGACATCTTTGGGGCTGAGCAGTCTAGGGCATTTGTCAGGCCTTTTGAACCAGCAACAGCAACAAGATGTTGGTGGATCTCCCCAACTGCCTCATAGTCTGCCAAACAGCTTCCAGCACATCCACCAGCATCAGCACCAGATACCAGGCAGCATGCCAGGCAGCTTACCCAACCAGTCTGGCCTACCAGACTCTCCCCATGTGCCTCAACACTTTGGTCAGATCCCTTACCAGATGCCACCTCAGCCGCCGCAGTATCCTAGTCAGCAGGTGACCCCTTTAGCGCCAGCGCCACCCTCACAGCTCATGCCTCAAAGCACTGCTGCTGCCTTGGCCAGCCTAGGCCTGGGTAGTGATTTTGGCAGCAGGACCAGTGGGTTGTTCAACAACCTGACCACAGAGCACAGTGCATCCAGTTTTGGCGCCCTGGATCTGGATCGGCGCATGGCAGCAACCATGGGCGGCATGAGCAATGATACCACCTTCACCCACCCCTTTGAGACACCCTCACCCCACAGTTCCCCACAAAGCAGTGGACACAGTGCCAGTCAGCCTGACTCCGCTTCCCATCGGCACTTGGGCAGCTCCCATGACGCGCCTTTCTCAGTATTGGGCAGCACCACTCCACCTCCTGGTGCCATGCTGCCGCCTTACGCTTCCTCCCCTCAAGCACTGCAGTCCCCTTTTGCTGGTTCAGCACAGTCGTCTGGGACAGTGAACAGCCCCAAAACCCCTGAAGCCAGTCAGCTTTTGAATGATCAGCTAGACTTGCTCAGCTTGCAGGATAAGATGTTTGTTAGCAGCTATGGCAAACAGCGCCCTGAAGTATCAGAGGTGTAGATGGTGTCTTCATGTTCCCAAGAACTTCATTGTATGTGGAAGTATGAGCTTCTGCCCTGTTTGCGTCTTTCAGACAGCTTTCAAAGCGTGTAGGCCCTCATTGTAGACATGCATTAGCAGCAAAAGTATTGATGACGTCTTGTGCCAGCATGCTGCTATTTCACAGCAGCTGCATCACACAATCATTTTTGTTCCTGAGAGCATCTCTCAGCAAAGATGCTCTCAGCAAATTTTGTTGACTTTTGTCAGTGCTTTAGACTATTCAAATGTGTTGGGAGCACCTGTCATGTTAGGTGATGTATGCTGTGTTGCTAGGTAGCAGGTTCCTGAATGCTGTGAATGCACCTAGATGCAAGATAGTTGTTTGGAGCTGCATATATTGTACTGCATCAATCTGACAGCATACATGTGACTTGTTTGAGGCGGGTTAGCAGGAACACAGTCTTAGTGTATGGACTTGCAAGCTTTGACACATTACTCCTTAGTAGATATGGTACAGCGCTCATACCGGTAGGTTCAGCTTGGTCTATTTCAACACCATTACTCTTTTCAATTGCGCACAAACGCTTTGCGGTCAGTAGTCTGAATTAGATAGAGCAGCAGTTCAGTAGAGGTATTCGTCTCTGGAGCCAAGCTGAGAGCGTCACCGTCTGGTAAAACGGCACTTGTGAACTCAGAGACTTCCCCTCCTCTTGTAAATTAGTGAGCAAGCTACCACATACATTTCTATGCGCTACAAGTTGTTCTGCATTTGAGCTATTACAAGCACTCATATGAGGACCTGTTGGGCACTGGCATGTCTGGTAAAGCTGAGTCCATGACTGCTGCTCTGCGCTGCTGTGCATGCTGCTACTTTGCAATCAGCTCTGTGTAAACATAAGTTGCACTAGAAGCTACAGACCTTCTCTACAATGACAACATATTTTGCCACTCTGAAACCTCCTAAGAGACAAAAAATCTCAGCAGCAGACACAGCTCTTGCTTGGTTTGTGAAGCGTCATTAAGAAGCCCAGTTGATACAAATGCACTCATTTGTCAGCTTTCTGGCCCCGCTGCCTTCTGGCCGCCCCTTCTTTGCCTACCCTGGTCGCTTTCTTGCTCACAGACTTGTGCTTGGAATTCCTGTACTTGGCTGCATCCCGTCTATCCATTGTCTTCTTGTCCCTACAACCCTCCCCGCCCTGCACAATCCACGTTTTTTAGAGAATCGCTTGTTATATCAATGGCAGAGTCGCCTTCTGATGCTCAGCTCAAGTTGTGCAAAATGCCAACCAGCTGGAATCCTATCCCTCAGAGCACAAACAGCCATAGTTTTGTGTCAACAGTAGGTGAATGCAGGAAGCACACCTGCCAGTGGGTGGTGACAGCACCAAGTGCGCCTCTGGCACTGCGCGCAATGCGCTTGCCACAGTGCTTGCATTGCTCTCCTAGAGCCTGCTCGGTGGAGCAGTAGCCACATACCATGCGCTGCGCCCACTTCATCTCGTGCCCATCTGTCTGTTCCTCATGACACAGATCACATGCAAAGCGGCGCCCACAGCATGGGAAGCGCAGCCACCTGTCAATACCACAGGCTTCACTCATGTTGCTCGATGCATGTGCTCACGTATATACGACATGGTGAGCGTGATGTGTGTTCATGTCTGCAAAAAGCCCTGGTCTGGCAGCGACATACCAGTAAGAGGCAACTGGTATGTCGCACCAGATGTGCACCATGTCCATAGGCAGGTTGCTGTAAGCTTTCTGAGAGAATCAGCGCTTAATGTTCAGCTGGCCAGCCCAATGCAATGGCATCACTTGATGCATGATCAATGGAAATGCAGCACCACAAAAGAGGTGGCAACCTGTCACAGATTTGCAATCAAAAGCTGAGCCTCTGTGAGCCATGCACTTGTTGCGCTGATCTCCCCATATCACAACTGCAATACAGGCAGACAGGAAGAGTGACCATTTTCTTGTACCCCTACACCGCTAAGACTAGCGTGCACAGCAGGTGAGCTCTGAAGAGCAGGTGACTGGAAAGGTGAGTGACCTGTGGGAATGGTGATAGTGCTTGCAAGTACCCATATAAGGCAGCGGCTGGCCCACAACAAGGGCAGGGTCAGGCCCTGCCTTTGCCCCAGCACCAGCGCTCTGTCTGTGCCTGTGTGCCCTGGCCTTGCCCAGGCTGGCAGACGATGAAGCAGATGCGACAAAGGCAGCTGTCTGGAAGCGGATGGTCATGGTGGTATGGCATGCGCTGCAGGCGCGGCTGCAAGGGACTCCCACTTGCGCATTCCTGCAGCATGCGCCAAACGTATGCCGTGCCATGTTTGTTCACCCTGAAGTCAATTGCACACAACATGCAAACATGCAAAATCAACCAGGAGTTTCTTCCAGTAGCAAACACAGGATAGGACTGTATGTATCTGACCCTAGAGGAAGACATGTGTTGGTTGAATGAATGGATGGATGGATGGATGGATGGATGGATGGATGGATGGATGGATGGATGGATGGACGAACGAAGGAAAGAAGGAAGGAACAAATGAAAGAACGAGTGAACGAATGAATGAACAAATGTATAAATGAGGGAACAAATGCGTAAATGAATTGAAGTGCAGGATGTAAGTGCCAAGCCAGCCAGCAAGTCTTGAAAAAACTGTATGGTCTGGTACTGAAGGTGACAGTGATGTGCGTGTGATCCAATCTAGCAGTGTCAATCAATCACAAGGTCGGTGTGGCATGAGCTCAGATACTCATCTCATGCCGAGCCTGAGACGAGCTGCAATGCTGCAGTGAGCAGGCAGCTATGCTGTGACATTGCCATCGCGCAGGCATGAGCTGATTGGCACATTGCCCTACAGAAAGAAATAGGGAGCAGGCAGGCAAGCACTTCAGCTCTTCTAATGAACTTATGTCGCAGGCCTCACCTGAGACTGGCAGCAGCACTGCAGTTGCTGCACTGAGCAGCCATCAAGCTAGGCAGCAGATCCAGTGGGCTGCAGCCCAGTGAGCTGAGGCTGGCCAGCACATTGCTGTGGGCATGCACCAGGCGGGGAGTAAGGCAGGCAGACCAGTCTTGGTGGCAGTTAGAGCAGTGTGCAGAGACCTGGATGCTGCCGCCACGCCCCTGCTGGTTGCCAGATGACACTGCGTCTGAAGCAAAGGCCATGTCTGAAGTGCCAGGACATCTGCTGCACACCATCTGCAGCAGCCATGAAGAGCGACTCAGACCTGCACGCTTGGCTGTCATGCATGATGCACGTCAGCAGGCGTGTGAGCAAAGCCAGTTCGCTGTACTGCAACAGAAGGTACAGTACTGTCTCCTGCTGACCATGTTGGCACACAGCAGCTCACACTCCATCAGCAGCCAACTGGGTGCACTCATGTGACAGGATGGTGACACCCTTGTGACAGGATGGTGAAGGCACAGGGCAAGAGATGTGTGGAACAAGCCAGAGCTGACCTGGACGCTTAGCTTGAGGGCCTCCAGGGCATCTACATTGTCAAGGCTCAGCTCCTGCAGCTGGAGCTGCAGTGCATTCCTGTCGGGAGCATCAGCAGTTGTGGCAGCTGCGCTTCCTGCACAGGCAGTGACATCAAGCCAGTCTGCTGTATACACTTTGTACTGCAGAGCCCTGTGTAGAGCCTGACTTCCCAAAGTATGACGGCACCAGTGACAGTCCATTGTTGGAAGCAGCGCATTTGAAAGCGTGCTTCATGGGTTGAATGCCAAGCACTGTTAGCGAAGTGTGTTGCAGAAAGACTGACACTGTTTAATTATGCGCTCCAGCAGGGCAATGAGGGACATGGGTATCTGACTATTATGCAGTTGCATATCTGGCGCTTTGCCCACTTCTATCAAACAGGATTGAAGCAGCCAGGGCAAACTATAGATGACAATCCAATCTACACACTCAACTCAGTTTGAGAGTCACCTGGATGAGGCACGTCATCTGCATCAGACGAGTCATGCTGGTAATCACTCTGTGAGGTCTGCTGCTCGTGGGCAGTGTAGCTTGCTGAGCTGTCCCACTGTGAGTCAGACCAAGTCTCCTCTGTGTCATGCTCAGGCAGCTCTGCACTGTTGCCTGCTGTGTTTGGAGCTGGATTGAGAATAGCATTGCCAAAGTCAGCAGCAAGGTCATCGGCCAGGTTAGCTGTCATATGATGCTCCTTATCATGGAGAGCATTGGAATTGCTTGCCGCTGCTTTTGGCTGCTGCTGTGCTGCTGCAATTTGGGCATGGGACGCTTCAGGTGCAGCTGCATCACTTGACGCCTGACTGTCTGCAGCAAAGGCGTCTTGAGCACTGCGTGACTTGGGTGCAGCAGGGGGAGGGGGTGCATGACTCCGGGTGTCTGTCTGAGGCTGTGTGTGTTGCTGCCTGCGCCTGCGGCTGGCTTCAAGCACAATGTCTTCAGCCTCATGGAATAGCATGCCTGCCCTGTTGTCCACAAAACGAACCAGCTGTTGCATAGCGCCTGGCCTGCCAGCATGCTGTCTGCCTTCTCCTGCTATGAGCTGATCCATGATGCTGCATGCATTCTGCGTGACAAGTTGCTGCTCAGGATGCAGTTGCAACCTGAAAGAGCCAACCTTTGGATACTCAGCATCCATGTATCCCTGTAGCTTCAGGCTCTGCAGTTCTTTTGCATCCCAGGCGGGATCTGTGGGTTGCATGGTCAATACAAAGGCGCACACAGCCTTTGCTGCTCTTTCAGGCAACTCAGAAGTGGCACGAGCATCAGCAGAGCTGGAGCTTGTTGGTGAGGTGATCATAGTAAGGCCATTGCTGTAGCGCCGCTGCATGTATGTCACAGCAGACTTGATGCCAGCAGGGAAGTCATCAGTTGATAGCCTGCTTGCACTGGCAGCAGCCTTGGAACAGGCAGGTGTGTGTGCAGGCTGTATGCCTGCTGATGCATTGCTTGTGAGCTTCCTGCTGGTTGCTGTAGGTATGCTGTCCTGTGATGCAGCAGCCTTGATGATGCCAGATGCTGGCTGACATACTGAAGCTTGAGCAGTCTGGAGCTGCTGCTGCTGCCGTTCGACCTTTGCAGAAGCCCTTTGTGGTGCTTTCATCGCCTGGGAGTCAATTTGGACCTGATTGTCAGGGTTGACAAGGGCATACCGGCGCACTGTTGCTCCGTCAGTGTTGACACTTTGATAGGGCTCCAGAAACTCTGGCATGGAGGTGATGAGAGCCACAAAGTTCTGCTGTACGTGCCTGAAGACAAAGTCGAGCTGCAGAGAAGATGCACTGCCTGCATCAAGGCATGCATCTCAGGCCAATATGCACACCGAAGGCAGGAATATACAAAACGCTGCATCTCTGAGGATGCTGACATTTGTCAGACCTACTTCCAGACATGCCCAGGTCAGTTCACTGCTTGAAGCCACACCCAATGCATGTCAGCAGCACAGAATGTGTGTACGGATGCCACAGCAACACATGACTATGCATCATTTAGTGGTTCAGCCTGACCTTCGTTGAGGCTGTGTTGCTTCCAAGCAGCATGCAGCTGATGAGCAATACTGCTCTGCAGCGACGTTGGCAGCTCTGAGCTCACCACGTCCACAGCAACTGCACCAGGACAGCATGTCTCAGATTCTGAGTGCTGGGGAGAGGCAACATTACTGAGTTCACACAGCAGTTGCAGCCTGCCTTGTACAATGGTTTGCTGATGCTGGGCCAACACAACTGCAAGTCTGGGCGTCTCACAGAAACAAGTCAGTGACGAGAATGGCACAGAGGATGAGTTGCTTGTGAATGATAAATCACCTTGCTCTTTACCGACATCCATGTCATCAACATCAGCTCTGATTGTCACCATGACCTGCACACATGCCCTCAAACCATACGCAGCATGCTTCAAGTGCTGCCTCAACATCACGTGCATGCATGGGTCATGCCTCGCACGTCACCTTCAGTGAGCTTATGTCATACACTTCAGCAGATGCTGGTGCATCTAAACTCAAGGACACCAGGATTGGAAAAGGTGTGGTGGTGACATCAGCTGGAGCTTTCTTCAAATGGAGGTTGGAACCATACTGCTGCTTCAAGGCAAGGAGATCAGCCTGCAACGAAACTTGTTTTCACGCGCATGCCAACTTGATGCAACCCCAGCGCATTCCGTTTACAACACAACAGTAGGTGATCTTTCCAAGATCACAACATGCTGCCTAATACTGGCCCTCACCTGCATGCGTTCGCGCTTGATCTTAATCTGCATGCCTTTGTGATTCGGATGACCAGGTGGCGGGAAGGCCGGGCAACGCTTAATTCTGCAGAAGATGATCACCGAGCAATGCTTCCAGGCATCTGCAGTGCACCTCAGTGGCGACGCTGTAGCAAGATAGAAAGAGAGATTACAATGCTTTACAAACATTGCAGGTCTCGTTCGTCTCTTTCCTACTCTTTCGACATCCGAGGAGACGAACGGGTGAACTTCATCTTGATCACAGTCTCGGGTTTGCCAGAGTTAGAGTCGTTCTGCCCCACAACACTGACAAACCATGTCGACTGGAGTTGTAAGCCAGCTGCAGTCAATGCCGGGAACTGCTCGGCAGCGGCCGCGACCAGCCTGCTGCACGCGTCTTGCAAGCCAGATATACTCTCGTCGCCGCGTGACTGCTGCTAAGCATGCGATTTATCTGCATCGGCAATGCACTTGTTATTGCAGCCAATCTGATGCTGCAGCTCCCAGCTCGTCTGGTTCGCAGGGTGCGTTGCAGTAGTACTATCACCTGCCAGTTGCACGCGTCGATTAAGCACGCCGTTATAACCTGCACCCTTGATTCTACGGTTCAGAAAGGACAGCAGAGGCAGAAGCACGTGTGGCTGTAGAAGGAGACACCGTCACTGTTCACTACAAATGCATGAATCCCAAAGGAGAAGTAAGGAGGAAATTGAGCAATTGCGTGCAGTATGTCCACCTTGCAAGACTACAATCCGGCCTGCTATGCCCTTACAGATCGCAGAAACCTCTGACAGCAACGATCCTCTCACCTTTGAGGTTGGTGCTGGTGAAATATTTGGTAACAAGATGTTTCAGGTAGAGAGTGCTCTGCAACCTCACTTCATCCAAGCAGCTCATGGTGTGCCTTGATCAGTGGATTTTATGTATCAACAGGCGTTTGATGCAGGTGTGAGGGGTATGCATATAGGAGACAAGACTTACCTGGAGGTACAGATGCTGTGTGCTGCATCTAGTACTGCTCTTGTTGGCCTTCCCTGAGCTTGCAGATGTCTGTCTTTGACAAGCTTTGACAAGCTTGTTGCCAGCGCTAGTGCTTCAAATGACATGAAAGTATCAAATGCTGAAGGACCTGATGTTTATCAGGCAAGTGGAGGGGAATGGAACAAAGATTTGCTCTTTAATGTCCCACGCCAGCATGAGGAGGTGCAGCGATTAGAAGGCAGATACAAGAAGTAGGCTGATTTGCCCTCCATATTGCCCATGCAGCTTTGTGCTGTTTGCTTGCAAGCAATGAGTGCTTCTCATTAAAGTCGTAAACAAGATAGCCAACTCCTGATCTCAGCTGCTGCTGCTTTCCATGGTTACCGTTTCCCTCACCTTTTGGGGCAAGCTTGCCATAGGCATCTCTGGCTGACTTTGATGCTGATGTGACTCTCTCTTGATGGACATTCACAAACAAAGGCTTACTGTGCATGCTATGTAGCGTTGGTGGACTAAAAGAGGGATTGGTTGTGGAGTTGGCCAATGGCAGCAATGCAATGGTACTTGATGTGAAAGGTATTGCTTGCCTGTGACTGCTGTCAATTTGACCTGCATTTACTGCTAGATACCTTGCATGACACCTCTGATTTTGCTTTATTTGTTGTCCATAATGCCATCTTCACCTGTGGCACTCGACCCCCTCTCCGTCTTTCATCCATGCTTTGAGCCACGCATTGAGTGGATTGCTCGAAAGCAGTGCTGACATTACTCATTGCCTGGTGCACGTGCAGATGATGTTGTGCAGCTTGATGCCAACAACATGATGGCAGGTCAGATACTCATGTTTGAGCTGGAGTTGGTCAGTATAGACCCTCGCATGTCAGGAAGCACACCCTAAGTATGAGTCTTCCTGTGTAAGCCTTATGTTGTACAGATCAGGGCGTTTGTGCTCAAGCTCACACGCAGCTCACCATCAGCAATGCCAATCCAAGCAATAGACACTCTGACAGGCAACTGCCTTTCAAAACTTGATTGGGCACGGAAAGAAGATGATGTGACTTATTCTAGCCACAGGCGCAAGCTGAGAAATCAGCCCAAACTGAGGGCATAGCAGCAAGAGCCATTTTGCTGAGGCCGGGTGCAATTGACAGCATCATTCCCTATGACAGCTTGTCCAGGTAGTGTAGCTAGCAAATGTGATGCAAGCAGGTGACTGGGTTTTGCGTTGTGAGGTTACATAGACTCTAATGACCTGGTTTGTGACATTGGCAGGTCTAGCAGTCCTTAGTTCTGTTTGTGTGGCAGCCTGTAGGATGCTTACAAAACTCCAAGCAGCCAGTTTGCTGAAAGGTGTGTTTACCATCAGGAGTGTTCTCGAAAGCGTACTGATCAGCCACCTGAACCCCTTTGGCAGCTCTTTCCTTACCTGTGCTCAAATGTCACCTGATACGTGCATTTGCACCTCTGTGACTGCAGATTTGATTGAAGACAAAATTGTTTTGCACAACTGGCATGTTGAGCATGAACGGGTGTACATTTGGGTGAGTGCGTGTTGTTGCCATTTTGTGTTGTAGTTAAACTGTGTGTGGCCTCATTTGTGCACAATGCCACACATCTTCAAGGGCAACAGGCCTCGAACAGACTAGCTTGTTGCGGCTGCAGAGCATCAACACAGGACAACCAAACGATCCAGCTATGTCTACATACTTTCTTGACATGAGCACGCTATATGCCTCGCAGCAACAGCAGTTGTACTTTGTGTGCCTCAGGAAATGCACATCTCACTGTCAAAAACCCTTGGCTGCAGCAGCTACTCACGTAGTCTGTGCTGTTTTCACTGCACGACACTGCCGTAGAGTAACAACCAGCATGCCAGGGCTACTTGTCTGATGTGGTCCGCTAGCTGCCTTCGTCTTGAAGTCGTGAGTAGCTCTCACAATATAAGCTGCACAGGGGGAAGATTATAGCACAGATAGCAATCCGTGACGGATATGTAAAGGCAAGCTCTTGCTTTGCAATTGTTGGTACGTTTGAGGCAAACTCTGCCATTTTGACAAGTAACAGCCCTGCACCCGCTTGTGCTGGCCTCTGGAGCCAGCGCTGATGCTGAGCGTTGACTTGACCTTCCCGTTGCTCCGAAGCCAATATTGTTAGGGGCTAAATTTTTTGAAATTCTGGATCGAAATTAGATCCACAGAGCACCGACGTTAGTGTTGTGAACGTTTGGAGGAGCATGAGCTCGCCGGACGTTAAGTTTGGAGCGTTTCACCCCGTGTTGTAGACACAAAATTGCGCTTCTTGGCCAACACTTTTGACAAGTGTCTGAGGCAACAGCTTGACTGAGCAGAGAGTAGTGAGCAAGGCTAAGGTCGTCAAATATTCCCACCTTAACCGCCAGGAAGCACAGCCGCCTTTTGATGACCAGCCGATACTCCTCCTTCCTGGCTCAGCAACCAATTCCGTGCAGAGATAGAGTGCGGAAACAATGGTGGAAGTGGCCTTTGCGCCAGGCGCAGCCTGTGGTCATTTTCTGACGCAGGCGCAGGTCCAAGACCGTCAGCATGCTTGCACTCGTTGTGCTGAAGACGAGTAAGCGCACACTGCCTTATGATGACCTGACCGCTGGCTGTCACTGATCAATCACCACCCCATGAAGTCAAGTGTAGTGCTGCTGGCAGTATTTGCCACATAGGAGCTTGCAGACAACAAAGCAGCGCTGCTGCATGCAGGATGCCAGATCCCAAGAGATACAGGCTCTGGAAAACAAAGATGGTTCAGCAAGCCCAAAGTAGCTCAGTGGCATCAAATAGAGCTTGGAAGGGGTTTCTCTGGACTCTGCTTACAGTCTTGACTCTTGCAGCACTCTTATTTAGTGCTGAAACCAGCCAATTTAGCACAGGCACTCCTGTCCAGACATCAGTCAACAATGCCTGGCGCACATACTTCCCTCGCACACAGCTTGCAGCGCTGTCAAATCGGCTTCCTGCTTTCTACTCAGTCACACATAATTGCTCGGCAAAAGCGCCTGCTTCTGTCAGCTCAAGTCTTTTCCCAGAGATCAAACACAATGTAGAGGCACAGTCAAGTGCAGCTCAAGGGACTGCTGACCAGGGTTTGAGCGTGTCTCTACTGAAAGAGGCAGAACAGCTTATACCAGCCAGCAGCAAGTTGTTCCCTGAGGTCAAGCATAACATCCAGGCGCTGTCGCAAGCTGACGTTTCAGCAAATATACAGCAACCTGCTAACAGTGGTCTTACCCTGTCCCTCCTTAATAGTGCTATGAAGCTTGTGCCCGCTAGCGATGCTTTCTTCCCAGAGATCAAGCACAACGTTCAGGAGCGGTCAGGCAGTCTCACTGCACTGGAACACTGGGCAGCTCCTGAATTGGGCAGCAGCTGGTCCCTCTTCAGGAATGCTGAGCAGCTGCCAAAGGCAATTGCCAGGCCTGTTGACTGGGCCCTTGAAAACAGTCTACTCAGAACAGCTGAGCTTGAGTCTGATTTAGCTGTTGTGCATGATGAGAATCAGCAGCTTTCTGCACATCTCCTGTCAGCAGCACGTCAGCTAGCTGCTGTTGGACAGACTGTACAGCTTCCAGAAGATGGACAGGTACCTGCGCCCACAGTTCAGCTGAATCAGAACAAGGCTGCTGCTGCTGCTGTGTTACTTCTGTCTCTGGCATGTGTATCTTGTGCAATCTGGGCCATGACAAAGGGGTGTTCCAGATGCTCAATCCATGCGGCCAGCCAGCACGACTTTGCTGAGCAGGTAGGTGAAGACACTCAGTGAAGTGTATCCTTGAGCACATGATGTTGATTGAACACTTCTGTTGTGTTGGCATCAGGCATGAACTGGAGTGCATCCTGTACTGCTACAACAATGTAGTTGCTTGAATACAGCTGGAAAGTGAAGAAGCTGTGAGCAGCCTTGCTGATGTGGGACTCGAAATGTTTCTGAAGTAGATATGGTCTGGTGTCCTATCATGGATCTTCCAGAAATCTTGTTTTCCTAAAGATGTTATGCATCGATTGCACCTATCCCAGGGTTTTCTCTGCGTCACGATGATGCATGATTGGGAGCATGAGTGCTGCCATGCATGCTGCTAGACACGATGTGCGGATTGCTGGCAGGTCAAAGACGTGCAACAGCACAGAGACAAGCTGGAGCGGCAGACTGAGAAGCAGCAACAGGAGCTGACACAGGCTGAGCAGACCATCATGGCACTCTCCTCCAGCAAGGTGCTCATCCAATGCATGTACTCATGTGAACTGAGTCCTTCTGAATGCTTGGCAAATTTCAAATACAGGCATTGAAGTTGCGAGTTACAGCATCTGCAGACACTGTTAACAAGTCATGGCTTTGCGATGCTTACATTGTGCTGTTGTTATGGCAATCTGTCTTGCAAGCTGTTATACTGGACGTATGACCATGATCAGCTGACCATGAGCCGTTCTTAGAAATGCTATTGTATAATGCCACACCTGGTCAATCCCATCTGTGTTGCATCGACTTGCTAGCATGCAGCCTTGCACATGAGCATTCTGTATGCAGTCTCTCAGCTTCATGCTACGTTGTGTTTGTTGTAGGCTGCAGTTGAGACTCGGCTGAGGAGCAGTCAGCAGAAGGTAGCTGGCCTGCAGGCAGACCTTGCCCGGGCAGAGTGCCTGCTGGACAGCCATGCTGTGGCCAAGATGAAGCTGCCCCTGTTCCCCATGTCCCCCCTGGCCGCCCCCCCTGTCAAGCATGACAAGGACAAGGAGAACTCTGGCAGACCTGCAAAGACTGCCCGTTCCCAGGTTGGCAATGCCCTCTTTGCTGTGTAAGTGCACGGATGCGTAGTATGCAAAGGGGTGTAGCAGACATGAGGCATGCAGGCATGACAGCAGGCATGACTGTAGCAGCATACAACATCCTGATAGCACTGCGTTCTCCATGCAGCAAAATTTTGACAGCCCCTGACAGTGAGGGCTTGCTGGGCAAGGGATGCAGCTGAATAATCATCAGCACAATTGCGGTCATTTCATGCGTGTCAATGATGATGCTAGTCTTGTACAAGGCACTGGATGAACAACATGTGTGCAGCATTTCCTGGGACATGTGGCGTACCAAAGTCGCAACCTGCTTTTTGGCCATGTTTTGTCAAAGGCATCTGTAAGTCAGATGCTTGCACAGTGCTGATGCTGCTTCGTAGATCAAAGTCACACAGATCAGCCCATATGTATGCATACACAAAATGCTGTGTTTTGTGATCAGGCTGCAGCACAGCAGGAAGGCAAGGCAATATCGCCAGAACAGCCTAAGAGGGAAGCCTTGCTGGACCGGCTCAAGCACATGGAGGTGAGTTGTCCATGCTGCTAACCCCTTCCATGACTTTGTCCAGCCTTTCTGTGGGATTAACCTTAACTCATTCATTCTAAAGTACCAATCTGGGCATGGCTGTCTCCAGCCGCAGATATGATACCATGTTGCTCAAGCTGTGTTTGCTGAGCACTGATGGGTCTGCTCTCACTTGCACCAAGAGACGATTGTCAGTGCCCTTGAACACTGTCTGTGACTTTCAAAGATGCCAGCTGGACACTAACACACCTTGGTGTTGTGCAGGCAGAGAAGGCAATCCTGGAGGCCCAAGTGGCAACCCTGCAGGTGTGGTCTTCCATCCACTGCACATTTGACAGCATGAAGATGTCCGTATGATAAGTGCACGCGGTGTCCCATAGACAGACACAGCAATGCCTAGCTGCTCTATTAGGTTTGCCACCTTCATTCCGTTGGTGACTTAAAAGCATTGTGAACCTCACGTGGCCTTCATGACTATTGGCTCATTCATCTGCAGGCATTGTACACTGCAGTACAGGTTTGCTTTGCACTGGCTCACTCATGCACCATTGGCAAGCCACGGACTTGCTTCACTTTGCAAGATTGGTGTTGCAGGCCGAGCAGGTGGGACTGAAGGATGCTTGCCGCAAGGCTGACGAGCAGCGCACCAAGATGCAGCTTGACACAGAGGCGCTTGAGCTCAGGTCAGCACATATGCACACTCAGCCATCAGCCAGAACTTCCTGCCCTAGCCATTTTTGTGCTGTTCTGGAACGTTGCCCTAAGCAGGCTTGCCAGGACTGATTTGACAGGACCAGCCAAGTGCTCATTGAGGCTGTTGGTAAGCTGTTGGCTTATCTATGATATGCAGGGTGTTCACTACTCATGAGCAGCTGGCAGTGTCTGAGGAGAGGGAAGCTGAGCTGGCAGCTGCTGTGCAAGAAGCCAAGCAGAGTGCTGATGCAGCCCACCAAGCCCTGGCTGCCAACCAGCAGGTTGTGAAGCCCCAACCATCACTTGTGCTGCAAGATGAACAGGTGAGTCTGTCAACTTGGATACAAAGTTATTGCGTCTGCAGATGTGCACACCCCTGTACACATCCACAGCATATGGTAGGTGTGTGTGTGTGTGTGTGTGTGTGTGTGTGTGCAGAAGCCAGAGACATCACTCATCGCATGAACAGCTTTGCTTGCTGCACACTTCACGGCATTGCTTGCTGCAATGACAGTCAGTGGTTGCTGTTTGAGGAGCATGGTGTGGTACAGCATCACCAGGCGGGCGTAGCGCTTGAGCAGTAAGTCATGTTATAGTTGTGCTGTGCTGGACTAGCCTGATGTGTTGCCCAAGGTAATCTGCCAAGCTTAGTGTGATGCGGCCTTTGGTGTTGTGCAGGAGCAAGAGGACAGCAATTCAAGGCAGAACAACCAGCCAGCAAGTGGCAGTGACAGCACCAAACAGCAGGAGTGCAGTATGAGCCCGACCAACAGCCACACAGGCCCAACCATAGGTGGTGAAGGGACTGCTGAGCCTGCTACAGAAGTACAGGTGCTTGAAGATCATGTCCGTCAGTCAAACAGCACAGACTCAGATGCGTCATCAGACAAAATTGGAAATGCGCATGTGCCTGCCGCAGCTCAGACAGCAGCGGCTGATGTCACTGGTACGTACCTTGATGATGATAAAGTAGCCCATGCGACCACAGCTGGTGAGGCAGTCCCCGCAGCTGGGGTTCACTCCAGCGCAGCTGTGGACAGTAGCAGCACTTCTGAGATTGCAAGCATCGATGAAGCCTGCACAACTGGTGTGGACATAGACTTGCAAGACCGCGGTCATCTGCCAGCGGTGGTGTGCCGTGTGAGCGGTGGTGAGCATGTGAGGGAGGCAAACACCATGCAGTCAAGTCCCATCTATGGGGTGGCCACCGCCAGCAGTCAGGCCTTCACTCCCACTCAAAATCGGCTGGCTCAGAACCCAAAACAAGGTGTCCACCGTCTTGAGACAGAGTCTTCTCCGCAACTGTATTTTTGGTATATGGCATGGTACATATCTTGGCTTTTAGCCTCTT
>JAABUP010006622.1_pt1 | contig 16290 bp, 17 predicted proteins | sample 5559201 | NCBI WGS metagenome assembly JAABUP01 (sample SAMN10711887, study PRJNA513373) | rock metagenome | isolation source: Antarctica rocks | place: Antarctica
CCCCGTAGAACCCGCCCAGGCTCAGCGCGATCAGCCCGACCGCCGCAGGCCGGTGTCCGGCGGCGTCCACGGCGTCGAGCGCCGCACCGACGACGTGGTCGTACCGGAGAGTCGGCACGCTCGTGGTCGTCAGTTCGCCCTGCCCGGGTCCGTCGATGCACAGCGTCGCCAGTCCGCGGCGAAGCAGTGCCTCGGAGACAGCGAAGAACTCCACCTTGGTGGAGTCCATGCCGGGCACGATCACCACTAACGGCGCATCGGCTCGCCCGGCGGGGTGGCGGAACACGCCGGCAAATGACGGGCCGCTCAGGTGCGCCGCGCCGGGATCCAGATAGGCCAGGGCTCGACGCAACGCGTCCGCTGCCCGAGCGTGCACCTCCGACGCGGCCGACGGCATGGTCGTGGCGATGTGCAGGCATGCCGCGGCGTCGAGGTACGCCTCACCCGCTGACGTCAAGCGGCCCTGACGCTCAGCGATCCGCGCCCGCTCGAGATGATCCTCTGCGGCGAGCACGAATCTGCTCGGCCAGTCATCGAACGACTCCAGCGTCTCAGCGATGCGCTCGTATTCGTTGGCCTCGACTCCACCCGCCAGGGCGCGGGACCGCGCGGCTCGCAGAAGTTCGACCAGAGCTGGAGAGGCAGGCACAGCCTCCAAGGTATGGCGCCTGGTTCCGCCTAGGAAGAAGGCACCTGCAACTGGTATAGGTACCTGGTGGAAACCATCGGTGCAGCTGTCCGCTGGGATGCCCTCAGCCAGCAATGCCCCACCCGCGAGGTCCTCGCCCGCATCGGCGACCGATGGACCGTCCTCATCGTGACCGCTCTGGAGCTGCACCAGAACCTCCGGTTCTCCCAGCTCCGCCGCGACATCGAAGGCATCAGCCAGAAGATGCTCACCCAGACACTTCGCAGCCTCGAACGTGACGGCCTCGCGCAGCGCGACGTCGAACCGACAGTGCCCGTAACCGTCCGCTACTCACTGACCAACCGCGGTCGGGGCCTGGCCGCCGTCCTCACGCAGGTGCGCGCCTGGGCGTACGCCAACATGGACGCGATCGTCACATCACGACAGGACTACGACGACCGACCCGCGCTTGCCGGCAGCTGACCCAACACGCCGCCACCTCGAAGACCAGACCAGCACTCCTCGAACCGCCCAACTCAACCACCGCGCGGAACTCACGCCAGACGTCGCGCAAGGCGATCCTGATCGGGAGTGACCTGCCGACTCGGCGATCGGCGAGAATGATCGTCGTGCCTGCCGGCCTCCCGCCCGACGTAGTCGACCTTGTCTTCGCGTCAGTCCTCCCATCGGCGGCGGGTTCGCCCAAGCTGCGCGAGGATCTGTTCCACACCTGGGTCGGGGTGACCGACGCCGGGGGAAGCGTCGGATTCACTGCTCCTGCCGACAAAGCGGCTATAGCGGCGGCCCTGGACGCCGTACTGCAGCGGGTGGTGGTCGGCCACGACGCCCTCGGCATTCTGCGCAGCGCTGACACGGCCGTGGGCATGGGGTTGCTTGTGGACCGCGGTTCGGCCGTGCAGCGCCACTGGCGCACGCTGCTGCGCGTCATGGTGCGCCCTGAACTGCAGGGGATTGGCGCGGGGCGCCTGCTGGTCGAAGGACTGCACCAGATGGCGCGCACTCTCGGGCTGGAGCAACTACAGCTCACAGTGCGCGGCGGTACACGCCTCGAAAGCTTCTATGAACGCTTCGGCTACGCCGTCGTCGGACGTCACCCCGGCGCGGTGCGAGTTGTCCCCGGAGATGACCGCGACGAGGTGATGATGGTCGCTCGGCTCTGACTTCGTGGCCAACCTCGACCGCGGCGTGCGCCACCCCAAGCGTTGCCCTGCACATGCGAGCTTGCTCACCCGAGGCAGCCAACGGCCCTCCCGCAGCACGATCGGCATACGACACCGACCTGCGCGGCCGGTCAGGTCTGGATGATGAAGTCGGCAATGGCCGCCCAGACGGCGTCGGGCGCGTCGTCGGGTGCGAAGTGCCCTGCGCCCGGGATCCTCGCCGAGCGCACGTCGGCAAGCCCGGCTTGTCGGAAGCCGGCGACGTAGGAATCGAGGTCTCCGCCTTCGTGCTCACCGCGCAGGTACAGCAACGGCGAGGTGATCGGGCCAGTAGCCGACGCGTTGTCGGCAGCGTCCTGGCGCAGCATCCGGTACCAGTTGAACCCGGTGTGCAGCGCCTCGTCCGAGGCGTACGCCTGCGCGTAACCGTCGCGCGCCTCGCTACTGACCCCCGACTGCTCGGGCGAGAGCACGTTGAAGAAGAAGTCGAAGTACTCCCGCTGCTTGCCCTGCACCAGGAGCTCGGGTAGGCCAGGGATGGAGTGGAACGCGAAGTGCCACACGTAGGGATTGGCCAACACCTGCTCCCACGGCGCCACGCCCGGAACGACGGTGTCCATGATGACCGTGCGCGAGGCGTCGTCGAAGCGGCGCAGGTAGCTGTAGGCGGTCATACCGCCCAGGTCGTGCCCAACCAGCGTGACGTTCTCCAGCGCAAGCGTGCCGAGCAAGTCGTGCACCACAGCGGCGATCGCCTCGGTCGATCCGTCGGTGGCCTCGCCCGTCGACCCACCGACGCCCGGTAGGTCGATGGCCACGGCGCGGTATCCCTCGGCCACCGCACGGCGCATCACCAGCCGCCAGGCAGCGGAAGACTGCGGCCACCCGTGCAGGAAAACAACCGCCGGGCCGTCGTCCGGACCTGCCTCGATGACGTGCAGCGAACTGTCACCCACGGCGATCGTCGAGTGTCGGAACTCGGTCTCGCCCTCCGCGGCGGAGCTGCCGTCATCCGTTGTCGTGGTCATGAGACACACACTGCCAGGAGGCACCGACACCCCCCACCCACCGCGACCCGATGTCCGATCATCGCGTCCGGTCAGGGATCCGCCTGCGGGGACGGCCGAGGTCATCTCTGCGGACGGCAACACTCGCAGGCTCCCGGCGGTCGGTGGTCCTCTCACTCGCGTTCGTAGATGGTGGTGGGCAGGGCGTAGTAGATGGCGATGAGCGCGCAGATGCCGAGGGTGAGGTAGGCGGAGACGAGTCCGGTGGCGGTGGCGATCAGGTACGGGAGCAGGCCGACTCGGCCACGGCGGTCGATACGACGCTTGGCGGCATCGTCCACGTGCTCGTGCGTCAGCCGGTTCGCGTGGAACAGGATGTGCCGCTGTAGGGCGTAGAAGGCGGCGGTCACGAGAAGGAAGTTTCCGCCGTAGACCACGGCGGCGACCCGGTCGCCGCCGGGCTCGCGCAGATAGGCGGCGATCAGGGCGGTCGACCACGGGATGACGGCGATGAGCAGCAGCAACACCAGGTTGAGCAGGAGCAGGGTGTGATCCACCGCGCGCAGCCGGCGCAGGGTGGCGTGGTGGTTGATCCAGATGATGCCGATGGTCAGGAAGGACACCACGTAGGCGGCGTAGCTGGGCCACTGTCGCGCGAGGTCGTGGCCGAGGTGCCGGCCGCCGTCGATGGGTGCGGGAACCCGGATCTCGAGCACGAGGAGCGTGATTGCGATCGCGATCACGCCGTCGGAGAACGCCTCGACCCGCCCTTTCTCCACGCCCTGGCCTAGCCGGGCGCGGGTGCCGGTGGAGTGCTGTGTTCGCGGGCGTACCGCTCGCGGCCGTGTTCGGCCGCTTGGGGGTCGGTCCACGGGAAGCTCGCCGCGTCGGCGAGTTCGGGCGGGAGCGGGTCCCGGAAACCGGCGTACCAGTGCGACCCGTCACAGAAGGGCTTGTTACGGGACTGTCCGCACCGGCACAGCGTCTGACGTTCCCGGATCTCGTAGGCCCTCTTGTCCATACCGACGACCTGGACGCCGCCACGCACCCGGTAGGGCCCATCGACGATCGGGTGGATCGACGCGTCCTGGTGCGTCTCGACCGTGTCCGTGTCCCCGACCGTGGTGTAGGTCAACGCTCCGGACGGGCAGCCGGACACGACCTCGATGATCTGGGATGAGGTAGCGGCGCGTGGGTCGACGAACGCGTCCTCGCTGACGCCGAACACCTTCGGCAGCCGGTCGGTGCACTGGCCGAAGTGGGCGCACCGGCTGCGGTCGTCATAGACGGTGACGCCATCCTCGGCGGGGTAGGCCCGTCGGCGTTCGGTCATGGGCCGGTGGTCGGCGGACTCGGTCCCGTCGAAGCCGATGCGGGCGTGGGTGCCGTCGCAGAACGGCTTGGTCCGCGATCCGCCGCAGCGGCAGAGCACGCACACGCCGTTGCGCAGCTGCAGCTGGCCGGCCGGGTCGAAGACCGCAATGTCGCCGCGCATCAGGTACGGCCCGTGCGGCACCACCATCACGTGCGTGCCGGTGAAGCGGCGCTGCTCGGGCGGTACCCACTCGAAGCTGGGGCCGGCCGTGCTGACGCCGTCCCCGCTGTCGAGCCCGATCAGCTCGATCATCTGCTGCTTGAGCCCGTACATGGCCCCGGTCGCGGGCGCCAGCAGGGTCGGGACGCCGTTGAAGGTCTGTTCCAGCAACTGCAGCACCGTGCAGTAGGAGCTGTTGAACGCCGCCATCGCCTCATGCACGGGCGTTCCGGGGGCATGATCGCTGCTGCGAGGGTTGACCCGCATCGGGTGCACCGCCGACCAGTCGACGGCGATCTCGGCTCCCGACGGCCCGGAGGACGGTGTGTCACCCGGGGCGTAGCCCCGTCCCAGGAGGAGCTCTTGGAAGCGGAAGTAGTGCCCGACCGAGTCCCGCTCGGGATGGAACATGTCCTTGTCGCCGTCATAGATCGAATCGTGGTCGATGCCCTCGCCCTGCTCGACGATCTCGCCGAGTGCGCGCCGCGCCGAGGCCAGATCGGTGACCGCAACGATCCGTCCTGACCCGCCGTAGTACACCGCATCAGTCACCTGCCGGTGCGGGTCGCCGCAGAACAGCGCGCTCTCGCCGAGTTCCGCGCACAGGTACACCAACGCCTCGTCGATGGCCCGGTAAAACTGACCGATCGTGGCGAACACGTCGGACTGCGAACTGCTGTCAGGCGCACACGGGTGCTCAATGGCCACGAACCCCTCGACCGCCTTCCTCGACAACGGCCGCAGCGACAGCTCGACCCTGCAATCGCTGTGCGGGAGGAAGGCGGGATACGCGGGCAGCAGATCCGGCGAATCGAGCACCGGCCGCCCGCCGACCGCGTTCAACAGATTCGCCGCCAGTGTCAGGTGCAGCATCTCCTCAAGCACCACACTCTGAATGACCTCGACCGCCTCCGCGTTGCTGCCCTCCACGATCGAGTACAGCGCACACAGATAGGGCGGCAACGTCGAATGTTCCACTTCCACTGCAGTCTGCAGATGCGCCCGCAGACTGCCAAGCGAGTCGATCGTCATGACAACACCACCCGGTCCGAGTCCATAATTACACAGTTACATAGCAAGAGCGCACATGGGAAGTTGCCTGTGAGTGGAGGTCGTCGGGGCCAGGTCTTCACCGGAGACCTGCTTTCGCGGGTGGGCCTCGACAACGCTTCGGCGCCCGCGACGACCGCTACCCCCACGTCGCCGTCATGTACATCCGGGCGGCCGAACCCGACACGTGTTGCTGCCCGACCAGCCCTACGTCTTCACCGTCGACGACGGGCCGGAGGACCTTCCCCGACGACCGGGTAGTGCTCATCTCCGGACGCTTGATCACCTGGTACGGACCGTCGCTGGCCATCGTTCGCGTCGACGTGCTCGCGGGCCTCATCCATGATCATCGAGTGTCTCGCTGGTCGTCAGGAGCGCCGGGGCCCGCACCCTGGCCTCGGCGCGGGACTCCGCTGCGATCTCCGCTCGCCACGGCAGCACCTGACCGAAGCGGACGAGCTCGCCGTACATCGTCGGGTTCGCGGTTTCGGCCAGGGCGAGATCCAGCAGTGCGGTCGCTGCCTCATCGGGCGACTGCGCCTGGCTCATGTCGGTGAACCACGGCCGTGACGCTTCGGTGTCGATGAGCCCCGGGCACACCGCTGCGATCAGCGTGTCGTCGCGCAGGTCCCGCTCGCGTCGCTCGGCGGCCACTACGCGTACGGCGGCGACCTGTGCGATCTTGGACGGTACGTTCAGCCAGCGTGGCCAGCCCTGGGCCTCGGCGGTCCCGTCGTGCACGGCCGCACGCCACGCCGCAAGCACCTTCTCGACGTCCGCCAGCGAGCCGGCGTCGTCGAACAGCGGGCGCAGCCGTGGATCCAGATGCCCGAGCGTGCCGAAGGTGCTGGCCACCACGAAGAACCGGCCGCCCTTGCGCAGCACCGGGCCGAACGAACGCAGCATGCGGATCGCGCCGAGGTTGTACGTATCCACCACCGCGTCCACCTCCGACGCGGGCTCCGCGGCGGGCGTCATCCGGGCACCCGCATTGGAGAAGACGATGTCGACGCCGCCGGAACACTCGCGCAACTCGTCGGCGAGGCCCTGCACGGCATCGGCGTCGGTCACGTCGAGCGCGCGACCCTCGACGCGCGCCGTGCCGCCCGACAGTCGCGCGGCTGCCTCCGCCACGCGATCGGGATTGCGGCCGGTGAGCAGTACCAGGTCGTCGGGCCGCATCCGGCTCGCGAGGCCCTCGGCGAGCGCGTACCCGAGGCCCTGGTTGGCGCCGGTGAGCAAGGCGGTGCGAGGAGATGTCACGTGCTCGACCGTAGGCAGCCCACGAACATGCGTCGAACGAGAGTCACGCACACCTGGTATGCCTATTGGTCATGGACCCTTCGATGATCGGGCTGCGCGTCCTGCGCGAGGTAGCCGAACGCGGCTCGTTCACGTCCGCGGCGGCCGCGCTCGGCTACACCCAGTCGGCGGTGTCGCGCCAGGTCGCCGCGCTGGAGGGTCAGGCGCATGCGCAGCTGTTCGAGCGCCGGCCCGACGGCGTCCGGCTCACCCCGGCAGGGCGCCTGTTGCTCCGGCATGCCGCCGTCGTGCTCGACGAGATCGACGCCGCCGCGCGTGAGCTCGACGGGCGACCGGTCGAGGGTGGACGGATTCGCCTCGGCGCGTTCACCAGCGCCGGTGCCACCCTCGTTCCGCGCGCGCTCGCCGCACTGCGCCGCAGCCATCCGGGCATCGACGTCACGACGCGCGAGGGCACCACACCGGTGCTGGTCCGCGCCCTACGCGCGGGCACGCTCGACCTCGTCGTCATCGCAGCCGCGCCGCCCTTCCGCGCGCCCGACACCGAAACGCCGGCGCTAGAACTCGAACCCCTCAGCGAGCGAAATCTGGTCCTCGCGGTACCGGCGACGAGCGGGCTGGCGGCCGAGTCGGTGCGCGTCGAGGACCTGCACGGCCAGAGCTGGATCGCCAGCCCTTCGTCCGGCGACGAGACGCTGCTCGGCGTCTGGCCGGGCCTCGACGGACGTCCGCAGATCACTCACACGGCGCGGGACTGGCTGACCAAGCTGCAGCTGGTGGCCGCCGGCTGCGGAATCACGACCGTCCCGTCCGTCCTCGCATCGGCGGTGCCGGCCGGCGTGCGGCTCGTCCGGGTCGATGGCGGGCCGCACGAGCTGCGCCGCACGGTGCTCGCCCACCTGCCGGGCGCGCCGGTCGCGAGGCTCAGCGAGGCACTCCGGGCCGCTGCGGCAGAGCTGGCCGCCGACCTGCCGGACAGCTAACGAATGCCGCGCGACGACCCCCGCCGGTCGTCGCGACCGCCTAAGCTTGGCGAGGTGCGTAGCGTCCCGCTCGCGGATCCGCTATCGGCCCGTGTCCTCAAACTCCGCGTCATGTGTTGGAGCGCCCGGCAGTTCGCGATCCAGCGACTGGCGGTAGACAACGCATCCACGCATGAACTGGGGCCACCGTGGCACAGCAACGTTGGGGTCGACTTGCTCGGGAAGCGTTCCCCACAGGTCTGGATGATGCCAACAAAGGTCGTGACCGGAGCTGTCGCGATGTTGCCGTACCGCTGCGCGCAACTTCGGTACTTCGACGATGAGCTGCTCGCGGGTCATGAGAGCGAGGTCATCATCCGTCACGCCGTCAGTGTCCCACCCGTCGACGCGGCTGCCGGCAGAACCAGGCCGCCTGTTGGTCGATGGTGCCCGGTCAGCGATCGGCTACTGACGCACGCCAGTGTCTTCTCGGGTCGCCTCAGCGAGCCTTGATAGCGCGCGGACGAATGCGGTCCGGTCCGGTGCACTGAGTGTGCTGAGCAGGTCAGCTTCCATGCCGCGGATGTCCCGGCGGCAGTCGGCAAGCAGCGTTCTACCTGCGCCGGTGAGGGTGACGATTCGGTTGCGGCGATCGTCGGGGTCCGGTGTGCGGTGCAGCAGTCCACGGGCTTCAAGGCGATCGAGAATGGCGATGAGTCTGGTCTTGTCCCGCCGCACCGTGGTCGCGAGCTGGGCTTGGGTGGGAGCGGAGTCGTGTTCCAGGCCGCCGAGCACGACGTAGTCCCACATCTCGATCCGGTGGGCGCGCAGCAGCGGTAGCTCCCGCTGCGCGACGGTTGAGGTGAGCCGGTGCAGCAACGTTCCCAGATCGGGTCGTTCGCGCGCCATGACCCAGGACTGTAGACGTTGATCCACCATCTACATTGGTAGATGATAGGCGGCATGCACACTATCGGCGACCTCAGGTCCCACCGCCGAGCACTCGCGCAGGCCGGCGAGATGATCGCGGGCGTCGAACCGGGCGACCTGGCGCGGTCGACGCCGTGCGCCGGCTGGGACCTGCAGGCGCTCCTGACCCACATGATCGGGCAGAACGACGGGTTCGCCGCCGCCGTCACCACCGGCGACGCGCCTCGCTCGGCCTACTCCCGCGCCGCGGTCACCGCCAGCGACCTGGCCTCCGAATGGCACCGGTCCGCGGATCAGCTCCTGGCCGCGTTCGCCCACGCCCACGCCGACGACGAGGTGCTGTTGATCGAAATCAACCCGGACAGCACCGTCCCGGTCGCCGCCGCCCTGGCCATGCATATGCTCGACACCGTAATCCACACCTGGGACGTCGCCAGCAGCGTGGGCGCCCGCTACCGGCCCAATGACGAACTCCTCAACCTCGTGGCCGCCGGCGCGAAACGGGTTCCGGCAGGTGCCCCCCGAACCGGACCCGCGGCCGCGTTCGCCCCGGCGGTTACCACCGATCAGGCCGACCCATGGCTCGAAACCCTCGCACTGCTCGGACGTGAGAACACCTCCTGACCCGACACACGGCGGCCGTGCCGATCGGCCATCCCCTGTGACACAAGATCGGCTAAACAGCAGCTGGCCCGGTCGGTGCTCCGCTGACCGTTCCGCTTGCGGGCGGCGTATTGCGGTGGGACCAACCGATCGAATGGCCGATGAGCTATGCAGACAGTCTGGTGTCCTGACCCCGTAAACAGGTGCGGACTGCTGGCATGGTGGCGTGTGATCACGGGGGTGGGAATTGAGCTGCGCAGTCCGGCCGTCGGCGAGCTGAACGATGTTGTTCGCGTTCTGCGGGAGTGGCAGCACACCGACGCGCCGATGCAGCTGCATCCAGGAGACCTGGGCTGGTTTTGGCAATTCGGGGCGGAGGCGACGGCGGCGGCGGTCCGAACCTGGAGCCTGGCCGGACAGATTGTCGCCGTCGGACTGCTCGACAGCCCCAAGCTGGTGCGGCTGACGATCGCACCAGAGGTTCAGTGCGACGAGCGGCTGGCGCAACAGGTGGTTGCGGACGTGGCTGAGCCGGAGCGTGGCGTCCTGCCTGCGGGAGAGGCGGCCGTCGAGGCCCCAAATGGCGCTCGGGTTCAAGACCTGTTGTGCGAGGTCGGCTGGAACATCGACGAGCCGTGGACGCCGCTGCGCCGCGACCTCACGGAGCCGGTGAAGGAACCGGACATGCGGATCGAGGTGGTCGGGCCGGAGCAGGCGCCCGCCTACACGGCCGTGCACCGGTCGTCGTTCGGCAGCCCGAGGTTCACAGAGGAGCTGTGGCAGGCGATGGCGGCCGGGTTGCCCTACGCCGACGCGCGCTGTCTGCTCGCGTATGACGACCGAGGCAATGCGGTAGCGGAGGTGACGGTGTGGTCGGCCGGTCCGGGGAAGCCCGGCTTGCTCGAGCCGATGGGTGTCCACGCCGAACATCGCGGTCGGGGCTACGGCAAGGCGATCTGCGTCGCCGCAGCGGCCGCCCTACAAGGGCTGGGCTCATCAAGCGCGATCGTTTGCACCCCAAGCGCCAATGCCGGTGCAGTTGCCACCTACGAGTCGGCCGGCTTCACGCCACTTCCTCAGCGGCGCGACCGAAGCCGGCTCGCCTAACCGGGGAACGCGACCGAGGTCGCCTTGTGCCGCAAGGCGATGGACTTGCGGCACAAGATCGCTGCGGCCCGGTGAGGCAGTTATCGGTTGGATCGGGTCTGTTTCGGGAGCAGGAACACGAGCCCAAAGGCGATGATGGTTGCGCCGGCGGCGGCCAGGGCGGTGGTCGTAGCCGCGGTGGTGTCATGGGTGTGGCCGGCTAGCGCGAAGTACAGCGTGGTGATCCCGGCGACGCCGAGGGCGCCGCCGAGTTGCTGGACGGCCGACAGGGTGCCCGACGCGGAGCCCACTTCGCTGTCACCTACCGCGCCCAGGATCACTCCGAACAGCGGCCCGAAGACCAGGCCCATGCCCAGCCCGGTGATCAGCGCGGCCGGCGTCACGTCCCAGGTCGTCATCGACAACCTGAAGTGCGCCGTGGTCGCGGCCAAGGCCACCAGCCCAAGGGTGACGATCAGCAGGCCGCCGTGCAGCAGCTGGCGACCCAGCCGCGGGGTGAGCCAGCGCGAGGCGGTGGCCGCGAGCAGGATGCCCACCGATAGCGGTAGCGCGGTCAGCCCGGCGTGCAACGGGGTGAACCGCAGGCCGAGCTGGACGTAGAGGCCGAACGCGAACAAGAATCCGCCTACCGCGGCGAAGAAGACCAGTGCAACGGCCAGTCCGGCGCTGAACGTCCGGTTGGACAGCAGGCTCGCCTCGATGACCGGTGCCCGGCCAGTGGCCCGTTCGTAGCCGATGAACGCGCCGAACACGAGCAGACCGCCGGCGATCATCGCGAAGCACCACCAGGGCCAGCCCAGCTCCCGGCCTTGCACCAGCGGGTAGATCACCAGCACGGCCGCAACGGTCACCAGGGCCACCCCGAACAGGTCAAGCCCGGTCTTGGTGCGGGTGCTGGTGGCGCGGAACGAAGACCACAGCGCCGGCCAGGGCGGCCAGCCCGGCAGGCGCGGCTCTAATCGGGGGGAACTGGCCGCAAGTATGGCTTATCGGGCAAACTATGACATAGTTGCACTTTATCCGCGGGCGCTGCTCCTGGTGCAGGCCGTGCTAGGCCAGGCCGAGACGCAGGTCGTTCGCGTACCGGTCCTGCCCGCTGGGCTGCCGGTCGCCTCGATCAGCACCCACGTGGGGTCCGCGGACGACCGTGCAGGTCCAGGACCCACCAGCGGCACTCGTGCTCGGCGGCGCCCAGATCCGAGCGACCGCTCGGGTGCGCTGCCCGCACCCCCCGGTCAGCGCCGGCACAGCCTGCGGGCTGGTGACCGTGGTCGTCGGCGACTCGTTCAGCGACACCAGCACCTACCAGGTCCGCGCGACGACGTCAGGTGGGTTGAGCACCCCGGGCTGGGGCTGGCGGCTACGGAACGCGCTCGGCCTTGAGTAACGGCGGCTCGCACAGCCGTCGAGTCAGATCGCCTGCCGGCCCGGTCGGCGCGTCGCCACGAACAACGCCGATGGCACTGCCGTCCCGGTGCGCCATCAGTGGGTTTGGGCGGTGTCTCCTGTACGGGCCGGGCGGACTGCTGGACGAGCACCAAGTGCGCGGACCGGCTGCGCGGGTCGCTGTAGACGATGCCGGAGGTGTGGCGTGCACCCCAGCGGAGCCGGGCTGACCTCAGTCCAGATCACCCCTACTGCTCGCCGACGGCTGGCATCACGAGGCACCGCGACGGCAACCGTGGCGGTGGCGGTGGGCTGGGGACGTCGGCTGCGGCCGGGCTGGCCGAGGCCTAACCGGTCGCCGAGTCCATCGCCGGGCTGTGTTGGCGGCCCCTACCACCCACAACGCCACTTGCTGCACGACCTCGCGGACCGGCTCGACAGCCGGTTCCGGCGGGGCAGATCCGGCGCTCTCCCGATCGGACAAGCCGTGCAGTTGCCTGCAACACCAGCACCGTCACGACAACCGGCGCCGCCAAGCCGGTGAACATCGCGGCCGGCGGCGCCCGCCTCCTTTCCAGGCGAAGAACGCGGGTTGTCCAGCGGCCTTGAGGTCAGCCGGTGGCGGCGCTGCCGGCCAGGTAGTAGCCGGCGGCGTCGGCGATGAGCTGCACGGTGCTGGCCGAGCCGTTGAACAACGCGACGGTGCCGTCCCCGCCGATCGGTGCCACGACCAGGTTCGGGACGGTCTGCCCGGCCACGAAGTTCAGGTTGGACGCGGTCGGACGAGCCGCGCCACCGGCGTAGACGGTGAGATAACCGCCTTGACCGGGTTGAGTGACGGTCACGTTCAGCACCACCGCGCCGGCGCCACTGGCCGGAACCCCGCCCCGGCCAGCGACCTGCAGACGCAACGTCGCGCCGGGCTGCACCGCGGCCTGCGGTGCACCCAACCCAATCCGGGTGTCCAACAGACGGGTCGGCGCCAACGACGCGAACGACCCGGGGGTGGTCGGGCTGAACCCGGCCGTGCCATGCGGCGTGCCGAGGCCGGTGGGCCCGTCATAGCTCGGGCCGGCCGTGCACAGGTAGCTGCCGCAGGTGCCGTTACTCCCCGACGCTGGGTCGCACAGGGTGTGGGGGTTGGCGTAGGGCAGCGACGCCATCGGCGTGCCTGCCGGCGCGGTACCGGCCATGGCGTAGGTGGCGGCGACCAGCGGCGAGGAGGCGCTGGTGCCACCGAAGACCAGCCAGCCGCTTTGCGGCTGCCGCTTGGGCTGGTGTACGCGGTGCTGTCATACACCGCGACCCCGGTGCCCGGGTCCGCCACCGCCGACACATCAGCGACGGTGCGATGGGCGCAGCCGGTGTCGTGCTGCCAGGCAGGCTTGGGTTCGTAGGCCGAGCAGCCGCTGCCCGCACCGGTCCAGCCACTCTCGGTGTACCCCCGGGTGGAGGACATCGGGGTCAACGAGGTGCCACCGACAGCGGTGACGTACTGCGACGCCGCGGGGTACTGCACCCCGTAGCCGCTGTCACCAGAGCTGGCCGTGACCGCGACCCCCTGGATGACGGTAGTAGCTGGTGTCGTAGCTGGTTTGATCCGCCGATTCCGGGCCGCCGTAGCTGTTGGACACCGCGACGGCACCCAGCCCGACGGCGGTGTTGACCGCCGTCCCCAGATCGGTCAGGGAGGCGGAGTCGGCCTCCACCAGCAAGACCTTGCAGTTCGGGCAGGCCGCCGACACCATGTCCAGGTCCAGCATGATCTCCTGTCCCCAGCCAGCGTCCGCGGCCGGAGGCGTGGACCCCCCGTTCTGGTTCACCTTGCTGAAGCAGCCACTGGCGCAGGCCGGCAACCCGTACTGCGCCCGGTAGGTGTTCAGGTCGCTCTGCGCGGACGGCAGGTCGTAGGCGTCCACGATGGCGACCGTCCGGCCGCCACCGGCCGTACCGGAGGGCAACTTGTAGGCCGACTGCAGATCACCAGGTCCATACCCGCTCGGCGTGGCGGTGCTGCTGGACAGCGCTCCAGTCACCTCCAGGTCGATGATCGCGTGGCACGCAGCCCGATGAGGCGCCGCCGCGCCGCAGACCCGGGCATGCCGGTGCCCCGACAACCCCGCCACCGGCGAGGTCGGGCCGCCCCCACCCGGCCGCGCAGTTGCACCAGCCTGCGGTGACACCCCGGCCAGCACCCCCAGCACGGTCAACACAGCAATGCTGACAAGCAGCCGAATCCGCACCGGAGACCTCCACCAACCACATCAAGGGCGTGCTGGACGCTTACCTAAACGCTGACCGCCATTTCACGGGCAACGGCGCAGACGCCCTGGGTGTCCGCACAGTCGGTGCCCGGTCGCTCATGCAGAGTAACTCAGGCGGCAGTGCTCAAGGGCACACGCCTCCACCGCCCCCAGCGCACCGGCTCGTCGGACTTCCAGGGACGTGGCACCTGGGCCAAGAACAACGTGCAACGAGCACCACGAACTGGGCCGCAGGGCCTTGAGTTATCGAGTTATCACGGCCACCTGCCGAAACCCCCGGAGTCTGATGCGGCACCGGTGATCCAGCGTACACTTCGGTCCGACGTCGTCGACTGGCTGGGCTCGTCCGCGCCACTTCTTGGAGGTTGTTGCATGCTGTTCCCGTTCCTGTCGACGATGCCGTCGCCGCGTCGCTGCGTGAGCACAACGCTGCTGCTGGGGGTGTCGCTGTTGACCCTGGTCGGCGGCGCGCAGCCGGCCCGCGCAGCAAGCACCCCGCCGCCGCCGAGTTCGTCGCGGTACATGAGCACCACCGACCCGGCCACGGCGTACGCCCAGGGCAAGGCCGACGGTCAGGCCGGCCGGAGGGGCGCCACCATCCTGGACTTCGGCCGCCCGGCGATGAGCGGTGTGACCAGCGGGACCCTGGACTTCGCGGGGCACTTCGACTCCGATGCCGCCATCCTGACCGCAGCCGAGCGCTACGCCGACGCCTACTACGACTACTCGCCCAGCTACACCGTGATGCACCTGATGCTGGGCTCGAGCAACAGCTGCGGCACGGGCCAGCCGTGCGGCGGCATCGTCTGCGGCTGCGGTCTGCAGCCGACCAGCTTCACCGGTTGGGGCCAGGCCTGGGGCCGCACGACGACAGCGCTGGAGTCCTACCTGCGGGCCAAGCCCAGCTACTACACCACTGTGATGCACGGGGACGCCGCTGATGACGCCGAACCGGGCTACGACCCGGCGTTCACCAACACCGCCAACCTGCTGGCTGGATACGCCGCGAGCTCCACCCGGCCCTTGGCCGATTACGGCTCGCTGGACGGAGGCCCGTGCTGCAGTGCATGGACGGCAGCCCAGCAGTACCAGGTGGCGTACGGCTTTGCTCCTGACGTGCCGTTCGGTGAGATCTACTACGCTGGCCAGGCCGCTCAGTGGGCCGCTCTGGACCACTGGTCAGTGGTGAACAAGGGCCACAAGATGACCATGTTCGGGGTGCTCACGCAGTACCCGCAAGGCGGCTACAGCCCGAGCCAGGGATACGCCCAGATGCTGACCGACCTCAACACGCTCTACCCCGACACCGGCCAGAGCTCGATCCAGTGGCTGAGCAACATCGGTTGAGCGCCCCCGCCCTGCCGTCCTGGACCGCCACCGCACGTCCCGACCTCGAAGAGAGCTCATGAACCTCCCCACCCGCCGACGGCTGGTCCTGCTCACCGTCGCCACCAGCGCTGCCCTGACCGTCGGCACCGGTGTTGCCCTGTCCTCCAGCCCCACCAGCGACCAGCACAGCGACCAGCGCAAGCAGACCCTCGCCGCCGACCTGCACACCGAACAGGCCCAGGCCGACGCCGCCCAGGCCGCCCATCCCGTCCCCCGGCCCCACCCCACAGCACCCGCCCCCGCCGGTCCTGCGGTCTTGGCGCCCCCGTCCCATCGCGGTCAGATCGGCACCGAGTCGCTGTACGGCGGGATCCCGCTGCCCTTCCGGGCCAGCGAGCTCACAGTCAGCAACCTCTACCTGGACCTGCGCGGCCAGACCTACCTCGGGGTGTACGCCGGAGCGCTGCCCGCCGACCCCCAGCAGGGCGAGATCCTCGTCCATGCTGATGATCCCGTGGGTGGCAACCCCGCCTACCGGGCCGGCGCCTTCCCCACCCCGCAGCGCGACGGCGCAGTCACCCTGACCAGCGTCACCGGCGCACTCGTGCACTTCCGCACGAGTCACCACGCCGGCACGTTCAATCTCGCCACCCAGCAGTACCAGCACTGACCGCGACCGCCACCAGGCCGTTCACGGACTGACCCGATCCGGAACCACGCAGCGCTGGACCGCAGCGTGCGCACCCGTCCTGGCGTGCCTGCACGCCTCGACGCCAAGGATGTTCAGCCCGTTGCTGAGCACGCCGATGGTGACGGCACCGACGGCTGTGCCCCACATGCGGCCGATCCCGCCGGTCAACGGGAATCCTTGGAGTGCCCGTAGGTGCGGAACCCGACCGGCTCACCCACCCCCTCACCTCCCTCGGCAACCGGCTCGCCGCGCTCGTCCCGGGCCACCGGGTCATCGGCGGTGTCACGCTCGAAGTAGGTCGAGCTGGTGTCGAAAAACAGCAGGTCGACCTCCAGGTCCAGGAGCGTGGCGGTGG
>JAABUP010006623.1_pt1 | contig 16287 bp, 20 predicted proteins | sample 5559201 | NCBI WGS metagenome assembly JAABUP01 (sample SAMN10711887, study PRJNA513373) | rock metagenome | isolation source: Antarctica rocks | place: Antarctica
TGGGAGCCTTTGGAAGAGGGCTTGAACACTCTAGAGACCACGAGACATGTGTCAGTCATCTCAATAACCCTTTCCACAGTAGAGCTGGACACCAGCAAACCAGGCTACCAGCAGCCTTTGCCTGAGGAGCAAGTCAAGCCACTTCAGGAAGGTCCTCCCAGGCGCACACGAGCACCTATTGGAAGTCAACTTAGAGGGCGGTAAACCCTCTGCACCTGCACATTTGGCTGCACCATACATTGCATCATGTTTTGCGCCAGTGCTATGTATTTGCAGTGGCCTAATATGGCATGTCTCAGCAAACTAGGCTGATCAGAGCTTCCTTGAAGCATTTGCAATGCATTTACAGTTTCCTGTAAGTTGATGTACAGCTGTGTTATACAGCTTAATTGTAGTGTGTCTCGCTGAAAATGCGTACTGCTGTTTCACGGGCAGGGGCCAAGGCATGGGGCGAGGAAGAGGCTTGGATCCAGGAGCTTCAGGGTCAGCAGATATAGCTGCACAGTTATCTGACATCAACTTGAATCCACCCATACCACAGCCTGCCAACACTGAAACACCAGGATATAGTTTGGCTACTAGTTTTGTAGGCAGCAGCTCACAGCACTGAAGATGCAGTACAGCTCAGTCCTTCTCGGTTCATTGAACTGATTCAGATAACAGCTTGTGATACCTGTGCCAGCAGTAATCTCCATCGCCACAGTTCTGACTGTGTTGCTGAAGGTGGCACTCATTCCACTACTGCCTGGCACTGTTGCTTCATCCAAGCGACATGGCTCCTCATGAGGTAGGATTGTGTTGAAGAGTGCTGGTTCTGCTGTCTTTGGTGATCTTTTTATTCTCTTGTGACTTTCATTCAGCCATTGCGGCTCTTTTTTGTTTTCCCCTTCTCCCCCTTTCGCTTGTAGTGTGTACAGCCTGACTTTTCAAAGGGAAAATGACTAGAACAGTCAACATGTGACCAGAAGTAAGTGGCTCAAAAGAGCCTGTTTTGCTTCATACAGAGGGTTTCAGGCGTTTTTACAATGCGGATTGGGTACTGTTGTGAAGAATATGTAGGACTGACACAGAATTTTATAGCCAGTATAGTCATTTATAGAACAGCTGACGTGCCACGTGAATACGTGTTCACAGGTCAATTACATGAACGATTTCGGAACACATATCCTGTTCTCCTGATGCTGATGCTTGTCAAGTTTGTCTCGGATTCTGTTGGTTTGCAAAAGTGCGTTGTATTTGATGTATGTCAAAGTGTGCATGAGCGTTAGCAAGATCCAAATGAGCAGCGAGAAGCGCGACCTCTTGTAAGCCTGCTGCGATACTTCAGGCCACCAGACTTGCAAGTTTGAACCATAGCTTGGCTGATACAAGCCACCCGTCAGTCGTCTCTAACTGCTGTACGAGCGATTTACGATCAGGATTAACGAAGAGGTGGATACGATCGCGTGACGAACTGCTGAGCCGCTTATGTCAGGGACCTGTGACTCACGTGCGTCGCCTGTCGTTGTTTTTCGTTAGGTAATCTTAATATGTCATTGGCACGTGTTCAGCGGCCCTCAGCAACACTCAGAGCTGTGTTGGCTATTTGCATTGTGACCCCCAAACTACCTATGTCAAGGCGCATACAAAGCAGCTTGACTATGCTGGATCAACACGTGGCGTGAATATCGCTGTCCAACGTATGCTGATGTGTATATACAACATACATATATGCTATGCTATCAGAGAAGCCATTTGCATTGGCCTCAAAGAACAAGGGATGCAGCAGTGTCAACTGATTGGCACATTGCAATGGTCACACTGGTTTTGCATACACAAGCCATGCAGTGAGAAGTGAGAATGCATGGCGTACCAAATCTACAGACAGCTGCTGGTATTGCTGAGTTTGCATGTGCTGATAATGTGTACTGATCAGTCATGACTAACACAGGTGCTTCAGGTAGTCCCAGAGGAGTTCTATTGAAGGGCCCGAATAAATCTTGTGATGTGAAGCCTGACATACTGCATGCACGATGCAGCCTTTGTCAAGAGTCGTGCCCGAATCATACACACATATTCTGACAACAAGTTTGCGCTGGTATGTGAGCTAGCCTGTCAAACAAGCTTGTGCAGAAGCTTCGGTGAAGGCTTTTGTCTGCTGATGCAGAGGAAGAGAAGGACATTGCTATGTGTTACTGACATGAGATAGCGCTATGTGCTAGCATAAGGTTGTCTCACCTCACCCTTATGTTGTGGACTATGCAACTGATGTCAGAACTTTGCAACTTGCTGTCAGCGCTTGCGTGTGGCACAGCCATGCAAAGTCAGAATGGGGGTTTTGCTGAGGATTGACCCGATAGCTGCAGTGGTCTCGCAGATTTTTATCTGGTGCTGAGGTGCATAGATCACATGCATCTACAGTCGCTCCTGCAGCTCACATCTCTGCTTGACCTGTGTAGCACTTGCTGCAACAGTTGTCTCCTTTGCTGCATGCTCAGCAAGCCCTTCGCGAGTATTGAATGATGCTGTATCATGCATGGCTCCAAGTGGAATGCACGCAGCGCTCCTGTAACACATACAATCTGCAGGTAAGTTGGGCCACCAGCATGCAGATGTCAAGGCCAGCATGTATGTCAGGTGACACTGTAGGATTATGGACAGCTTCTATCAGTGGCTGGCCATCGAGCAGCATCACCTGCTGAAGCAGCTCTGCAGCAGGTGATGCTGGCGGGAAAAGCCCCCAATAAGCATTGGCTGCTGGGATATGCAAGTCTCTTGTCCATGTTGGGTTCTAGTCGCTGTTGACCTGCACTTGCTGTTTTGTGCCCCTGACGGTGTGAATGCTTCTGCAACCTGCATTGTTTGTTCTTACACTGCAGCCTTGCTGCTTGCCTCACTTGCAGGGCATCTGTTGCTAACCACCTATTCCTTTCATTATAGCTTTCTGCTGCCTTGCCATGCGTTCTTCCCTGATGGTGGAGCTGTCAGGGATACTTAGCAACACCCTACGCCTAGGCTCATTTGGTGCTACTCATCTGTGGCCGCTTTTGCTATGACAGCTGTTGCATCATGGAGTTGTCTCAGAAGCTGATCAGAGGCTGCATGAGTGCATTGGAAATTACCCAATACACTGTATGCGGGTGCAGATTGCATGGAGTCTGGTGATGAATATCCCTTCTGCTACTGGCAGGCATTCACTGCTGATGGCAACAAGCTTGCTTTAGAGCAGCAGAAGGCATTCATCAGCTGTGCCGCCATGTGCAAAAGCTGCACCAATGCAGAGGAATGCAGCATGAGCTCCAGAGCTGAGCATGCCTAGTCAGGCAACTGTCATCTGAATAGCGTTGTTACCGCCAGTGTGATGTGCTGACGGAACACAACTGTGCATGCAGTCATACAACAGAAAGTGGAGTCATGGAACAGAAACTGGATCCCAGTCTGACTCAGGCTTTGGCTCCTGCTGTCTCTTTCTTTGTCATGCAGTACAGAGTAAAAGATGTGACACCTGATCCCAAGTCCAGCAATGCAGTGCTGGTTACTGCAGCTGCAACAACAAGCTTCTGCACAGGGCAAAATGCTGTAATCTGCAGAAAAGATTGTACAGCAAGTCTGCTTCAGACAGGTCTTGGACATCATCAGCATGGACTGTCCACAGGTACGGACACTGCAGTATGACAGCTCAACATTTCTGACTGCCTCACACTTGTTGCAAGATGGGGACCATTTTGGAAGCCACAGCCTGGTCTGAGCCCTCGTCATGTATAATGATGCAGCTATCCATTAGGCAGTGCTGCTGACAGACCTGAAGTTGATGGCAAGACCAAGTTGTTGAAGTCTGACTCTGATGGTTCGTTGTTATAGATATGTCATGCTGTTGCTGCAGTGACCTGCTGCTGCTGATTGCAATGTTTGTATACACGGACTCCTGCTTCCTGTGGGAAGGGACTGCATGCATGTGCAAGACTGTATGTGTATTCAAGGTGATGACACATATGTGTTTCAGACTCATGATGTTAACTAATTCTGTGTGTGCTTATTCAAACTGTCAAGTTGCACGTGATAGTGAAACACTATTGGTTCCCTGTCACTTCAGATTCTGCACTGACACCTGCTCCATAAAGCCTACACAATCCCAACTGGGTTCTCTTGGTCGCTCACATTGCACGTAGCAAACGCCCCATTCCTTTAAAGGGGATCGGGAGTGATTGACAATCCCTACACGATCGTTAGAGGGTCCCTGTTGCTCCACCCCCTTCTCCACTGGAGATTCTTCAGTAGGGTTTGCCGACACGCAAACCCTGAATTGCGCTTGCCTAGCCCGGCCCAATTCCAGACAGTGAAGGACTATTTGGAGGGACAGCTGTAGTGGTCTCCCAGACGGTTGAAGATCGACTGCTGCCGCGGACCACTGTTGTGCGAATTGTCAAGGCAGTGCCCGCTGTCTCGCTGAGACTGCCTGTTGGTCTGATCAAAGTGTGCTGTGAAAGGAGTTTACCTTAGCGACCCTCCGCAGCGCAAAGCACTTTTCGAGCCGGAGATATGTCTCTCGCGTTCGATGAGTATGGCAGACCGTTCATCATCCTAAGGGTGAGTACAAATTCATAGATCACCCGGTTACCCTGCTATGGACTGTTCCAGATCATCAGGACTTCTTTGCGTCGCAGGAACAAGAGAAAAAGCAGAGAATACGCGGCATCGATGCTCAAAAGGCTAACATTCAAGCTGCGAAGGCCGTCGCTAGAATCTTGAGGTCCTCACTGGGCCCCAAAGGCATGGACAAGATGTTGCAAAGCGGTGATGGCGATGTGTGTATCAGTAAGATTACAACTAATGCTTGCTTTTACTCTGCATCAGGGGCAGTTTGATGTTGTCACAGACACTGTGTACCTTAATTGGTGTCACAGACACTCTTGCTATGCAGCCAACGACGGTGCCACAATTCTGGAGCAAATGGAAGTAGACAACCAAATAGGAAAACTGCTTGTTGAGCTTTCCAAGTCTCAAGATCACGAGATTGGCGATGGCACCACGGGGGTAGTGGTCATGGCTGGTGCGCTATTAGAGCAGGCCGAGGGTCTGCTGGACAGAGGCATCCACCCTCTGAGGATTGCTGAGGGTTATGAAATGGGCTGCAAAGCAGCAACAGAGAACCTGGACGCCATTGCTCATAAATTTGAATTCAGCAAAGACCAGCTGGAACCTCTCATCCAGACCTGTATGACAACCCTGTCATCTAAGATGTAAGAACCGTCTTCTGACTGCATTGTTACCCAGGTCAATAAAACGCTGTTTCTACACTATTTGCTTGCTCTTGTTCTCAGTCAGACGCTGCAATGAATTTTCACAGTCACTTGTTTCATTGGCTCTATCATGAACACTCTGCTGTCAAGCGTAGTCTCACTTCTGACTAGATACTGAAAGGCTTTGCCCCATGCGCATGCAGTGTGGGCAGGTACAAACGCCAGATGGCAGAGATCTGTGTCAAGGCAGTCATTGCTGTGGCAGACTTGCAGCGCAAAGATGTCAACCTTGAGCTGATCAAGGTCAGTCTCCACTCTGCTACTTGTTATAGATTTTTTGGCTGCAGCAATAAGCTGCAGCAGCCTTATGACTTTGCACACTGCATGGCAATGCCTGCATGACAGTGGCTCAACCCTCGATCAGATGGTGACATGCAGGTGGATGGCAAAGTTGGCGGCAAGCTTGAGGATGCTAAACTGGTGTACGGCATTGTCATTGACAAGGACATGAGCCATCCTCAGATGCCAAAGCAGCTTCAGGATGTCAAGATTGCAATTCTGACTTGCCCATTCGAGCCACCTAAACCCAAGACAAAGCACAAGGTAGGCATCACAAATCATCATGTCTGGCCAAGGTGTCAAATTCATATGAGGCAAGCCGCTTCATTTACACGTGGAGTTGTGACAGCTGCTGCGAATGCCACATCACTCCAGCTTCTATTGACATGAAGTGCTTGGACGGTCACTCTGAAACCTGTTCCTTACAATGAGGAACACTTTGTGCTATGCTGCATATAGATGATGTGTGCACATCCTGAGCTGCCTGAAATAGTGGCTTGTCCCAATCACGCCCAGATCAGGTTGTCATGCAAACCTTTGTGATAGCGCGCTGACACCAAGTGTCTTGTCTGGCTCAGGTGGATATTGACACTGTAGAAAAGTTTGAGGGTTTGCGAGCAACAGAGAAGAAGTACTTCACTGACATGGTCCAGCAGTGCAAAGACTCTGGCGCTACTCTGATCATCTGCCAATGGGGCTTTGACGACGAAGCCAACCATCTGCTGATGGCCAATGACCTTCCTGCTGTGCGATGGGTTGGTGGAGTGGAGATTGAGCTGATTGCCATGGCGACAGGGGCCAGGATTGTGCCGCGATTCCAGGAGTTGACTGCCGACAAGCTTGGCAAAGCTGGGTCTGTGCGGGAGCTGGTGTTTGGCACCACCAAAGACAAGATGCTGGTCATTGAGGGTTGTGAGAACTCTAAGTGAGTTTCTGTAGTCTTGCTTGCATGTTCACAGGATCAAACTGCTCAAGAGTTGGCCTTGTGCTGAGCTTGCACTTGAGAGAGCTTGTTGCCCAATGTGCACACATGTGGCAAAGTACATGTGCAGCACTTAGCTGATGACCATTCCTTATCTGCAACCCTGCAACTGCCAATGAATGTGTGTCGTTAGCACAAACAGCAACTTGTCAGCTCAAAATGAGATTATACTGCCACTGCAGAGCGGTCACAATTTTTGTGCGAGGGGGAAACAAGATGATCTTGGATGAGATTAAGCGTAGTCTGCATGACGCCCTGTGCGTCGCACGCAACCTTGTGCGGGACAATCAAATTGTATATGGCGGCGGCTCAGCAGAGATCAGCTGCTCTCTAGCTGTGGAGGCTGCTGCTGACAACATTGTTGGTGTAGAGCAGTATGCGATGCGAGCATTCTCAGGTGATCAGCAGCACTGCATATCAAATGGGCTGTTGGCCTGTCCTGCTCTGTACACTTTGCTGTGCTGGCTGCTTGGTACTTGCTGGTTTTAGGCAAGGTCACGTAACGATCTTTTTGCTGTCCGTGTTCATCACTTTGCTGTTGGCTGAGCAAGCAGCATCATCTTCAGGACTATAATTGCTCACGAGATTGCTGAATGTGCAGATGCTCTGGACAATGTTCCTTTGGCACTGGCAGAAAACTCTGGTTTGCAACCCATTGAAAGCCTGACAGAGGTCAAGTCTAGACAGCTTGCGGAAGGTAACCCGCATTTGGGTATTGACTGCAATGATGTGGGAACGAACGACATGAGGGAACAGAATGTATTTGAAACACTCAGCAGCAAAAAGCAGCAGTTATTCCTGGCCACACAAGTATGCAAGATGATCCTCAAGATTGATGATGTGATACAGCCATCACAGTACGACTAGAAGTAACTGACCATCAGGTTCACTGCTGCCTTCTGCTCTGCAATTCAATGTGCTAATCCTGCCTGGCTGCACTTGTACTGTTGGCTCAGTTGGCAGGCATTCCTGGTGCATCAATTCAGTGCTGTAAAGCAAGATTTGGTATCAGCTACAGTAATAATGCATTGCTTTGTGCTGTACACTGATTGCAAATGCTTAGCAATCAGGTCTGTTATTTTCAGTATCGCCCTTTAGCGGTTCATGCAGCATCACCCACGTCGTATACACTCAGAGTCTGCAAGTCAAGAAGGTATACAATGCTGGCAAGGCAAGGAGCACTAAAAGTCAAGAAGGTATACAATGCTGTGTGCCAGCTGTCAAATCTCAGACACTTTGCAATCCCAGCACCCGTCCCCGGCAGCGATTTTGCGCATCAAACTTGGACAGCTTCAGGTGTTGTGAGCCTCGACGTTGGTAAAGTGCGTCGCAATCTTTCGCGCAGCAGGAGTAAAGCGAGTTGTCAATCGCTTTTCGTCCCTCTGTGCGAGATCAAGCTCCTGACTAACCGCTTTCCATTCATGTTGCTGTGACTCGCGAGATCCAGCTGTTGCTCGGTTGCCTGCGAATTGGTTGACTTCACCCAGTGGGCCGAGGGTTGTGTGGCCACAGTTCAGCATCTGCTTGAGCTTACACGCAGCCGCCTGCTTCCGTTGACATGGGCAAGGATGAGTCGACAGACCCGTCAGCTCCTCCTCTGCTTGACCGTCTTAGTCCAACAGCAGGTGTGGCAGCTACCTGCACAGCTCCAGCAAAATCTGCGTAGTCTGCTCCCGAGCATATCGCTGACTAAAGTGCCGTGCTGCAGACACGGATATGCGTTCACCGTTGGTCACTTCACCGGACTCCTCTTCTGCTCCTTCTCCAGTGCATTACACAGTTGATACAGCTATAGCTTCAGCCGATGTGGAAAGTGAGCCCAACTGCAGAGGTCTTCAGCTGCGTGGAGTTCTCACATTGCAACCATGCTGATGTATGCACCTGGTTGCAGGTGATGCAGCACTGTGGAGAGACTTGCTTGCAAGAGCTCGTGGTAATCACAATCAAGCTGCACAATGGATGCAACAGATTGGAGCTAATGTCCCACTGGCAGCCAGAGCAGCTCGTGAAGTTCCTGGTACGTTCAAAGGTGGTTGCGGCTAGCACTGATATGGATCCAGCATATGTGGTGTGTTGGTTTACCTTAGGTACAAGTTGCAGGTGTACGGTCTGAGGGCCCTGACAGCAATGATCTGGATGTACGTGCTGCTGAAGCCGGTGCCCCTGCTACATTTTTCTGCCCCATATCCTTCAAACTCTTCAGAGATCCGGTGCTTGCCCCCACAGGGCAGACGTAAGCTGCCTTTGACTTGGTGCTATGACTGGGATGCACTCAAGCTGATGATCAACTCAGATTTGCATTTGTCTTATTGTTGCTTGATATTGCACCTTTGTCCTGCACACATCTGTATCGCTCTACAACACAGGTGTTCTTGGGTGTGATGTGTGTTGCGTAAGGTAGTACTTTTGGTGGCAGCTAGAGCAGCATACAGCCCTCCAGAGGGCATCTAGCACTACAGTGTTGACTTGTCAGACACGCCTTGAGCATGCAGACAACTGAAACCAAAGCTTGCATTGTTTGTCATCAGGTATGAGCGTCGATACATTGAAAGATGGCTGGCCCAAGGCAATTCGAGATGTCCTGCCACAGGCCAGAGAATGAACAGACCCATCACTCTCACTCCTAATGTGACGTTGCGCAAATCCATGGAAGAATGGGCTGAGAAGAATGCACCTTGGATGCTGGTGAGCTTCAGGCAGACCTGCTGATGTGTCTGCTTCATAGCATCTCAGATCAAACTGGGTGCTGCGTGCAAAGGGCGCGCATTGCAGCCATGGGTTGTCACATGGCATGCTTGTCAATGCAGCATGGCTCAGCTTGCTGATTGCGTACTCTTTCATCACGCAGCACATTGGCGGATGTTCTTACATCCACCACCTGCGCTGCTGAAGAGTCTGCTGCCACCAGGCATAACATTAGCTTTGCTTTGCGGTGAACAGATCAAAATTGAGACCACTCAAAGCAACCATCAGCACACTTCTGCTGTTAGATTGTCAGCTCATAGCAAGCATGATTTTAGCACACCCAGGATGCAAGTGTTGGCATGTGTGTTGTCATATACGCTGCCAGCAGTCTGCTGCTGTTGTGGCCACCCGACCAGCACTGGAACACCATCATAATGAAATGACAGAATCTGCCTGGTTGTACAAGAGCGCGTCACAAGCAGAGATTTGTGATGCGGCAAGGGAGTGATGTTCCACTTGAATGCAGGCCGCTGATGGGCACTTGAAGCCCATTCCGCCCGAGGATGACTTTGCCACCCCAAGGAGAGGGGGTACAGGAGGTAGAACCTCACCCAGTGACCCTGACTTGGCCCTTGCCATCAGGCTGCAGCAAGAAGAGATGACAAGGATGCGTGGGCCCCCTCAAGGGGCCCCTCAAGGCCCTCTACCCCCCTTCACTAGAAACCCTGTTGGCCCCACCCCACCTCCTAGCTTACCCCAGCGCGCCAGGTCAGCACTGCTGCTCTGGCAAGTTTGTCATAGCTGAAAACACAGCTTGGAGAATCTTCTATGTTGTCCATTTCTGAGAAAGCTGTGTAAGAACCAGCATGCCTTCTGCTGGCAACATGATGTTTGCTGTAGGACAGGTTCTTGTACCCCCGGGCATGCAATGCTGGTGCATGAGCCAAATGGACTTCATCATAGCGTCATATCTGCCTTTGCATCTAGTCACAAGCAGAATGTTGATCAAGTGGACACTCCACACCTGTCAGGCATCACTCAGTGATGCACAGCATGACTTGTCCTGTCCTGTCATCAGCAACAGAGATCTCACACCGGCCAGTTGCTCAGCCAACTGTAACACAAAGCAGTCTGGCATGTGCTTGGTGTCTGTGGATGAGGCACCACTTGTCCACATTGGTGCATGGAGGCTCAAAAACAAATCCCTGTTGACGCATCAGTATCAATCAATGAGCAGACATAGCTTCCAGCTCTGTCCTGCAAGCTCCAGCCGGAGCAAGTTTGCATGAGATCAAATGTGCTCCGATTGCCAACACTTGATGCCCTTTGGCTAAGTACACATTTCTTGTTATTACTATCATTACTACTATTAAAATTTTAATTTTATTATTATTATTCTTATGTTGATTGTTATTTTTGTGATTCTTGTTATCTATCATTAACATGCTCCAAATGCAGGCACTACATCCAGCCTGCCCCAGCAGCCAAGAAGCACTCTTTCCTGCCGCTGCTGCTGCTCCTAACAGAGCTCGCCTACATTGCTACCTACCTCACCAGCATGGGCCTGAATGGCTGGGCATTTGAAGACCTGAAGCTGAATCCAATGGCAGGCGGGAGCGCCTCCACCCTGACAACCATAGGAGCTGTTAACTATGATGAGATCGTGTATCACCACCAGTGGTGGCGTTTTCTTGCTGCTCCCTTTGTATGCTCTGGTGAGTGCTTGACTCCATCAAAGCTGCTTGTGCAACAGTGTGCCGGTGTTGAGTCCTGGTGTGTGTCGCACTATGTGTCGGCCGCAGATGAGCCAACAATCTCTGTCATGCATGGCCATGCAATGATGCACATGCTGTGCTCCAGGCAAAGACATATGACTGGCTGTACTTACATCACTTGTGGTCTGACCAAGCAAGGTGACTTGCAGGCCTGATTCAGCTATTCTGCATGAGCACGTGCTTATGGACCTTTGGGAAATACCTGGAGCGGGTGCTGCTAGTCCCCACTCTGGCTGTACCAGCAGTGTACATGGTCAGTGGCATTGCTGGCGGCTTAGCTTCTGCCCATCTGGCTGTAGACCGAGTCACTGTCACTTGCACTGCAGCCATCTGCGGTCTTGTAGGTGGGGCCTCCTTGTGTATCTGCAACGCAGTACCTCACTGCAGCTATTTGCAGTGTTGTTGCTCTGGCTCTTTGCGTGTATCTGCAACGCACTACCTCACTGCAGCTATTTGCAGTGTTGTTGCTCTGGCTCTTTGTGTGCATCTGTGATGCATTACCTCACTGCAGCCATTTGGGTTCTTATAGCTCTGGCTCCTTGTACATCTGTGATGCATTACCTCACTGCAGCCATTTTTGGTCTTGTAGATGGGACTCCTTGTACATCTGTGATGCATTACCTCACTGCAGCCATTTGTGGTCTTGTAGATGGGACTCCTTGTACATCTGTGATGCATTACCTCACTGCAGCCATCTGCGGTCTTGTAGGTGGGGCCTCCTTGCACTTCTGTCATGCACTGCAGCCATTTGGGGTCGTGTAGGCGGGTGCTCCTTGCACATCTGTAATGCACTACCTCAATGTATATCCCAGAATGCAGACCTGCTTGTTGGTGCATGCTTCACTGGATGCCTGGTCACCTCGTGTACAGGTTACAGCCTTTAGTCTGTGGACCTTCTCCTGTTGGAAGGTGTGACGCTTGCAATAGCACAGCTGTGTTGCTGCGTCATGAGAGTGCATGCGCAGCTAGCTAGGTGAACATATGCCGCAATTCCTCCCAATGCACCATGTCAATGTCAGGGGCTAAGCATATACACTCGCTCTTCAAGTCAGGCCACATGGCATTGACCAGATCAGTGTGAAGATCCTATCTGTGAATTCATTCATGCAATTCAGCACCTACTACAGGCTTGTGAAATGGCTGAAGATGTTTCCTGATCTCTCGTGATGTACGCTGTATAGTTGGTTCACACACTTGACCCCCCCCCATAAGTGGCGTAGTATTTTCTTTCCTTTTTGTGTGTAGTCACACCATACATTTTACATAGGTGGTGTCTGGGCCGACCAGCTCATTCATTGGACGCGATACCGGCATCAGTGGCTTACTTGGCCCCTTCTCGCCCTGGTCACTGCAGTGCTGGCCATATTGGGCTTGGTTCCCCTGATGAACAACTTTGCCCACATTGCTGGCTTTGTGGCGGGCTTCCTGGCATGCTCCATTGCTCTGCTGAACAGACGGGTAAGTGTGCTGCTGGCTCTGGCTTGCACTGCCTCAAAGAGAGACTTTGTTGTTTGCTGCCCACTGCAGAATTCAGTCAAGCATTACAGGGCAGAGTACTTTTGTTGTGGGCCATGCTTGATCAGCAACAGCGGCAGCAGTCTGCATGCACCCCTAATGCCGATGTCTTCTGAAGGGTTGCATTTTTTACAACTGTGTCTTGCTGACATCACCCTCTCTTGTGTTGAGTTTGAGAGGGTATTGTGAATTGCTGCAGGCTGATGGGTCCCCGCGACGCCATGTAGGATGGCAGTTGATACTCCAGCTGGTAGCTGCTGTGTTGCTCATTGGCATGCTGGCAATTGCCATAGTAGGCCTGAGTGTCAGGAGTGATGTGGGGCAGGAATGCAGCTGGTGTGATGGCTTTGCATGTCCTAGAATCAAGTGGTGGGACTGTCAGCCAGCTAGCACAATCTCCACTGGAACTTCGCCTGTTGCTGAAACCAGCAGTCCAGTGTCAGAAGCAACACCTGCTTCTCCTAGCAACAGCAATGACACCACATTGGTGACCTACGGCTGAGGATGACCGCTGTCAGTTAGTTACACTTGCTGGCCCCGCTTTATATTCATGCTTCTGCCCAATCTGTTTCTGTGTAGGTCTTTGTCTCCCCAGCATTTCAGTAGGATGCTGATCATTCCTGTAGAGATAGCCGCCTTTTATTTAGAGTAGTTTGTAGACAGTGTACATGTTGAGTTCTGTGGCTGCTGTGCATGAGAAAACAGTACATGCTGCAGCCAGCAAAGACTATGACGTCTTGCAAGGAATATGCTGCTAGTCAGCTTGCAATCTGTGCCAGACCGACAAACTTTTCGGTTGCTGCAGGCAGTGCACAATGTACTGCCAGTCAACCACGCAGCTGTCTTTTGTGTGTGCACATTGTGATGGCACAGATGAATGTAAACAGATTAGCATTATCAAGCCTATGTAGGCATAAGCCTACGATGACAATCAAACACACTTCATGGCATGGATTATATACAGCTTCGCCTCGTACTAAGCTTCGGCATGTCAAACCGCTTGCTCACTTTTCTGCATGAATGATGGTACACTGAAAGCTACTTTGCCAATCAAAGTTAGGCTGTGACTAACCAGAACAACTTTGCACAACCAGGAATACACTCATGCAAACTAACACAAACCAAGTGTCTGTAGCAAGCAGTACAAGAGACACACTCGATAAGACGCATCAAAATCCAAAACTTTTGGTACAAAATTATAGACTACGAATCTACAGCAGGGTCTGCCTGATACCGCCTATAGCCTGACCAATTAAACCACTGCAACCGCAACCTATCACGCAGACTCATAGACTCTTCATCAATGGGCCGTAATTCTGTCTGCGTAGCCAAAGGAGCAGATCTTTCTGCAATGTCACTCAACAGCCCAGATTCCATCCTTGACTGATCTTGGTCTTGCAGTTGGACCTCAATTGATGTTCGTGACACAGCATCAGGCAATTGTGCTCGTGGCAAAGCCTCAACAGAAGCAACAGTGGGATCACCAGCTTTCACATCACCACCCAGCATGAACTGAATCTCAGCCAGTGTCTTCCCCATTGTTTCCGGCACATTGATATAGCAATACACCGCACCTGCCGCCGCAACACCACCAAACACCAAAAAGCTTGCGGACCCAAACCAGTCATGCAGAGTCAGAAACACCAGATTTGCCACAGCTCCAGCTAGGAACAGCATTGCTGTGGCTGCTGATGCTGCAGGCGACTTGGTACTCATGCTGAAGATCTCACTGACTAAGACCCAGAAGACACCAGCATAGGACATACTGAATGCCGCAATGAACAGGCACATGGCTATGACCACAAGCAATGGCCGGACTAGGTAGTCTGCCGCTGCAAGCAGCACCATGGCCAGTGCTGAAATGCTGCCCCCCCATATGAGAAGTGGCCGCCGGCCTGCTGTGTCAATGAGGTACACAGACAAACAGACCCCCACAATCTGCATGAAGCATTGCTGTTTGTCAGTACCTCTTGTCAGTAGCTTTCCAAACCCCCAGCTCCTGCAATTTGTTGCAGCCTGAGTCACAGCCCGTGTGAGTATGATATTGCAAATACCGTGTATCATAGACACCTGAAACATCTCCACAATGCAGACTCGCGTTTTTTACTGTCCCCAGACATTTCTGAGTTTAGATTTTCAAAGTAAAAATGACGTTTCTGAATCAGAAAATACATTTTGGGATCGAGAAGAGCTGCTTGAGCACAGCTGGTCAGGGCATGACAGCCAGTATCTCTGCTGCGATGGTCCACATGAGAGGTGATGAGCAAGACTTGAAGTGATCTGCCAACACACACACCACAGACAGGCTGTTGGATGCGTGTTCATGTTTCCATGCATTCATGTGGAACACATGGCCATTGGCCACGATATCGTGAGGAACGATGGAGAATAGCAGCCTGTTATGATATGATCACCTGCCCAACAGTAGTCACATGTATTGACATCACAGCATCATGACCAATGTTGGCGACCTCAAACTATATAATCAACAGAGGATTCAGCTGCAGCTTGAGGTAAATACCTTGGCTGCTGTGATGGCTGAGCTCCACAGTGTGGCATCACTATAATCTCTGATTCCCGCCATTTCCAGCACCTGTGGGGCATAATTGATGATGGCAGTGGAGGCACAGCCTTGGTCGAAGAATGCCAGCCACAGGGCCATTCTGACTGCCCTCTTCTCAGGTCCAGTCAGCACCACGTAGATGTCCAGTAGCATCACCCAGAGGGTGTTCCAGAATCCCAGCTGCTCATCCTGCACATGCAAGGAACAGTGAGATCTGATGGTCATGCATGGTCAGATGATTGATGATGCTGTGTGATAAGAAAGTGCTCTCCATGTGTCTTGAACATGTGACACGCTTCATCAACAATACCTTCATTTGCAGAGAGTATGTTGCTCTTGTTATGTGCCATACCTCATGAATATTATTGTGGCAGTCTAAGCTCGCAAGGCACCATGCTGCAAACACTATGCAGCATTAGAGGCATTGAAGCTGTTCACTGAACTCTCTATGATCAACAGTAGTATGGACACAAGGACATGCAGCTACAAATGGATAGGCAGCAATAAATGGACCAAGGCATCCACCAGTCAGCAACAAGCACATGTGTGACCACAAGTAGACACAAGATCAGACAAACATGCAACAACTGGTAGATACAAAATCGGACAAACATGCAACAACAGGTAGATACGAAATCAGACAAACATGCAGCAACAGGTAGATACAAAACCTGGCAACATATTGCAAGTAGATACAAAACTGGGCAAACATGTGACAGGTGGATAAAACAGGGGGACAGGAGTGAGGTTGTGTACAAGGCCAGGAGGCAACCCACCCTTGCAGGAGTGGGGTGGGCAGCCTGTGGGTTGCCACTCTGCCGCAGACACTGCTGGCGCGCCCACCGCAGACGAGCTGCAAAGCCCTTCAGCTGGTTGTCGTCCTCGCTGGTGACTCCAGTTACTCGACCAGAGGTTGTACGAATAGGTCGCAGCCCCTTTGGCACCTCACTCAAGCTCCTGAACGGTGCCACACTTGTCGTACAACATTGCTGCAGATTACTGAACAAGTTATTACTTGGACTCAAACATGTTAAACGTGTTAAACGAACGTCCTTCAGCAAGAAAAAGTTGTTGCTGCTCACCAGCTGACAGCTGCTCAGACATGCATTGCAGGCAATTGTGCTGAGAATGAAAGTGGCATAGTGCCGAGCCCAAACATTGCGCTTGAATGATACAAGCCAGACTGTACTGTCAAGCTACTGACATGGC
>JAABUP010006624.1_pt1 | contig 16284 bp, 15 predicted proteins | sample 5559201 | NCBI WGS metagenome assembly JAABUP01 (sample SAMN10711887, study PRJNA513373) | rock metagenome | isolation source: Antarctica rocks | place: Antarctica
CTCACCCTCACCCTCACCCTCACCCTCACCCTCACCCTCACCCTCACCTGCAGTCCAGCAGATACCCTGCAACTGCTTCTCTGCTGGAGGTCCTAATGCCTGCCTGCCTTTCTGCTCAGCATCTCTGTTAGCATTCATGTCTGTGCAAGATACTGGTTGTTGTGGCATAACGAAAACAAGGTGGACCACTTTTGCCAACTAATCAAACCATGCCATGACTCAAACCTGCTTGCTTGACCATTGCTTGCACTTTATGTCGCTGATCCAGACAGAGTTCTGCGGTTGCTTGTGCCATCATTGTATGTCTTTCTGCTACTGTGTGTGTCAGAAGAAGCTGTCTTGCCTTCTGAGGCACGTTTGTAGTCCTCATCAACTGCATCAGGTCCAGCACTTACAGAACACTTGTCTGTTGGCAACCAGGAGTACACACTGCTGACCAAGGGAGGGCAGCCATATGGGTGGCCCAACGGAGGGTTCCCCGCCCCTCAAGGGCCCTTCTACTGCGGGGTGGGCTCTGAGGCTGTGTATGGCCGCCAGCTGGCTGAGGCCCACATGGACGCATGTGTCAGAGCAGGTCTGATCATCTCAGGTAAGCACAGCAGAGTGTGCACTATTAGACGTGCTCTCAGACGCACACACAACCAAGTGGCATAACACATGGAGAGGTACTATCAGATCACATGAGCTGTCAAGCCAAGGCTTGTGTGTCAATGCTGAATGGCAAGCCAGTTGCTGTTGTGCTGATCAACAGTGACATAGCCCTTGTTTTCTTAGTTCACGTAAGTGACTCTTTACGTGCACCATTACAGTCCAGTCACAGCCATGCATGCAGGTTGCTGCATGACACTCGCAACTAATCTAGATCTGTGGTCATGCACTTAGAAGTAATTGCTAACAACTGAACCATGCAACTAGGCCTGTCTGTGTTGTGGGGTTGTCACAGGCTTTGTTTGCCTGGCCAGAGTGTCTAGCCAAGATAGTCATATGTGCAAGAGATCTGGTGGCAGACATGTATGACATCTGACGGCAGATGCCAAGGCTGATTTGTTGCATAGCTTTGGGAAATTACCATTTCACAAATTTGATGCTGCAGTCGCTACCAGCTCAACTTCTCCTCAGCTGGCCATTTGACAGATTCTGTGTGTGAGCAAAGGCGTCAATGCTGGGGTGATGCCAGGGCAATGAGGCTCCCAGATTGTTGTTCTGGGGCTGTTATATGCACTGTGATGTTGTGCAGCTGTTGGCCTCTTGGCGTCATCCAGCCAGTCATGCCGTGGTCACAGTTGTCTGGATGTCATCCCACACAGCAACAGACGGTGTGAAGTCACCCATATCTTCCCCTCCAGTAGCTGTAGACTGTCAGTGCGCTGTTTGAAGCCTGTGTTGCGTGGTGGCAGGAATCAATGCTGAGGTGATGCCAGGGCAGTGGGACTCTCACATTCTTCCTCTGAAGGCTTTTACATGCACTGGGATGTTCTGCAGCAACTTCCACCTTGGCGTCATCCAAACTGTCAGTCCATTGTCTGAAGCTTGTGTTGCGTGGTGGCAGGAATCAATGCTGAGGTGATGCCAGGGCAGTGGGAGTTCCAGATTGTTCTTCTGGGTCTTTTGAATGCACTGATGTTTTGCAGCAACTGCCACCTTGGCATCATACAAACTGTCAGCCTGCTGTCTGAAGCTTGTGTCGTGTGGTGGCAGGAATCAATGCTGAGGTGATGCCAGGGCAGTGGGACTCTCATATTCTTCTCTTGCAACTGCCACCTTGGCGTCATATAAACTGTGAGTCCGCTGTCTGAAGCTTGTGTTGCGTGGTGGCAGGAATCAATGCTGAGGTGATGCCAGGGCAGTGGGAGTTCCAGATTGGGCCTGTGGGGCCTTTGGAGGTTGGGGACCAGGTGCATCTGGCCCGCTACCTGCTGCACCGCTTGGGAGAGGACTTCAACATTGTGGCAACCTTCAACCCCAAGCCCATGAAGGGAGACTGGAACGGTGAGCAACTCAATTTGATTCAGTCTTGATCCCCTCTTATTTGACCACCAACCGATTGCTTCCCAAATGTTGATGCACTTAAACCCTGCATGTTCACATCAACCGATACAAATGTGTTGAATCATAAACGTAATGCACAAGGCACACCCCAATGGTTGCCAGCATAGGTTACAAATCCTGCTGAGGCTGAGGCCCTTACGTATGTGGGGGCATCGGCCCTTGTGGTGAGCAGCTCATTCACAGCACAACATCAAGCTTGCTCTACCCAGTCATCAAGCTGAGCATACCAAAAGCTCAAGGGCAGGAATGTGTCCAAATGTGCAGTTTACATTATTATCTGTGTTGCAGCTTTGGTTCTTTGGACATTACCAGCTTGCTTCTGCACATCATCTGTCAAGCCACTTTGTCTGCTGACTCAACCGTGGGCAATGACCTGTTTGGCATTTCAGCGTTCATGGTCTGTATAGTGAGTATAGGTAGGGAACCCAATGACGTGTACACCAAGCACACTACAAATGTGCAGCATGCCACTTGTTTGTTGCGTACTAGTACAAACTGTTTGACGTGCCACTCACTCAATGTGCATACCAATGTGAGGCAATCATTCACAGTCTGTAATGTGGTGCTGATGCTCAGGTGCTGGAGCACATACCAACTTCTCCACAGAGAGCATGAGGAAAGAGGGAGGAATGGCAGCCATTGATGCGGCCATTGAGCGCCTTTCCAAGACACACCCTGAGCACATCAGCCAGTATGGTACCGGCAATGAGCTGCGATTGACTGGCAAGCATGAGACATGTGACATGAACACCTTCAGGTAGGAGCTGTCACTGTCGCAATGCAGGCTTGTCTTGGTAATTTTGTCAAGCCTCTTTCCAGCTAAAGGCATTGTATGGAAACACATGAGAGCATCAGTCGACAAGAAGCATGACTTTTGCATGGCATGCGAGCCTCGCCGTGCCAGGCATTGTGGACATCTGTCAGTCAGTGTCATGCATTACCTGAGCACATCTTTTTCCTGTGCAGCATCAGCTCACAGGTGCTGCTTGTCATTACAATTGTATGCAACAGAGTTGGTGTGCAAAGTCACCATATGTTTGAAACGCTTAGTAGCTTCCAGCACTGCGCCAAGGTGAAGTGGTGTGTGTGTGCAGGTCTGGTGTGGCTGACCGAGGAGCATCAATTAGAATCCCATTGCCTGTGCAATTGAAGGGCTATGGGTACCTCGAGGACAGAAGGCCCTCAGCCAATGTGGACCCTTACACAGTTGCTCGGCTCCTCATCAAAACCTGCCTCAAGTAGACTGGACATAAGGCAGTCTAGAATTGCTTGAAACGCGTGTGCGAACGACTGAGCGTGCAGGTCCAACAAATGGCCGTCGACGGTAGTGCACAGCATGTGATTTCAAATTTTGGGTTTACTTCTGAGTGATGCTACCGAGTGTGCTTTGGTGTACCTTGCAAGTCCCTTTTGACACCCATGACCTTTTATGGATAGCATCTCATGTCATGCCATGAGTCATCCTTGTATATAGCGGTGCAAAGGAAACTTGTCCTTCATTGTGGCTAAAAGACGAAGACCCAAATCAAGTTGTTAGCAGGCAAAGCGACCAACACTGATTGCATGCACAAGCCGACTAAGCTACCGGGCACAAAGTCGAATACCGAGACATGACATGGCAGCATTCGAGCTGCAAAGCAGCATTGACATGATGTCTGATGCAGCATGTCTCAAAAAAGACCTTGCCGATCTGAGCTAAAATTGGTACTTGCTCTAAGCACGCACTTGGTATGCTGAAGACCCTTCATTGCATCTCATGCTGCATTCCATCAGCAACAGCTGCACACTAGTCACTATCTTCATCATGTGAACCAGCAGGACCACCCGGCAGCAAGGTACTGGCTGCAGCAGGGGGCTTTCCTGCAAGGTAAGCTGTGCTGTGATCCTTGTACCTCTCAGGAGCAAGCTCTGCCTGCTTTTCCAGATCCTCCCTACAGCAGGACTCCAAGCAATTACAATAGTCATATTGAACCTTGCCCCTCAACAAGGGCTGCATGCTTTCATGTCACAAGCAAGGCCTAGGCTGATCATGCAGAACTCCACAGCCATGATGTAGGTCAGTAGAGCAGCATTTGCTTCAGATGTGACAGCCCAAATCTATGACTTGCATCAACACACACATGCATTGCCAATGCCTGCATGGTCCTGTAGGCTGAGCACAAGACACCATGACAAGGTGCACCATGTTTGCTGAGCTGACCTCTAGCTTTGTGACACGCTGCCAAATACCTGATGATGCACTCCCACTCAGCCTTTTCACCTTCATCCAGTTCACCGAGAGCCTCTTGCCAGTTGCTGCTGCTGCTGCTGCTGACGCCACCAGCACTTCCTGCCACTTGCTGAGTACCTGTACAGGCACATTCCCTTCTCATTAACTGTAATACTTAGCAGGAGCAAGCTGAAGGATTTCCTGGCAGAAGACATGTAAGCAGGGAAGCTTAAGATCCAACAGGCAGGCTACTGGTGCATAGCTGCTAAGTGCCCTAGGGCTAACCTGTGCCTTGGGATTGACCAGCCCCAACAGCCAGCTGCTGCATCATGGGACCCAGGCTCTGCATGATGGCCCCAAAGCCACCCCCTGCATCTGCACCCCCGGCCCCTCCCTGAGGGCTTTGCTCAGACTGGTCTGCCCTGGTGCCACCTGCCCTCTGCCCTAGGGTCTCAATCATGCCTGTCACACCTCTGGACACTTCAGGGTCTGACATCATCTGACCAGCCACCTGTGATTATTCACAAGAAGGCTGGTGATCCGGGAGGGTAAATGATCAGGTCTCTGACCTGGCTTAGGAAATGTGCGTTGATGGACATGCAGGTCCACAGACAGACGTGCAGACACTTGGTTTGCTCAGATCTGACTGCTGACATATTCAGTCAGATGCAAGGGGTACAACATTGATGCAGGGATGGGGCATGTGCCATGGATGTGACATCATCTCAGCTTGCAATTAGCAGTTGCTTGTGAGGGATGGTATGAATCAAGTTGACTCTGTCCTGACCTGCATCAGGCTGTTCATATTCAGTCCTCCACCCCCGCCTGAACCTCCGCCACCGCCAAACATGCCTGCCATGAGAGCATCCAATCCACCAGCACTGCTTGCCTGCACTGCACCTCTGTTGGGCTGAGCAATCTCCTCAACAGCCTCGCCTCTGCTGGCAGCAGCACCAGGCTCAGCACCACTGGGCAACCCACCCACAGCTGTGGCGGGAGACTGGGACAGCCCTTCACTAGGGGGGCTGCTGCCCCGCCTGGCACGTTTGACATTGTCCTGCTGTGGTTGTGAAGGGGCAGGACGGCTACCTGGGCTCTGCCTACTGCTTGTTGACTGGTCAGCAGATGGTGAGGTGCTTACAGGTGTGGGGCTTCTTGGATGAGACTTCTTACTGCCCTTGTCACGGGGTGGCAGAGCAGCAGAGCCCAGGCCCACTGCACGTTGACCGCCAGGCTTTGTCACTGCTGAAGCTGAGCCAGCAGCTGAGGCTGAGGCAGGGTCTGGCAGAGCCTGTGAGGAAGGCAATGAAGATGCAGGGCCTGCTGCATGCTCACTCACAGGCAGCTGCTGTGTTGCCAGTGCCTCTGAAGCTGGTGCAGCTGAAGACGCAGCTGGTGAGGTCACGTCAGCAGCTTGAGCAGTACCTTGTGCAGGCGTGGAGTGTGCAGTCCCAGCCCCTTGGGGTGGTGCAATGAGTCCCTGAATATTGACAGATGATGCACCAGCCTGAGTCAGCGCATCTATGAGCCCCTGTGCGTCCATCTGGCTAACAAACGCATCAGCTGATGGGTTCATGCCAATCATTGCGTCTAAGGAGTCACTGAGACCCAGCTGGGGTGTGCTCTGTCCACTCCCACTGTCGCTTGCACCAGCAGCCGCAGCAGCTGCTGCTGTAGCAGCACCAGCAGCAGCTGTAGCAGTGGTGCCAGCTGTGCCAGAAGCAGGCACAGTGTTTCTGGTTGCAGCAGAGGCAGCGCCTGCCTGATTGCTGCCACTTGCAGCTGCAGGCGCCGCCTGACTGATGAAAGGACTGAGAGAATGCATGAGTGCACGTGCCAGGTGTTGCATGACAGGTGGGTTCAGGAGAGTCTCTGCTGTGGCAGCGTTTGCTGCAGAGGCATTGCCTGCAGGCTGGCCTGGTTGGCGATTGCCTGAGGGGGCAGCTGCAGAAGCAGCTGCTGTGGCAGTTGAGGTTGCAGCTGGTGCAGGTCCAGATGGACTGGCGGCGCTGACAGCTGATTGGATGGCAGACCCAAGCATTGCGCCCAATCTTTGGATAATTGGTGACAGGTCAACGGGGGTGCCGTTACCCACTTGAAGGCTGACTGGACTGTTGACAGGACTCTGCATCAGTGTAGCCACAGTTGAGTGGCGCAGATAGGCAGCTGAACATTGGAGCCGTTGCATTAAGGATACAGTAACACTGTGAGCAATAACCGCGAGGCACACTTTGATAAAGCAGGTGTGAGGCACACAGCAGTAGAGCATGCCTGAAAAGTTGAAGAACTTGGAGTTTGCAGTCTGTTCACTCTGGAAAAGCACTTGTGATGCAACAAACATTGGAGCATGGCCTCAGTGAATGGCTTGGAATTTGCAATCTGGGCAGCAAACAAGCACATGACACAGTAACACTGTGATCCCAAACCACAAGGCAAACAGGCGATCTGGTCAAGACTACACACACCATGTAGTGCAAGTACCTGCTGACCAAGTGGAGAGGGGTGACCCCCAGGGGGGCGGGTGCCAAAGCGGATGGTGACAGGTGGACCACCTGGCACCTGTATCACCTGTCTGGACTCACCAATGCTCACTCCTGCAGGGCGTGGCAGATAAGCCTGGGCAAATCAGTGCTTGATACAGCAGTGAATGCACAACAATACTGCGTGGCAGTTTGAAGCAGATCATATTTGTTAAGCAATGACAGTATGCAAACCACAGGTATCACACAAGGACCTTTCTGCCAGCTTCAGACTTAGCAGACAGACAATTGGAAGACAAGTATTGACTGGTAAAGATTGCCACCAGCAACATGTAAAAATAACAACTAAAGTTTTTGCGCTTTCTGGCTCATGTTGAGCCAGGTACGCGCAGGGCAAATCAGCAAAGTATGACCAGCTCATTGCAAACAGAAAACAGCTAAGGCTTTGCAAATATTCAAAGTCAACAGCAGCAATATGTGCCCTGGCTGTGGGCCTCCCAGAGAATGGAAATTCAATCAAAATAAGGGACTGACCTGGCCTGTTTGGCTGACCACCACCGACACCAGCACCCCCAGCACCAGCACCAGCAAAAGCAGACTGCAGCAAGGTGCCAATATTGACACCAATAGCCTGGCCAGCCCTGTTTGCATCAGCCCCAGCTCCGGCTCCAGGAGCTGCCCCAGGGCCTGCACTACCTCTGTTGCCAGCAGCATTTGCAGGGCCATTGGCAGCAGGGGCAGGGCCAGCCATGGTGGGCCTGACTCCATCTGGCCCCAGGTGCATTGCCCCCAGGGGCAGGCCAGGGAACAAGGGGATGCTCATGTTAGATGTCATGAACTGCTGTCCACCGGCGGGAGTATAGCCAATGGCTGGCCGAGATCCTGCAGACCAACACCTTGGTGAATAGCTAAAACATCTCCTCAATGAAGAAACGCAATTTTACTGTCCCCAGGCGTTTGTGAGTTTAGATTTGTAGCGTAGGGATGGCGTTTCTGAATTGAAGAACGGTTTCGAATCAAAAAGAGCCAAGAAACCTCTGTGATGCTCGTGGTGTTGATCAACAAGAAAACATCGATCACACAGTGCCCGCCAAGCTTGACACAGCATTCTATTGGGCAATACCATAGCTGCATGGAAGGCATCTGCACAGCAACAGGCTGTTACCGGACAAGTCATGGACCTTCCCATTACAGCGCTTGTGATCAGCACAGACTGTTGGTGCAATGACCTGCAGGATCGGCACGCCTGGGCAGCTGGGGTATAATGCTTGGCTTATCATTAAACTGACGCTGACAGGTGTAGTATTTTCTTTTCTTTCCAGGATGGGCACGCCAAGACAGCTGCCTGATGCAGTGACACTGTTGAATACAAGGTTGGACGAAGGTGTCACGCACCGTCAGGGCGGATGTAGTGGGCGCTGCTGAGAGCCAGGGGCCCTGCGTCTCCTTGCATGGCTGCCACAGCTGCTGAGCAGGCTCTGGCCAGCTCCATAAGCAGAGGGGCCAGGCGGTACAGGTGAGACCCTGCTGACCTTAGGTTTGCCTGGACATCACATCAAACTGCTGTCCTGACAGAGTTACTCATCAAGACAACAATGCTGTTGAGCAGATCAGTGACGCAGAGCGAGAAGCCAGTAATGCAGCCAGCATGCTACTGTGCAGACAGGAAGGAGATGTGATGACGTGGGTGTGTCAGGAGTGGCAGTTGTGCGGAAGTACACAGAGTCAGCATACAAGGGATACGTCAAATTGCTATGAGCTCACAAGCCGTACTGAGCTCAACAGCAGTCATGCATCAAAGTAGCGGCAACACAGACAGAGTGGTTTACCAGGACTTGTGCCCGGTTGTCCCCCTCAAAGCTGTGCGTCGATAGCAGGAGCTGCGCAGCATTGCTCAGAACATTGGCTGGGTCTTGGAAGGCATCCCCCTCAAGGGTGGTCTGCAACAAGGACCCCAGAGCCATGGTGACGACAGGTGATATTGCCGCCCTTCTTCGGCGGCGTCTGGAACTGTCTTCAGTCCTGCCAGCAGATGCAGACTCCCTTGCTGCAGAGGTGGACTGTCTGGCTGCAGATGCAGACTGCCTGGCAGTTGCAGCAGAATCCCTAGCTTGAGAGGCAGACTCCTGAGCTTGAGATGCAGCCTGCCTGGCTGTTGCAGCAGCCTCTCTTGCTGCTGCTGCAGATGACCTTGCTGCAGATGTGGAGCTTTCATGCTGGGCAGATTCAGACTGAGGCTGCACTGGAGACCCGAAAGGCTGAGCCTGCGCTAGCGAGTCCTGAGCAGTTGAGCTTGCTGCTGGGGTCCCTGACGAGTCATCATTTGTCGTGGGTGCAAGCGTTGCAGCGGTTCCATTACCAGAAGCAGCAGCTGTACCAACTACTGTTGTGTTTACCTCTGCTGTCTGCTGCTGGGTGTGATCAGCAGCAATGTTGCTGGTGGCCTGCTGCGCTGCTGAATTACTTTGCTGAACATGTGCAGCTGCTTGTGCAGCGCCACTCTGTCTCTGTGTGGCTGAGTGTTGCCTGTTAGATGAGCCTGCACATGGCAGTCACACCCATGGCAGTCGTACATATGGCAGTCACAAACTTGCGCCAAAGTGCTATAAGCAAGTAGTTGCCATGTTGCATGTCCTGGAGCCATGATGCATGGTTGCTGTCAAAAACCCTCTTGATGCAAGTGCTGTTCTGTTTGGCTGCACAAAGATGCTGAGCAGCCAAACAGAAATGCAAATTGGCACAAGCCTGCCCAACAGCATGACTGTAGCTGATCACAGTGGTCAGTGCAGCTGCCTGTGCCATGCATGACTACAACACCATGCAGCAACACCAATGACTGAGTTACAGACCTGTTGTTGGTGCTGGTGGCTGCCAGGAGGCTTCAGCATCCAGGAAAGCTTGCTGCTCAGGGCTGAGAGCTGAACGGACAGCTGGGGTCAGAATGCCACGTACTGCCTCCACAAGCTGCCTCTGTTCACGCAGCTCATGCTCTGCAAAGAGGTAATAGACATAAGAATGGATGTAAAGCAGTGAATGAATCTTTGGGGGTTCAATTGCAGCGCTTAAGCCAAACCAGTGAACAGATCCTAGGGTACAATTCTGGCAAGGTCATGGCCCCAGCTTATCAGCCCACACAAAACAAAAAGCAAAAAGGGATGGGTTGCAGCCATCTGGTATAATGGCCAAGGCATCATGTAAGTGCAGAGATCATGCAGCATTTGTAGTTGTAAGTACGTGATACATGTGTTGGAGCCAACTGTGATTGTGAGCAAATGCAGACCTTGGCCAGGTGGGTATGACAAAGATGGCAGCAAAACTGATGGACTCTGCATGATCTCCTGTAGCTTGTCCAGATATGTCTGTATGCTGGCAAGCATGTTGGGCCGCCTCTCCCCGGGCATTCCACCAAAGGCTTGCATACCAAAGTCCTGCCCAGCCTGGCCTTGCAGCGTGCTCATGAGCTGCACACATAGCCGCACAAATGAGCAAGAATGGTTTTCAGCAGAAGTTTGCAAAGAGGCTGGTTTAGCACCTTGTGTGCATTACGTTCACGCCGAAATTGAGCAGTGCTAGAAGAACAATGCAGTAGCTCAAGACAGCGACATAAGTCAACATGGTGCTGTTGCACCCAGTGTCAGGCAGCTGATGCACTGGGTTTTAAGCGTATATGTTGTGTAGTGTTCACCTGTTGCGCAATGAACTGAGCTTCTTGACCACCCTGATGGTCAATGTTCCCACCTGCACACAGCAAGCCTCTCAGCGCATGAGTGAGAGACACCACCACGTAATCACGCAGGCAAGGCACAGCAGCTGTGATACCTGCAGCATTTTCTCCCTCGCCAGCCGCAAATCCTGGCATACCACCTTGACCCCCAAACTGGGTGAAGATGCTGGAGAGCAGCTGCACAAACACAGAAGCCTTTCTGAGCTTTTGCAAGGCTAATTGGCTGGGCAGCCCTGGGATAAGGCAGCCCACAATGGCAATCAGGGTTTAGTGTCAAGCTTACGGCATTGACGTCTGTCTCCTCTGTGTCAAAGTCCAGGCTTCCAACTGCTATAGGGATTTGTCCTGCTTGTCAACAAAGCCACAGGAGGCTCAGGGTTGTGCTTCCAGCCTTATCTTGCTATGCCTATTAAGCTTATGCAGTTGTTGAGCGCATGCAGTCACCTACCTTGACCTGGGAGTTGACCTGGTAGTTGGGGTGCCTGCCCTGCTACAGGAGAGGGCGCAGCTGGTGCCCTTTCCACCAAATGCAGCGTGTGCCCTTCTTGCACTCCTGCAATGCCGGCTGCAGTTGTCACCAGGTCGAGTGCATAGAGTTACTGAAGCAACTGATCTGGAACCTACCGAGTGCTTGCAGCTGCTGGTCATTGTCAAGCACGCGGCCCTTGTATATAATTCTCTGCCGATCTTGAGGAATGCTGGCCTTGTCCACCAGTAGCTGCTTGAGGTTCCCAACTGTTGCCTGCAAGGCAGCATACCCGATGTGCATGCTGCAGCCTTGAACAGCACTGCCGAAGCACAGTACTCTTTATACCGTCGGAAGTATTCTGAGCTCGTAAGTAGCCGGCTGCATTGTCTTGACTTTGATATTGATCTCATCAGCAGAGCTGCTCTGAGGTGTATCAGCCATCTTGGTGCGTCCAATACAGATCAGTCCAGCAGAAGCTGGCGTGCAATCTGGTTCAGATAGATGGCCTCGAACACGTCTACACAGGTAAATGGTCAAATACGAGGTTCCCTGCACCGCACGACGAAGCGTGCTGAGCGCGTCCAGCTGCTATGCATATGCTTGCTGGAGACTTCTCCCGGCAACTGAGGGACTGATTGACGATTTTTGCTGTAGTTGACCTATTTGACTCGACTGCTGCAGATTGACCGCAACTCGTAAATAACTGAGCTATTGCTTGAGATCAGCCACTACTCAACAGGCCAACAAAGCCTTTGCGTGCGCTTGCGCTGCACTGCTGCGTGAAGCCGCAAGCGCCTGATCTCGGCCCTCGATATACCGTGAAGGCCGGAGAGTTGCTTGACGTTATAAGCCGGGCTCGTCACAAAGCTGTGTAGCTATTTCATGCAGAGCGCCGTTTGGGGCCCTCGCGTGTCTGCTCCAGTTTTTTCTCACGTACACTGTCCTGTTTGTACCCGCTCGACACATAAGCGAGCGTACAGGCTGAGCCACCGGGCTGCAGCATCGGCCGCACCAACTGCAGAGCCACAGTCAAGCGCATCTACATCTGTACGCCTTGTGCTTCGGCTGGCCAGCTGCAGCCCAACCTGATAGACTAGCCTTGACCTGACTTTTTGCTGTTGCCTCTACAGGATAATGGAGTTTACATTAGGAGGCGTGCACCAGAGGGTATAGGCAGTCAGGGGTATGTGCCACAACCTACTAACACTGTGCAGCTTGGAGATTTTGCATGGACTAAGCCGTTTATATTGCTGAAAACAGGTGCGGACCTGTCGATTTCAGAGTCATACAGACAGATGAAAACAAGCCCCGTAATATTCTTGAGGAGATAGTATGGTCAGTCATTGTCTTGCAGAAGCTACATCTAGTGCTTTCTAGTACATAGCTTTGCACTTTATGCATGCATGTGCAGATTCGCAACACGTGCCTGCTTCAGGTACAAAGCAGTTGAGATAGAGAAGATGAGGGAAAAGCAGCCAATATCACGGCTGTCTCTCATGCTGAAGATGGCACCCCCCAGCCGAGACTTCATTGGAGCTATCAGAGCTGCTCAGGCTAGGACCGGCAAGCCAGGTCTAATAGCAGAAGTGAAAAAGGCCTCCCCTAGCAAAGGCATCATTCAGCCGGACTTTGATGCTGTCAAGGTAAGTCCAATGCCATATACCGTTTACTACTGAAGCATAGCAGCTGCTGACATGTTTCACGCATCACAATCTCAACTCATGCCCAACATCAGCTTAGCATAAAGAGACAGTTGCGTTGAGAGCCATGCTGTATTGCAAAAAGGCTCGACCAAGTTGTCATAAAAAGTTGCAGTTCGTTGATCACCTGTGCTTCCAAGCCAGGATGTGTAGTGAGCTACAATGATGGCTTCACATCCTAGACTGTAATGTGTTGAACCAACAGCCAAAGTTTATGTAGCCAAGGCAGTAGATGTACATGCGTCTGCGTGTGTCCAGATAGCAAGGGCGTACGAGGAGGGCGGAGCAGCTTGCTTGAGTGTCCTTACAGACCGCAAGTTCTTCCAAGGCAGCTTTGAGTACCTGCAAGACATCAGGAATGCTGGAGTCACTTGTCCCCTGCTCTGCAAGGAGTTTATTGTAGAGGTAGCACCTTGACTTGCATTCTCAAACTGCACAAGCAAATGATGTCGTTCAAACAACATCACTCTGAGAAGTGTTTCTCATCTTGCTGACACAGGCATATGTCACTGGCACATGACAAAGGCATAAGACGTAGGCATATGTCCTAGGCATATGTCGCAGACACATGTTACAGGCAGGAATACTAGTCAACATGGTCAAAACACTTGATGAAGCAGTCAATGGCATCAGGCACAACTCTGCCCCACTGCCTACTGAGTGCCAACATCACAGTATCAGCCCCAATGGCTGAAGAAGTCCAGCTCGGCTTTCAAGGCACCATGCAGGATTAAGCGCACACAAGCTTTCTAGGCTGCCTTGTGACTGCATGTGACGCCCTTGCTCACATCTCCCCTGATTTGCATCTCATCATGCAGCTTCATGCCTCAATACAGCAGCATGATACTGCTGCAGGCATACCAGCTGTTCAAAGCCCGAGCATACGGCGCAGATGCAGTGCTGCTGATTGCAGCCGTGCTGCCCAACAATGATCTGGACTATCTTGCTGCTGCTGCCAGGAAGCTAGGGCTTCAATGTTTGATAGAGGTGAGACCTATGTGATGTACCATTGCACATGACAAGTCAAGATGGTACAGCCCTTGACATGTGCCATGCTGTTATGGGTACCAGTAAGCCTCTCTGTCATCATCATGGTGGACTAATCTTGTTATGCATGGTCTGTCTCAAGCCTACATGCCGTATTTCAGTGCAAGTTGCATCCAATGCAAGTTGCATCCAATGCAAGTTGCATCCAATGCATAGTCAAATGGATGCTTCATAGCATTGCTCCTCATCTGCATAGCATTTCAATTCAGCAAAGCTTTACATGGTATATGTGACTAGTGCAGTCACAAGACAGTGATGCTTTGACATGCAGGTGCACACAGTTGCTGAGCTGGAAAGAGTCTTGCAGTTGAAGCTGGATGGATGCATGCTGGGCATCAACAACAGAGATCTGGGTACTTTCAAGGTGGACCTGCACAACAACAAAGTGATCATGGACAGTCCAGCTGGTCAACAGGTACCACACTTCTCACCACGCCTTGCTGCCTCTGGCATGTATATATGTACAGAGGATTTGGCTCATAGGGTTCTCTGTGGTTTGGTTTGTGAGCTATGCGTGGGTGCTGCCTTGCCATGCTTGGGTATGCATTTTACTGCGTTATCATTTAGTCGTGATAGGCCCATTGTACAAGGCATAACCTGATGGTTGCCAGCAACTCCTGCTGAGACTGAGGCCCTACCCCATGAGGGACATTGGCTCTTGAATGCATTTTACCGCATGCTTGAGGCAACATGCAAGAAAGTGGCAGCATGTCACTCAGCCCTTGTGAGCCCCAACATTGTCCTCAACAAGCAAAGGATGTGCTGCCCAAGCATGCTGCTCACTTTGCTATGGCAACATGCCCCTTTGCATACCACCACTTGCCAGTGCATGCATTCTCCTAAAGCTCACAATAAGCTCAGAAGCACAATTGAAAGAAAATGGGCCCCTCTTGCTGGCGTTGGCCTTGGCACAAGGTGCATGCAGTGTGAATGCACCAGCTGCAAGGGATCTATTTGTATGCAGGTAGTTGCTAGAGATATCCTGATTGCTGGGGAGTCTGGCATTTTCACCCCAGAGGATGTCGCCTTTGTGCAAAGCACTGGCTGTGGTGCTATCCTTGTGGGTGAGTCCTTAGTGAAGACTGGAGACCCAGCAGCTGCTGTCAAAACACTGCTCAGTCAACATCAGTGATTATGAAGTGATGATACAAATGCGCAGCATTCTGATTACAGTTTTGCTGTAATGAACAAGAGGTGTTGCAGTGGAAAAGATTTGCTGCAGTCTCAGTGAGCTTCTGCTTAGCAAAGGTCGCACAGAAAGTTTTGATATCAGTTGCCAGGCAAGGGTGTTGTCATCTCTCAAGAACTGCCTAGGCTTGGGAGTAAGGACTGTAGGGAAGGGTAGAATGCACATGTGTTGCATGCAATGCAGACTATTTGGCAATGCGAGATGTCAGATGTCCGACCTGCCAATTGACGATGACCAGCAATTTGCCAACATTATGGTAAAAACAGCTGCTGAAAACTTGCTCCTTTGTGCTTGATTGTGGATGTGCTAACCAGAGCTACCCTCAAACTGTCAACCTCGACACTGCCAAGGCCAAGGCGGCTCAGCTGCAGTCTGAGACATCAAAGGCTCAAGGAGGCAACATCAACCCAACTGATCCCGCATCCAAGGCTAGGGTACGTCACCTGACGTTGCTCTATGTAGTACATACTCTAGAGATCGGTCGCATGCGAACTGCAGTGACAATCAGTCCGTCGTGGCATGCTCCCTGGCACCTGCACTGCGTCGATGGCCGTAAATTTCTTTTCTGCTTCTGTGCATCGCCTGTCGCGCATTGCTTGTTGTCCCTCCGTTGAGCAAATTGCAGCTTGCGCATATCCATAGAGGGTGGCCACTTGATCACTGTCGCTGCGCTGTGCTGACGACAATTGTGCTTCGACTGCAGAGTGCGGCATCTCAGTCTCAGCACGTCGTGAACATCCTGACTTCCGGTGACCCCGTCAACGCTGGTGACGTTGACTAGGTCGAGGCAGATGAGAGGAACAACAACAGCACAGGACTTTTGGCCAAGGGTGGACCCACAGCAAAGATTCAGGTCAGTGTCACACTGGTTGTTGCTTCTCCTGCAGCTGTGCTTGTGCAGATGTCAGTGTCATCAACAATAGGTGTAGCATGCTGCCATTGGAGCAGCTGCATTACGCAGATATCTATCATCAATGTACCTGGCCACAAATGTACTTGCAAGAGCGCCAGTTTCCTGATGGGTCTGGCTTGCTGTGCAGGGTGCAGAATCCCAGCTGTCACAGGTGGCTGACAGAAAGTTGGCAGACAAGGATGTGATCAACCAGGGTGATGCCACACAGATTGCCAGGGCAGAGGCCAAGCTCAATGATGGGCAGATTCCTCCCAACAGCATCTCTGCCAAGGCTCAGGTAGATATGATCATGATTGTTGCCTTCCTTGTGAGTGTTTGCAGGCTCTGTTGTCATGGGAGTTGTATTACTACGCTTATCATCACCGCACTTTGAGTGTGTGCTGTTGCAAACCCACCATATAGCCTTCATGTGGGCTTTACTGCATGATATCTTGTCTGGGTGCATACCCGCATTAATGTAATATTGCGTGGTAGATGTCTGCACATGGGCTTTGCAGGCGTTTC
>JAABUP010006627.1_pt1 | contig 16282 bp, 15 predicted proteins | sample 5559201 | NCBI WGS metagenome assembly JAABUP01 (sample SAMN10711887, study PRJNA513373) | rock metagenome | isolation source: Antarctica rocks | place: Antarctica
TTGCTAAGGGCAGCATTCCGACCCTCTTTCGGTCGCGAACGCCTGGTCCGACAACCCGTCCTTAGCTCGGTGCATGTGCAGACTAAACCTCTGTAGTACCCACCGCCCGGTCTGTCATGATTATCCACCGAGTGTGGCAGAAGAGAGCATGCGGCTAACACGACAGCACGACAGCTAAAGGCGCGGGGCTCAAGGAACCGGCGATAAGCGCTACGCCAGCCATGCAAACCCCACTTGAGAAGGCTATTTTTGCTTTCGTCCCATCAATCATGCACTTGCGGTCGATGTTGGTGACATGGCTTCAGCGGGGGTCTGGTGCTTCTCATTACCTCTCTTACGATTCAGGTCTAGTCCGCAGATTGTCGTGCACTGCCCTGTGAATTCGCTGGCATTAATGTTGTAGTAAAATGACGGAAACTACGGGGGTTTGAGTTGCAGGAGGATTCAGTAATACATTGCATAAGTGCCATTGGCAAGCGCGAAGTGACTGCCCAGGAAAGTGCGCTTCACAAGATCGCTGTCTACTCCACTCCTGGCTTCTGCAAAACACCTGTCGCCAACTGAACCAATTTCATTGCTCGAGAAGCAAATATGGCCGCCATCCCAGAAAGAGCTCCAGACCAAGGAGCATTGATCGAAGCAGATCCAGATGTAAGCCTCACGGCCTTGTCCAATTCTTACGTCATGGTAACAAACAACGAGAACAGCTCTACGATGGCTCAGACTCCAGCCTCGGGGATGATGTGTACGTCTGTCCGATAGTGCATAAGTAATCCAAGCACCCTTAGGGGCTAATCAAGTTCAATACAGATCTAAGTACACCGCATCCTTGACCAGTAGTATTGAGAGATACCCGGTAGAGAACGGGCGAAGATATCACGCCTTTAAAGACGGGAGTTACGTCATGCCGAACGATGAGAGCGAGCTGGACCGTCTCGATCTGACCCATCAGATGTTGAAAATATGTCTGGGTAACAAGCTCTTTCTGGCGCCGATTGGAGAAAAGCCCTCAAAGGTCCTGGATATCGGGACCGGGACTGGAATCTGGGCCATCGAGTTGGGTGATGACCATCCAAACGCAGATATCATCGGTACCGATCTAAGTCCGACTCAGCCCTCTTGGTTGGTGATCAATAAGAGCCCTAGCTGGCAGGAACAAAGACTGATTTGGCCAGGGTACCGGCGAACGTGAAGTTCGAGATTGATGATGCTGAGGAGGCTTGGACTTTCCAGCATAAATTCGATTTCGTCCATGGTCGATATCTAGCAGCGGCGATTGGAGACTGGCCTAAGTTGATGCGTCAGGCTTTTGATGCAACAAAGCCCGGTTGCTACGCTGAATTTCAGGACTTCGACCTTACCTACTACTCCGAGGACGGATCACTGAAGCCTGAGCATGAGATTCAGAAGTGGATCACAACTTTGTTAGACGCCAGCCGTAGCTTCCAGCGTGACCCTTGTCCTGGCCAGAAGCTCGCAGGGTGGATGAGAGATGCCGGTTTCCAGGGCATACATACCGAGAAGTATCGACTACCAATTGGACCATGGCCGAAGGACAAGCATCTGGTGAGAATCCCTCGTGAACTGCTAAAATTCAAGGATCTGTCGTCGGCATTGATTTAGCAGTGTCGGGATTGGCTGATACCGCGTGTAGAAAACAATTGGTTCATGGAATCTTGTCCAGATCGAGGATGGCTTAGAGGGATTCACCCTTCGACTGTTCACCACGATGCTGGGTTGGAAGGCAGAGGAGGTACAAGTCATGCTCGCCAAAGTTCGTAAAGATCTTCGAGATCCAAAGATCCATGCTCAATTCGACTTGTGAGTTCAAATATGGAGACCTAGTCAGTGGACTCTGGGGCCCAAAGACTGACAATCCTTCTCCTTAGTCACGTTGCGTATGGCCAGAAGCCGGCGTGATTGTATCAGCTAGGATTGAGAGCAATTCTAGAGGCTAGGAAGGGTACGCTCACGTGATTCAGACCCGAGCTATGTTCATCAATGGGAACGGCAGCATTGGAGGTCGCTTTTATAGCGTTGTTTTGCACGACCTCATATCCATCATCTCGTTATACTGTATATCCTTCCTTCCCAAGACCTCTATTGCTAGTATCTGGCATCTGTACCTATCACGAATTGACGTAATCAGTCCATTGACTTTTGCACCAACCGAATACTATCCAATTACGTCTTATTTAGGAAGGCGTATCTAAATGACTCATGGGCATCCATATTTTGGAGCTCGAGGCTCAAGTCTGTAATACAGCTTTCGAAGTGACTTTTGGTCCCAAGATTTAGACGCTATATATGTTCACTACAAGACATCCTTGATACGTTTTTGCTCCAACATTTCTTCTCCTTCGCACTCCTCAGAACAAGGCTAGGGTTAGGGTTACTCCATTCGAATTGATCGAAACTGGGGCCAGGATGGCAGCTGTGGCAACTGTGAACACCCAATCGTTCGACATTACCAAAGCCCGAGCCAGCTTCCCCGCTCTTAAACAAGATCACCAAGTCTACTTCGACAATGCTGGTGGAAGTCAAGTGCTCGGCAGTGTCGCTAGTTGGTGCGCTCGCTTCCCTTATCCGTCTGAATAATTCCGGGTCGTCACTTTATCGAGCATAAGGACTGATGGGGATGTACATAGTGTCAGGGATTACCTAGAAGAAACCAATGTCCAGCTTGGCGCCACTTACAACGTCGCCAAACAATCTACAGAAACCTTCGACAAGGGGTCGGCGGCCGCAGCAGGCTTTATTAATGCCCACCCAGACGACATAGGTAATACTATCATCCCTGTTACTCAAATACTGTAATTTGTGTCTCAGCTGATATACTTATGGAGTCATCGGCCCCTCAACAACTCAGCTATTCTCCAACCTCTCCCAAATTCTCAACCTCCCTCCCCACTCTGAACTCGTCCTCTCTTCGATCGATCACGAAGCGAATACCTCTCCGTGGGTACGTCTAGCCAGACTCCAAAGTCTGACTGTAAAATGGTGGACGCCATCCAAGGATTCCCTCCTCCTGACGGCCGAAAACCTCCGCCCGCTGTTATCTGACCAGACAGCGCTCGTGACGTGCACGCATACTAGCAATGTGCTGGGTACTATACATGATGTCAAAAGTATTGCAGAAGAGGTGCATAAGATATCAGGGGCAAAGCTGTGCGTAGATGGTGTGGCATTGGCGCCGCATCGGGAGGTGGATGTGGAAGCTCTAGGGGTGGATTTCTATGCATTCAGCTGGTATAAGGTATATACCCCTTTATACCACCTTCGCTATTACATGCGTCTTATTAAGCAGATCAGTCTGCTTACCCCATGTTGATTTACAGGTTTACGGTCCCCACATAGCAATTCTCTATGCCTCGCGCTCCGCCCAGAAAACCCTAGACAGTCTAGGTCACTACTTTCATACTGGGACAGATCTATCGACGAAACTTGGTCTCGCAAGCGCCAGCTACGAACTCGTTGCCTCGCTGCCCCAAATCGTACAGTATTTTGGCCCTGAAAAAAAGAAGACCTGGGAGGCTATCACCATGCACGAAGAGAAGTTGCAAGCTATACTTCTCGATTACCTCCGCAAGCGGAATGATATCATCACAATTCACGGTGAGCAGAGTGCAGATAGGTTGAAGAGGGTCCCGGTGGTGAGTTTCTCGGTGAAAGGGAAGAGCTCGAAGGATATAGTGGAAATGATTGAGGCAAAGAGCAATTTTGGATGTAGATCGGGGCATTTCTACAGTAAGAGAATGGTGGATGATCTTTTGGGGCTGGGAGATTGTGACGGGGTTGTGAGGGTAAGTATGGTGCACTACAATACAGAAGAGGAGATCGGGAGATATGTGGAGGTTCTGGATGAGGTGCTGCAGTAACGCTGCTTCACAATCCGAGCTGAACAGCATTGTCAATTCCAAATCCGTCAAGACATCCGAAAGTTCACTCTCCTGTCTTATTAGGATGGAAAAGTGATTCAAGAGATGCAATGCAAACCCTCTTGCTTTACAATTGACTATGGTGGGTGGGCTGGCACATACTCTTTCCGGTAATTAGCGGATATGAGTCTCAGGGTGTTGTTTGAGGTTCTCGGTGCAGTCATAGGTAACGAGGTCAAGGCCGCAGTATGGTCATCTTGTAACCTAAATACTTGCACTTAAGCATAGCTTTACATTGCTCCCAGGGACAGACTTAGAATACTGCGTGCTGCTCGGCGGACCAGGAGGCTAAACCGCTGTGGAGCTAGCGCTCTATACACCCATTGCAACCTACCCTCCCACCATAATGCTGCTGCTTCATGCATGACACCAAGGTTCCTTATTTTGCTCAGAGCGCGATGCCCACCCCCACGCTCCGTGTAGCGAGATTCGCGCCATCGCATTGCCGTGCGCAATCTCGATCCCCCAACTCGCGAGCTACTTTCCAGGGACCGGGTTTCCCAGCAACTATTCTACAGAACCGCCGTCAATTGCCAGCTCACAAAACGAGCCTTCGCATGGGCCGTATGCAGTGTGACGACCAATCGCGAAACCCTCACAGGTTCCCAGAACACTGAATCCCATGCCATAGGCGACCCAAGCTGTCGGGTCCGAATCTCCCCAATCGCATAGGTGCTCTCGTGTTGCGAGAACCTCGAGAACACAGTTCGAGCGATCCGAGCGTCTGGTTCACTTCCACTCTCAGCTCTGAACTCTTCAGACCGCTTACAGCCTCGAGTCAAGTGCGGAGATGCCCAAGCGACGAGGCAGCGACCCCTCTGGCCTTTGGGCTGGCGTGGATTGTCGTGACAATCCACATTCCTAGAAGTCAATCTACCTTCCTGGTACTGCTCCTGTCCGTGCAACCTTGCTGGAAACAACATGATGTCCAAGGGCATCGCTATACTCGGTGCAGGCATCTTTGCCCGCGAGGGTGCGTCTAACTCCTCACTCTTTGCATGACGTTGGTTGACCATTGACTTCTCTGACAGAGCATCTCCCCGCCATCGAAGCATGCCCACTCCTCTCGTTAAAAGCTGTGTACTCTCGCTCGAAGAGATCTGCGGAGACACTTGCCGAGCGGGTGGACGAAGACATCGACATATACTTCAATGCTCCCTGCGTGACAGGACATTCGCTTGATGACCTCCTTGCACGCGAGGACATTCATGCGGTCGTGATAGCGTTGCCGATCCCTGTTCAGCCGGGCATCATTAAGAAGGCTATTACCGCAGGGAAGCACACCCTAAGCGAGAAACCAATTGCTCCAGACGTCAAGACAGCAATTGAATTGCTCAAATGGTATAGGATGAAGAAGCGCCGAGAGCTGTGGAGCGTGGGGGAGAACTTTCGTTTCATGGATCAGTTGACTGTCGGAGCTGATCAGATCAGAAAGTTGAACGCCAATGTCGTCACATTCAGCCTGAGGGTCTACGGGTTCATAAATGACCGGGACGCGTACTACCAGACCGCATGGTATGACTACAGGGACTATCCTAATTATTGCAAGTTTGCACCGCTAACTCTCCGGACTGTCCCAGGCGTCAAAATCCTGAATATCCAGGTGGTCCACTCCTGGATTCTGGTATTCACTACATTGCTGCTATTCGCTATCTTCTTGCTGCTGCCGGCCAGTCGATTACCCATGTTTCCGCCTTCACTTCCCAACTACAGCGGCGACTAGCCCCACTCGACACCCTCCACGCTACCGTGCAAATCAGCAATGAGAACAGTGGTACCTTCAGTCTTTCTTTTGGCGCGGAGTTCAAAAATTGCTTTGAGCTACAAGTGGTGACAGACAAAGGCGCCGTGACCGTAGCGCCAAACGCCGTTTCCGTGCTTCGAGAAGACTCCATGGGGAAGAAGGGTGAGAAGGGGCTACCTTTCAAGCCAAAAGATGAACGTACGGTCCTACGCGAAATGACAGCATTCGGCAAGGCGATGAGCACCGGTAAATTGGAGCAGCGAGCGACTCCTGAAGAAGCATTTGTAGATCTCAGAGTTCTCCAAGCTATGCTAGAGTCGGGTGAGGATAGAGGAATGGTAAAATCGGTTTGATAAGGGCCGTCTGGACTTTTGGGTTGCCTTGGCTGGAGTTACTGTACTTTCGCTACATCACACTGACACCTAACTTCTTGGCTAGATGTCTTCCCAATGTTGCTACACTTCATTTCTCTTGGAGCGATCAAAGCACCCTCATGCCTGGCTCTCCAAGACCCTGCTGTGCTTCTTTTATTTCAAAAACTTCCATTCTCGCTACCTAATCGCCCTTCAATGTTGGATCCATCAGTCTCCTCCTTGCCCTCTTCCTGATCTTCCACTCATCATTCTCTTCCTCTTCTTCCTCCTCATCCCACTTTCAAATCAGCAACCTCTTCATTACTCTGTCGCTGAATTTTGGTCCCTGACGGCCAACGATCTTTCTCACGAACACTACCACAGCCCGCGTTGTCCCCTAGAAATACGGTTCACAAGCGGCCCATTAACATCCCTTCTCAATCCGTGACAATCACCAAATGCAATAAAGCCGATGTCTCCGTTCCGGTTCCGGAAGACGGACTGGTCGAGGCTAGTCGTTCCGTTCCTCTCGACGCTCTTGGTATGAGACTTTCACAAATGAGCAATCTCCTCCTCGAAACTCTCATTGATACCCCCAAGCTCATTGTCAGCTATCGGATCGGTCGCTGGTGTATAAACTCATTCGAACGTCACCTTCTGATCGCTCATTCTAAAGTGTGCAAGATATGCTATGCTTGTTCCTTCCTGCGACTGCTTTTCTGTCGTTAGGCTGATGACTCCCAGCTGCCAAAATGCACGAAAGATCCTGACTGAGAGGTGGGCACAGAGAAAGGGGTGACGACGATGCTTCCTGAGAAGGCATCGTCGTGGCTGTCGGAGATGAATTGATGGATATTGTTGTACTACGAGATTCGAGGGCAAGAGCGGACGTCAGGGGGCGGATGGTTGGAATTATCTGGGACAGTAGCCGTCAGGAGAGAAGTATGGATGTAAGTGGATACAATCTGAGATTCTGATGAAGAGGCCTGCGCGGGTAGATAATTGCTTTTGTAGAGAGCACACTGCTCATTATTCCTAGAAGACGCCTGATTAGAGGGATGTTTGTCACTGTTGTTTTACGTTTGATGGGAGACTAATTTGGAGGAGGCGTCGTCCCATTCTGAGGTATGCAAAATGACGATAGATTGGAAGCAGAACATGTTGATGTGTTTGTACAGACAGGCGATGTTCCATCGTAGAAATCTTCAAAGGTAGGACCATCTTTGTTGCATAGGGTTATGCGTTCAAGCAGTCTCCTTTCGGACACAGCTCTGTGGCTTTTCAGACTACACTACTTGACTTTTCTATTCTAAGGTTCAGAAGTTTCTTTGCCTCATCTCAGATTTCAGTGATAGGAAATGTGATCAAGGCCAATTTCTAGCGGTGGTCATTACTTCAATTGCAATGGTACGAGAATTTTCAATCAAATGGTTTTTGCATGGAATCGTCTAAATGGTCGGAGAGACGTCGCGCATGATTGCTCGAACCGTCAAGTACATCAAAAGAAATCTTCATCAACGCCTGTAACGCCCGACCCAAAAACGTACTTCACCAACCTCGATCCCGCGGAGTCTGGTCAATTTGACTTTAGGCGCAATTCCTAGCCTTAGACCCAACGCTCCTTCTCATTGATCTCCGACTGGAGTTGGTCCCATTGTCGCTGTATCACGTCATCTTCGTTCCATTTCCAATATGGCTCGTCAGGATCGAGATCTTTCGGAACAGGATAACCAATGTACAGTGTCTTGAGGCCATCGCCATCGCCGTCTTCGTTATTGGACAGCAACTCGGAAGCCTTATCGTTGTACCATAACTTGAAGTGGCTGTTGGGCGAGTTGTTGGGCAAGTACTTCTCTTCCCACGGCCAGTAGGCGAACACCCTTCGGTAGTCTATGATTGTTCCCCATTCCTGTTTTACTAGCTCAGGGACCTTAGCTGATACAATGATCAGGCGTTCTATGGACGTTGGTACCATAACGTGTGGAATGTGGTGACCTTCAAGTATCAGTACGCCACTGAGGAAATTTCGGCAAACGGTACTTACGGTCGACGTATAGCTTGCAGGCCTCAATCACTGTCCCTCCCTTAGACTCTGATTTAGGGCATCCTTCGGAGTCCAAAGTAACAAGCACGTGAAGGTCGATCATCATCACCCTCTCTCCTCCACACTTACATCTAGGATCGGTATGCTGAAACCTATTTGGAATCGGGCCTAGATGGAGCCTTGTCTCCGGAATCTCTTGACCGAGTGGGAATAGCTTCCTGTGGGCACACTCAAGACACCCAATGCCTCGTAGGTTTAGCCGGCCATATGTATTTGGGTTCACTGGATGCTTCTGGTGCGGAACCATGTACGTCTTATCCCCAGATGCGCCCTCTTCCCATATGATATCGAAGTTGTCTTGATGCTTGGGGTTGTGAACGATGGCCTTGTAATCGGCTAATGGTATGACTAATTGGCCGTATCGAGTTTTACTCGAGAGTTCTTGATTTGTGTCAGTGAGGGATTCGCTGTTGAGCGAATGGGGACACGGAGTTCTCTGACTTTCGAATTCATCCACTGGTACAGCACAGGTGTTGGGAACCCTATTATCGAAGACCCAAACACTGTTTACTTTGTCTTTACAAGGAAACCCGCACATTGGTTCCTCATCGCCTTGCCAGACCATGATGGTCGACTGTACCAGCCTTCGAGGATGGTCACTTAAGGTATGGGACCGAAGATTGTGAGAGAGATTAAGAACAACTGAAGAGACCTAAACACCGAATTCAGGAATGCAGTGCTTGAAAATGTGATGATGGGGCAGTTTCGACAGGATCTTGGAGTATTGATTTTGTAAGGAGCAAAGGGGTTGTCTTTCGACGACTTACTTCGTATACCCGCTGGCCGGAGAGCGGGGCAGGCTGCGGAGTGCACTTTGACGCTCGGGATCCGGTAGCCAGCCCTGCAGCTCGATGAGATGTTATAATAAGGGTGACGGGTTTCGGTGGCGAGACTTGGGTGCCACCCCAAGGCTCCCTGATATCCAATGATGATGTCTACCTCTAGTACGGCCGGTAGCCAAAAATAGGAACCCAAACGACCGATAGGTCAGAGTTATTTCAGGCTGCTGTGGTCTCACGAGGTCAACTGGACTACGCTGTGATAAAGTCTATGCGGAGGGAGCGAGCAGGGGAGATGGATAAGGTATTGGCTCTAAGAATCTTGTCCAAGACTCCCAGGCACTTCAAGCCTGGCCACGGGTCGATCGAGAAGAAGTTGTGGCGCCGCATCCGCAAGTGGATTAGTCGTCCAGCTCGTTGGAAATACGGAAACCGCCGTACTGGGCTCTGGGACCGGGTCTCCGTCGGTAATTAAGGCCTGTGTCGAACAGTACTGAACCTCACCTCATCGAGGCTGAGGCCGCTTGATAAACAGGCAGTGCTAATAGACACATGTTAGAAGCGTACCCAAATGACAAACGATTGATCATTGCATTGCGCTGGTCGAGAATGTATATCGAGGTCTCAATTTTGATCCCTAACGGCGACTACAAAGTGGAAAGAAAGTAAAGGAATAGTTTCTGCCCACCCAAAGCCGATCCCGTCTCACAAGACGATGTTAGAACTTTCAAAGACTACTTGTAGAGTGTTCTGAGTTTAAAATGCGTTGCTGTCAACTGCGATTACAAAAAAACCATTTCAGGGGTTGCATTTTAGATTTGGTTATATTTGAAATAAGAGATTGCACTTTTGTCCGCGGACAAATGGCCGAATGGTCAAATGTAGATCCTAAATCGTGGATGCCAAAGTCGAGGCACCACACGAAAAGTAAACTAGGCCGTCAAGTTCGAGTTTCTATAGCAGACCACCAATAGTACGCTGGTATGTGAATCTTTTGCTATTTTAATGCTTAAATTTATTTCTCGCCTTTCTGTCACGTTGATTCTGAGGCTGTAGGGGGGTTTTACTTCTGAATATAATACTTTTTTGTTCAAAAACGCGTGTTTAAACTAGGCTTGATTTGGTTGAGCATCGGGGAGTGAAAAGGGGCTAACGTGTCTCCAACACTTTTCTTACCAAGCTAAGTCTATCTGAATCCTCTCTCCACACTATCACGCATCATGCTGCAAAGCCATATCGAAAATCCACAGCAAAAGGCCATACCAACCCCAAGTTGCCTCCACATCCGTCCCCTTAGGTTTCCATCAACCTCTCAGCGCAGCGAACCCGGCAGCTACATCATCATTGTCAGGAGTAGCAATCTTGCACCAAACGTAACAGACAATCGTAAACAGCATACCAAAGACGGCTGCGAGAACACCGAGACCGAATAGACTCCACATCAACATTGCCAGGTTATTGAGGAGCTGATGGTAGTTGAAGGCCATGGCGAAGACGGCGAACGCTGCGGCGTAGCCGAGTTTCTTGGCTGTGTTGGGATTCAAGGGGAAGAGCGCGATGGTGACGTCTTGGAAGAAGAGGATTGCGTCGACGGTGAGGTTTTTGATTGCGGAAGACATCGTGCTGGAAGGAGTTAGTCAAGGTTTAGGGGTTGCTGGTGATGGTCCTCACTTTTGGCTGGTGGTATTTCAGGGCTGATTGAGAGTCAGTGGCCGCAGTTTGTGTGTCCGCTACAGAGGTCCTACCACTTGAACCTGCAGATGAGTATTAAGTTGAAGCGTACAGATGCTTCTCATAAATGAGATTGTTAATTGGTGGACGAAGTGTTGTTCGAAGTCTGCTGGGATGCACAAAGCAATGTTTGTCAGGTTGAGCGATCACAGAGACATTGTGACAGAGTTCAACAAAGGAGTATAAATGGTCATTGTGCGGCTGATGGCATTTGCTCAACAATGAGCGAAGCTGAGCAACACCTTTCTAACTTTCCCCCTCCTGCTGTCATTCAGTAAATTCCACTTTTTGAAAATAGCAGCCTTCTCACGGTTAAGATCTCCAACAGAAGAAGCCAACATCTTCGGCTGCAAGTATGGCAGCTTTCTACAATCCTCGTGTTCAAAAAGAAATCGACTTCGCATTAACCAACTCCATCCAAGACCCATCAAAATCCAATAACTCCCCAATCACAACAACCCCAGAACAAAACGTAACAGAGCAATGCGCTACTCCTCGCACCTCTGTACCCCATGTCCAAGTTTCATCAGCCCCCAAGCGGCCGCGCCGCTTCTCAGGGCAGCGGACTCAACGTGAGTTGAGTCTACAGAGCCAGAAGCCTCATATTGATGTAAATAAGATCCTTGGAAAGGAAGATCCGGAGAGTGGAGCTGCGGAGAAGGAGGGGGGCAGTAGAGTGATGAGGGTGTATAGGAGATTTGGACCGGGGATGACGCTTTGTTTGGTTTTGTTGATTACGGGAGGCGTTATCATGGCTTGTACGCTACCTTTTGTTAAGAAGGGTAAGGAAGAGGGGAGGTGAGGGGAGTCGTTTTGCTAGGTCGTTTCTTGTCTTTCCTTAAAGTGGCATTTGGCGGTTCGTTGCCAGTTAACTTTGCTTATTGCGTGTGATCGACAAGACTTCGAGACCCCTGGGCCATGAGGGTTAAGCGTTGAGTTCCTATTTCATGTTGAATAATGAAATGTTAAGTGGCAGAACAAAGGAGCTTTCTCAACAGCGTTGTATTCAGAGAAGGCCATTGTTCTACGTTTCCTGGCATTCATTATCAAGAGCATCCCAGGAAATTGAGCCTTCCAGCCCAGCACCTACAATCAGCTTAGTCTAGGATCTTCTTTCGAAAGACCAAGAACCTTATCGGCCGTGAGTTTATTTTATTACGAACTCGCCGAATACGTCAACGTAGCATCCATGGCGACTTCTACCTCAACCCCACCCTCTCGAAGCAGTACTCGCCACCCTCCCCAGGTTTCTCGCGCCCAGGAATTGCGCATCAGACGGCTTCTAGAAAAAGCATTAGCGATACAGATGTGTAGGGAGAATCCGCTGATCCAAGCTATTGAGGATACGATGTCTGCGAATGGTCCGGACTGCTTTGGTGAAGGGGCTGGGTATGAAGCGATTGAAAGGCGGCTGGAGTTGTATATTCGGCTTCGGGGAGGGGAATAAGCGGCGTGTTGTGTGAGGTTGTTGGACCTTTGAAATGTTCCTGGTGCGAGGCCGGAATTAGTCTGCTGTATGTAGTTCTTAATGGGAAAAGTCGGCAACTGTTTTCCTCAATATAAATGCTGTCACTAATCATCTGTCAAGGTCTTAGACGATGTTTATATACCATTCATAGCTTTGAGATCAGTTGACCGATAATAAATTCAAAATCTGTAATGTTTCACAGAGATTTGCCGCAACAGGTCTCGCAGGGAGGACTGTGCTGGTATAGATTATTCTGGGGAGTCTGGGAAGAGAATGGAGACTCGGATGTTGAAAGCAGCACTTGCATGCTATCTGCAGACTAAAGAGTACACAGAGAGGAAAAGAGCGAATAGACAGTGGCACTCAATTTCCATGTTGTTACTGCGACGCCACAGCAACGATTGAATAATCCTGCGATGAAAGCAAGTTTGGCGATGAAGCCGTACGAATACGCGTTACCAGACCGTCACGTGACGTTCGAATTCCATTCAGCCGTCAAGATAGCTGCACAGCTCAAATTTTCTCTATCAGCACTGGGGCCGGTCTTCAAACAGTCCGACATTGGTTCTTGTCCAACTGACAAGCATGATGGTGCGTTGGGCTTCAATCGTGCAACGTGTACAACGCCGTAAGGTTCCACCTTGCTGAGTTCCAGGTATGCATATCGCCACAAAAGACCTCCGCAATGCTCGTAGACGAAAGAGTGTGCATGTTGGAACGTTTTCTGTCTCGGAGAAGGTTCTCGAACGATAATGCTCCATGAAGTGAGGTCATCAATGCTCAGGGTTGACTTTGAGACATGCAAGTGAGGCTCCACTCGTCCACGAGGTCCATAGACGCCTTATTCAGACGCATTTCCAGGAGTACTTTAGATCACCAATGCTGTGCTTTTGACACAACGCAAGCGCACCTATTGAAAATCTGCGAGCTTGCTCCTCTACGGCCTGAAGGAACGCGGGTCGGATGGAAACTTGATACGTAGCTTGTCGCAGGTGACGTTGTGGAGCACATCTCGTTGAGTAGTAGATGGCTACCTTGAATTAATGGTGGGTGGTTCAATACCATAGGAATCAGGATCGAGTAGATGAGAGACTCGTACTTTCATGGGCCGTACCAAGGAGACCTCGGACGAAAGTACTGACACACTATCCGTTTCAGATATCCACAAGAAGCTGATCACGGCATCAATCCTAATGTTCGGCCCATAAGTCTATGTTCGTTCTTGTGCGAGCCCTGGGAATGCAAATATTGAAAAATCGAAAACGAGAAAAGCGGGATTTGCACGGGCTGAAGGATGGCTCCTCCAAAGAGCCCATGTACTTCCACGTATTGACGTACTCCTTGATAGCAGTGTGCTCGCTATCCTCAAAGTTGACCAAGAATGGCCAGACTCGAATAAAGTTTGTCATTTCTCGAAGCCGTCCATTTCAACCGTCAGGCCACATCGTACAGCAAAAAGAGCTGGGAACGACGCTCCACAAGATCCAGCTAAAGACCTGAGCGGCAATCTATGCTAGTGAAGTTCTCCGTTGATCGAGCAATCAAGTTGCGACACCATCCAGACCCCTGGATGTCGCGAATCAATCTGCTAGAAGTCTCGAGGCCATGTCGTCGAGAACGTAATGAGAATCGCTCCTTCAAAGGAGACATGACAAAGTGGCGTGGCCCGAATTCCTGGACTCCATAGCTCTTCCCTTTGGTACATTCATCTACAGCACTAGTGGAGACTGTATCCTGGAGATCCGCTGGATCGATGCCGAGAGTAATCCTGTAGTTGACAAGGCATTTGAGCAATCGGGAGTCAGCATTATGACCTAACAGATGCGTTTTGGCAGATCAAGTCAAGTCCATGAATACCCAAAAGATGAACTCCGAGCACTGCTCAAACGGACCTGATTTTCCATGCGAAGGAACCCCTCGAACCTGGATCTCGAAATACATTGTAAGTTGAAAGGTGAAGCTTCGCTCCAAGAAGCAGAGCATCGTCTCAACTGCACTATGGGGCATCAGTATATCCTTCAGGAGGTTCGTTCCACGATGTAACAATCTCAAGGTCGTCAAAATTAGATGAAAGGCATTCGCTCGCAATGCTCTATCATGTCGAACCTCAGTTCGGGCTAATCTCCATGCCTCTGCCTAGGTGAACCATGAGATAAGCTTGCTTCTGAGACGTCGACATGCATCAGCATATCCAGGAAGTAGGAGATAATCAAGCTGTGAGGCACCACTAGCCTTGGTATCGTTTTGGATTCCATGAAGATTGGTTCTGCAAGCCTGCCTTTTGAGGTATATGAAGTTCCGTCTCATGCCTGATCTGCAAAGTCAATGGCCACTAAAGTTCAGTAGCATCTAGCTGCTTTCTAAGGATCTGTGATGTGTAATGGGTATTGGTGAATCTTGCTAGGAACTCAACCGGTATCGACTCACACGAGACATAGTCTGCAATGCAAACCCATGATCCATGCAAGAAATGAAATGTCAAAGGGATGGCCACCGGCAGGTCGACGAGTTATGTCAGCTTTCGTCACAGCTAGGTATGAAGCTGGTGCGGTTTGAATCTTGCCCAGTTTAAGATATATAAGACTCGTTGTTATTCTGTGATTTCGTCTCACATGAGGCAGGTCCTTTACCAAGCTCATTCACTTCCAAACATTTACAGACACTCTCAATTCTGTTTCTTTGCTTGAGAAGGGGTGTAAATTCAAAATGGCTCACAAGGCCTTCATTGTTGCCGTGATCTCTTATCTGGCAAGATTCGCAGTTGCTGCGCCCTGGTCTACATTGGTAAAACGTCGCTTTGCATATCAGCTGGGTGATCTATCTTCTCACGAAATTACTCAACCAAAGCGAGACCTTCACAACGACTATAGTAGGCCCCCTGCTGGTGAGATAAATCGCAGTGACCCCCGTTTGTATGTATCATGTACTAATACAAACGCCCACAAAAAGGCTCTGGTAGCCAATCCAAGCAGAAAAGGAGTCCGTCGACCGAGGACTCGCCAAGCCCGACAGGCTCGTACCGCTCTGAAGAGAGTGATTCAAGCGGAGGCTCTCTCAGTCCAGCGACACCAAACAGGCCGGAAGAAAGTGATTCAAAGGGAGGCTCTTCGAGTCCAGCTAGACCGAAAATACCGGAAGAGAGCGAATCGCCGGGCGGCTCCTCGAATCCAGCCCGCCCAAATGAGGCGGGTGGAAGTGGTGGAAATTCAGGCGTAGGTAGAGCCCCTGGCAATAGAGGTGGTGGAGAAGCTGGTGGTACTCAAAACCCCAGTGGGAGTAGCCCAGGTAGCGGCCAAGAGGGCGGACAAGGTAGTGGTCAAGGTGGAGGTCGGAACAGTCGCCAAGGCGGAGGTCCAGGGAGACAGATCGGTGACGGCCGAGGTGGTGAGCGTACTGGAAGAACAGGCACGGGCAGAGACACCGGAGTTGAACCAGGCGGCCGGGGGGGTAATGGGGGAGCGCCAGGAAAATCTGCCGGTGGCAGACGGCCTAGCGGTTCATTTGGAGGTGGAGATGGCCGGGGTGGTAGAGGCCTCATCGGTGGCACTGCGGGTGGAGGTGGATCAGAACGTGGAGGTGGAAGAGTTGCTGGAGGTCCAGGCGGCGGTTAGCTCAAACGAGATTACGTTGTGGTGGCTAGGAAGCGCCAGTCGCCTTTGAGCTGTAAGATCGGGATTTTTTAGGGTATTTAGGAAGGAGAGAAACGACTTCGACGCTCTTTTAGATTTATTCATGCTCATTTCGCTCTTTACCTAGTCGAGTTCTATAGGAAATGCAGACGCAGATGCGCGGTCGAGCCGGGCCTGCAAATGTGGCATTTCCGCTGTAGCCTTCGATGTCACCGATGAGCTGCCTCTCGTTTGTTTCCTGACAGTCATCCTGGTACGATAGCAAGAAAGAGCATCGTCATCAGATACAAAGCGTTCGACGCATGATGCTCAGCGATTACTTTTCGTAGTGACTGTGAATTGGATAGGACCGAGGTGGGTGCGTTTCACGTCATAAGCGCCTCAGGCTCTTTCCCTGTGTGTCTATGTTGTAAGCGGAACGATTCGCCAGAGGAAAATCAATGTCAAAAGATGGGATTTTGATACTGTACTTACCATGTGAGTATCTAGAGAGCGCCATGATCGCAGGGTCGCATAGCGCATAGCGCATAGCGCAT
>JAABUP010006628.1_pt1 | contig 16282 bp, 17 predicted proteins | sample 5559201 | NCBI WGS metagenome assembly JAABUP01 (sample SAMN10711887, study PRJNA513373) | rock metagenome | isolation source: Antarctica rocks | place: Antarctica
GTGTTGAGCGGCGGCAACCAGGGTACTTTGAGGGGGGTTTAGGTGGGAGGTGGGGGGAAAAGTAGGTGTGGAGGTAGGGGGGAAGCCAGGTGTAGATGCTCAGACATCAGTCCATGGCTGCAGCAGAGGCACAGCTATGTCTCAGTTCCGGCACAAATGAAACATGAAGCAGACACAGCACCAGCTCTACCCCCTGGTGTAGCCTTTGCAATCAGGGCCGCCACCTGCTCAGGTGTAGCTGCAGGCGAGGTTGTTTGTACAACAAAGGCAAGCTGTAACACAGGCAAAGCAGTTCATGTGAAAACACAGAACAAAAGCACCAGCTCTGCTATTTGCTTAGGTCTTGGCAGCAGCAGAGATGGATGCAGATTGGAGTGGGATTTTGCTGAGTCAACAGAGTGAAATTGAGCAATAGCGAGCATTGGACCAAAGGAAAGCAATCAAAGAACAGAGGCACTGGGTGCACTGACTGTGTCACACAGCTGCAAGAAGGTGCTTGCGGAGAGGCTTGCAGTATTTGCACAATACCTGTCGCTTCTTGGACTTGAAGACAGGCTTGCTGGCATCTGCACCACTCCTGTAGACAGCTCCAGCTGCTGCTGATGCTGCCGCTGCAGTCGAAGCGCTAGAGGCAGTGCCAGAAGCTCCCTTGCGGGCACCACTGAGGGGTCTCTCCACAGGCACAGGGTGAGACTTGAGGCTAGCATCAGGAGTGACATCTGCTGAAGTGTCACCCAAACTGCCACTGACACTGGTTTCCATGGTATCAGCATCCTGCATGATACCACAGACACTCAAAACTGAACCTGCATGACAGCACAGAGAGTTATCTCTCCTGGCACAAGTCAGACTCCCACAACAGCGCTGCTGCCAGGCTCTGGGTGCCACCTGTTGCTGTGGAGTGATATGCCATCCTGTCAGAATGGCGACATCATGCACAGAGGAGAATGCTGCAGACTGTATGAGCAGGCGCAGGGATAAATAGGGATCTGAGCAGAGTGACGAGTGCTGGTGTAGTAGCATCTGTACCAGTCCTTGCAGAGCAGGAGTCATAGCAGCCTCAATGTCGCCAGCAGTGTCTCCACCAGTGTTGTCAGCTTCTGTTGCAGGTGCTGCATCCTCAGCGTCAGTCATGTCTGCATCATCGTCAGCATCTTGCAGATCTTCAGCACCTTCATTTGGTGCGTCACTGCCAGCTTTGCTGTCAGATGTCTGCAACAGGGGGAAAAGAATCAGCCAGGAATCTGACCATGTGAGGTAATTTGTTGCCTGTGAAATGAAGATACAGCATCCAAGCTTCTGTCTGCAGCAAACAACAGGCTGACAAAGGCACCAACTCACGCTGCTGTATACTTGCATGTCAGCTTGGCAGCTACTTATCACAGCAGCTGTGAGGACAGACCTGATCAGCATTGTTAGAATCTCCCAAATCAGAGTCAGCCTTGGCAGAGTCCTCACCAATCTCCTGCAGCGCCAAATGTACTTTGTCATACGCTGCCATGATTTTGAGTGCCAGGCAAAAGTGTACAAAGTCTGTACCACCTCTACAAGTGCTTGCAGCTCAGCATCTATATCTTCTTGTTCATCTTCTCCACCATCATCACCTTGGTTGTCGACACCTTGACTGACGTCAGTCACAGCAGATGCTTCCTGAAAGCACACACCGTCTGGGTCAGTCAACTCACTTGCAAAGGGAGCTATGGCTGACACTTGAAGCCTGAACACAAGTAAGAGCCAGTCAAGGTGTCTTGTAGCAATGGCATACCTTGGTAAGTGCAGCATCTTGGGATGTGCTACCAGCAGTTGCTTCTTGGTCACCTTCTGCTTCAGCCTGCAATACCAGGATGAAGTGAAACCAACGAGACCAAGCAGAGATGGCACCTACGTGTGTCACAACTGCAGATTACAGGCACGCAAGAGAACCAGTTGATCAGCAGATGCAGCAGCAAAGGAGACCATGTTCACCAACAAACCAGAGCAGCAATGCTGTGACAGACCTGTGCCAGTGCCTCTAACTCAGCATCCACATCTTCCTCAGTGGCTTCAGATTGATTTGCAACATCTGGAGTTTCTTGCATAGAACCTTCCTGCAGCAGCAACAAAATACTTGCCATTCCAGGCTGGGCCAACATATTTAATCAACTTGGCAATCACTGCAGGATCTGGTGACTTCGGTAGCTTCTGCCATCGCCAACATGGAAAAGCATCGGCATGACAAGTCACTGCTGAGGCCGATGTGAAGAGCAGCTGTGCAAGCGAAAGGACTGAGCGCACAGAGCTTGAGACCTCACCCGTGCAAGTTTGTAAGCACCACCGATATCCACGTTCGGTACACCTGTCTTCTTTTTGGGAGCCATGCTTCCTGCAAGGCCAACAGCGGTCAGTGCGGCATTGCTGCAGCTGGAGGCTCAGCAACCTGAAGTCGTGCACAGAGCGCCTTTACCTGCAGCTACAGCTGTGTGACTTGCCGTCCGACAGCAGTGGGTGACCGCCGCTGTGTTACGTGAACAGGTGGGATCGCCAAGACGCCAAGCGTACTGGCAGTCGCGCCTGTTGATGCGCTGATGCTTGATGTGACAAGCTGTTCGCTCAACGCCCGCTCAACGCCTGCTCCTTTGCGCTTGACTTTGAATCTGAGCACGCAAAGCACGTTTAAATTGTGGATGAACGCCGACACGTGCCGACCGACATTGCAATTTTGAACTGCTGCAAAGTCAACGCTATCGCAGTCACTGTGGCACAACCACAGCCAATGCGAATGAATGTCATAGTAATGTTGAGATTTCGCTAAGTCTACGTCTAAGCTGCAGATCCATGATGGGCAGACATCAGCAGCGCTAGGCAAGGAACTCCACATAGGCATAATTTTAGACACAATCTGCCATTTTTTGATATCTGCACACTTCAGCTAGAGCATCAAGAGCCAGGTTCAGACCCACCAGGGAATGGTTCCAATGCATGATCATCCTTGTCAACATAGTACTTCACAACAGCCAGCATTCGCGCATGTTTGTCAGGATGATAATTGATGTGTATCATCACAGGCAAAACCTGAGATGACCGTGGCTGTTGCCTGACTTCCTTGAATAGCACTTTGGAGTTCATGAACTTGTAAATGTTCATGATCCTCACAGTAACATGAGGCGCAACATAGTCATCATGAGACAAGAAGAAGATCTCTTGATTGTACACCGACTGATCCCAAGCCTTCTCCTTTGACAGGCGGGCAGCTATACGCTTCATCAACCCTAGAGTGCGCTCATTTGCCCTCAAGTAGAACAACCCAGAGTTCATGTTGAGGTGCTCTGTGCTCTGCATGCCATGATACACAATGTTGTGTTCACTCAGACAAAAGCAAGCGCTCTCTGTACATCTGTTTGTCAGCTGAGGCGCAATTCAGGCACCTGTCCGCAACTCCCCAACCACAATCTTACAGGGTAAAATTCAGTATGTGCTGTTGGTTCCTTTGCTGCTGCGAGGTGATAAAATGTATGTCAAGACAAGCAACTCTTCAATTAATGGCAACTAAGTTGGAGAAATGCTCAGCAGCAGCAGTGCAAGGCCAGCGTGACAGCCGCAGTAGCACCATTGCAGCACTCAATGCAGCAGCCATAACGGCTTACAGTAAGCATATCAAGCAGTAAGGGCGGTTGCCATTGAGAGCAGGGAGGAAAGTAAAGATGCGCACCTGTGCATATCTAGCCCAGCCCATGCTTTGGTCATCAAGGCCACCAACTTTGCCATACGCTGTCCACTGATCAAATCTGCAAGCCGCATTCTTCAAACTAAGCAGGCTGTGCGAAGACAGCGCAAGTGTCTCCTTCACAATTGTACAAGGCAGTGCATTCACAGTGCGTAGACTCACGGCAATCCTGAGGCAATGTAAGAAGGAATCTGAGCTGAAAACAATGAAGGCCCTCACCCATCACTCATGCCTTCAACATCATGATCTCTATACAGATGGTCAAAGGGGTTCTGCATCACAACAGCACACTCAGGGTAGCATTTCAAGATGGAGTAACACCTTGAAGCAACAACCAGTGCCCAGTGTGACATGAGCAATGTTTATTGGACGGTGTTCATGCCTGTGTGCATGCCAGCCTATAGGCTTGTGAACTTTGCAGCAACAGCACATTGTTATGTTGTGTAGCAACTGCTTTACAAATGATCATTTGTGAAACTTTATCAGCGTGTAAAGAGCACAAGAGTGTGTTACACCCATGCCTAGCTGCAGGCTACAACATGCGCATCTGCAGAATGCCCTGATGCTAAAGATTTTGAACAAAAAATTGTCACACCTGATGAGTCTGCATCTACACTGCCAGCAAGATCGCTTCCATGCTAAGCATGCTGTTAAATCTGAGAGGGCAAGATGATGTAGATTGCAGTTGTCCAATGCCACAACACATTTGACCAAACAAACAACCCTAGTCCAATACAAATTTGCCTGTCAAATGATTGACTCTTGTTTGCTCAGGAATGTATGCGCATGACCGTGGCAAAAGAACACACTTTGCAACAAATCAAAGAGTGAGCATGTACCTGGAGAGTGACTATGTCTACATCACTGAGCAGTACATGCCAGTTGAGCTCCAGAAACTCCTGAAGGATTTTAAACTTCAGAGCAGAGATGGCATGATTGTCACCAGTTCCCTCTTGAGAGGCGTCCACCTGAAATGCACCACTCGTTTTATGGGCTAGCAAGTGGTCATGGTGATCATTTGTTATGCTAATGACATGATACAACCACATGTAGAATGTAGAAAGATGCATGTGGCCTGTTAATCACTGGGGATGTCAGTGACCTGGAAAGCTGCATGTCAGTATACCAGGAATTGGGGCCTTATATGGTGATGCTGGGTTGCATGACAAATGAGTTTCGTGCTTTTCCTGATATGCTATGTCTCTTTAGTAGGATGCGAAAATATGAGCGCTCAGTATAGACTCCACTCCAAGGTTGCAGCTTGCAGTGTGCGCAGCAGACTCCAAGATATGCAGAGAGCCATGTAGACAAGGACAAAAAACAATTGTCTGTCACATGTGCTGCAACTCACAGATATGTCTTTGTAGTAGACGTTGTAGCCCTTTGCGGTCAGATCATCTCGTAGCTGAGTGTCGATCGCTACGACCAAATAGTTTGGTACCTCAGCCTTGGTCACCATCTGCAGCCACATAAGGGGCACTCATTGCAGATGGGTTGCAGCATACATTGGCTGGCAGTGTCTGCCATTACAAGAGAGCATAAGCCCGGATTTGACTGTCAGCATGTGATTTTCAACCATACCTCCAACCAGGTTGTCAACATTCCTTCACGTATCAGGTTGTAGTTGGATATAGCAATCATGACTTCACGCTGAGGGGCTACACGTTGCAGGATGGACTCCAGCTCTGATCGTGGCTCTTTTTGCACTAATTGCCTTTTGGGCACCTGCTTGTCCAGTTGCCTCTGGTGTTGCATGTATAGATGTTGCGAAGCCATGAAGCCAAGGCAGACACCAGCAACAAGGACGCCATAAAGGACTTGCTTTCTGCTTTGCTGCATTGAAGACTTATGGTGCTTGCCGCTGGGGTCGTCTGCCGCGCCGTCCATAGTCCCAAGTCTGTCGGTCATCGAAGGACACTGTCCTTTTAGGTCACCATGACGACGCTAAGACAACAAAGGAATGCAGTTGATGTGCAAAAGACCTTGTTGAACACAGTCTTGAACAGCTGTCATTGCTGGGCGCAAGCGCGCGGCTGTCAAAACACTTAGATCTTGATCACACGTCTGACCTTGTTCGCCAATTGCAGATGTCCACAGCTGTGATTGCACTTGCCAGTACGTTGATCAGCACGCTGCAGTCAATAACGACGCTGGGCTTATACAGCATGAGCGCGCAGGATGGTCTTGGATGTGCCATTCCTCTGCCCTCCTTGTTCTTCTTCCAGAGCGTTACGTCAAAGGCCTTTCCGTCAAAGGCCGATAGCTTTACATTGAGCAACAATCTGCCTGGCTTGCTCAGCGGCATTGCCAATGTAGGTTGCAGGGGTTAGTTGCTTGAGGCTCTGCTTTGCATCGTCAGGTATGCCATCAAGGCCCTCGACAAATTCCTGCAGGCAAATGGTCACCTATCAGCAGGAAGGCATTTTGCGATTGCCTTGACAAACCGAAATGGCATCTCGATGTTGGTGTTCCTGTACAGCAAAAGTCACGCGATCCAGTCTCAAATGGCAGTGTTTGCCTTGTCGCCGGGTGTGACACTGAATGTGTGGTACCCATATGCATATGCAAGATTTATCAATGCCATGAATTTGCCAGCATAGCTATCATTCACCTCAATGCGCCCTTTCGCAACTTTCCTGCAGGCGTGATGGAGCAGGGCTGCGTACATTTCAAGACAGATACAGCAACCACTCATGCACCGGCGTAGCCTGTCAGGGCTGCAACAAAAATGCAAAAGACACACTCTGTGATTGCATGCAATCGCAGAGCTCAACAACCATGCTGGATCAAGCTCACCTGCATACTCTTTGCTGTGACTCTATTGCCTCTTGTGAAAGCCTTCAGCTTCTCATATGGCTCCTCCACACCATACCTGCGATTGTCAGATCACAATGACCTTCAATCAAATCTTCAGTGATGATGTTCTGAGTCTATAATTCTCCATTGGCCTTTCAGGTACAATTCTGCCTGAAGAGTGTCATTGCAAACTGGGCCCCGATGCTGCATGCAGCCTCAAGAGTATGAGCAGCTGACATTGTTGGAGGTGTAAGCAGGTGCTGAGTCACAGGGCCTGCTGAGACCCAAGCTACACATGGACTCAAGTAAAGCTTCTACCCACACCAGCCAGCCGTATGTGATGAGCTGACCAATGTGAAATGATGGGACACACAGTCAGTGTAATGACTGCATCACATCTGTTTTCTAAGTGCGGTCACAAAAAGCTGCTGTCAAAGTACGGTCACAGGCGAGCATACCTTCTCATGACAGTCTGGATTGGTTCAGCCAGGACTTCCCATGAGGCATCCAAATCTGCCGCCAGTCTTTCCTCGTTCAGCTGTAGCTTGCTGATGCCTGCAGCACAGCAACACACTTTCCATCTGCCATGAGGCATGCTTCAGTTAGGAGCAAACGTACAGCAAACTACACAAAATTCACCCTAGGGGAAGACATATATTTCATGAATGAATGACACAAAACATATACTACGCATAGGTTGGCTGGGATGCATCAAGTAACTGCCAAACAGTGTCTGTCAGTGAGTACTCACTCTACTTTGACTTCACAGATGTGAGGAAGTGGAGTGAAACATGGGCGATGGGTCACCAACAATTCTGCCAGAGCCTCAGGAAACAGGTTGTAATCATGTGACCGAAGTCACAATCGAGACAATGTAGATAAGGATATGTTTTGGCTGATCTTCACAGGCTGGTATGAGAACCCATATCATCACACATACATCTGAAGAAGCTGCTAGAACAACCTCCAGAAACTGGGCCTACTCTTTGAGTACACAGAAGCTTCAGTAAAGCGCAGGGCAAACAAGAATGCACCAAATGGTTGCTAGTAATGTAGGCTGAGTGCTCAACTTCTATGGGTAGATGTATGTCTGCATGGCCTGAAGCCAGTCAGTTCGAGGAATGTGTTATCATCACCGCACTGCCTACTTAATTTCCCACAAGAGATTGCACAATCATTTGCTGAGGAGAAAGACACCCAGCCACGACTACTGCCTGTCTGAGGGCTGTCTGTCATGACAAGTCACTACACAGCAACCACCAACACTGCTGATATAGACCCAACACTGCGCATCCTTGCAACAATAGTCTTACAACAGTCTGCTGACTCTGCCAAGTGCTGATGTGCCACAGTAAGCCTGGAAGTATGGGTACCTCTCAGAGTGGAGCTGTAGGCTATCAGAGAGTAGCCCACACCAACGCCCAGGTTCCTGAGGACTGTGCTGTCTGTGAGGTCCCGCTGCCATCTGCTGATGGGCAGCTTGTTGGATAGGTGCTGCATCACGGCATTGGCCATCCCCAAATTGCCCTCTGAGTTCTCAAAGTCAATGGGATTTACCTGTACCAACAAGCAAATAACAATTCTAATGGATCCCGGCTCATAATGAGCTAGGTACGTGCAGGACAAGTCTTGATTTTCCAGAGCAGCCTGTCTTGTGCATCCCTGTAAGGCCTACTAAATACGAAAGTGTTAACAGTCACATAATGTAACAAGCAAAGCCTTCTGAGTAAGGGAGCAGAACAGCGCTGACTACACTAGACAGCTGGCTGTGCAGACAATGAAAACAAAGAGCGGGCTGTAGAAGTGTCAGCTGCATTGCAGCCTCATTGCCAAAGGCTGCGAGGCATCTGGCAGGCGCACTGCAGCAGTAGAGGCACACAAGAGTGGTTCTTGGGCTGTGACCCTTGCTCTGTGTGCAATGGTGCTGCGTGAAAGGCCCAAAAGGGCAGAATGGTGTTCACTGTATGCGGCACAGTCACAGTGTCCACTTCGCAGGGAATAGCCTTCTGCTCGTATCTTGAGCGATCATTTCATCAATACTAAGTCAGCTATACAAGTCAACTTGATTGAGAAAGTCGGGCTGCTGCCTCAGGAGACTCCCATTGTGATTGCCTTTTGGCACAGACGTTTCTTTTCTTTCTTGAAAAAGGCAACAGATCATGACAGTCACCTTGTGAGGCATGGTAGAGGAGCCCACTTCTCCAGCAATGGTCTTCTGCTTGAAGTACCCCAGACTGATGTAGCTCCACACGTCCCGGTCAAAGTCTAGCAGTATGGTGTTGAACCGCATCACAACCCCAAACAGCTCTGCAATGTAGTCGTGCGGCTCTATCTGCAGCGTGACAAGCACCTTGACATGCCAGCTTGGAATGTCAAGCCCATGCAGGACGCAGATTACGACAAACTATCCATGCAGCAGCTGCAGGCACTCTGTTGCTTGACGTAACCAATGGTGCAGTCTTGAGAAGAGCACGTAGTCTTTGCTTGAGACATGTTACCACCAACTGCAACAGATACACGGTACACGGATGGTACTGAACAGCCAGTGCTTAGCAAAGCAGCTTCCAAATTGCATGAGCTTAGTTGGCTGAGAGGTCAGTTAACGGGTTTTCTAGGCCCTATAGCATGTGCATCATAAGATCAGTGCCCAGTGCGGTACATCACACCTCTCAACCAGAAAACCAACAGATACAGATGGTACAATGAAAGACAAACAGGTGTGAACAGGATCACGCAAGTCACATAGGAGTCTGTGCAAATCACAACAAGCTGCAAGCTCTGCAGCAGACCATGGTTGAGGCACACTATGTCATGAACAAATCATGCCACTGTATTCATCTGCTGTCAGGATGAGCACTTGCTTGTCGGACGCGTTGGTGATATGTCAGACCACGTCAAGGAAAGTGTCAGGTTCAAACCGCATACATGACTTCATGGGCAATGTATTATGGTACACCATCACATGATTTGCCTCTGACATTGGTCTTGTGGGTGCCATGTGCAGATGCAAACCGTGTCCACCAGTGTATAACCAATGGGACTGAATGTCATGTAATTATAGTCACAATATGCATCCGCACATGGCGCGCACAGAAACAATATCAGCAATGTATGTAAACGCAACATCACATTGCCCTAGAAGTCATGCACAAGGTTTGAAGCTGACATTTCCCTTGACATAGTCTAACATGCCATCAATCCTGCCTACAAACAAATGTACATACAAACAGCATGACCCCACACTCAGGTGAGAACCAAAACATACTCAGTCAACAGCAAAAGAACCAATGCAGACAAATCCCTGCATGCGTACCTGTGTGACATAGGGATTAAGCTGCAATCCCAGGCCAGACACAAACTGATCTGCAACTGTGTCCCATTGCACATCTGGGTAGGCACTGATATGTGCATTGTAGTTTCCTACTGCGCCTGCCATCTTGCCATATATAGGAACATCCTTCAACTGCAGTAGGAAGGACTTCTGAAAATGATTGCAGCTCATACAACCAGAGCATGGGTGACACCAAAATCTGCTAACACACCAAGACACCTGGGTGCATGCGTGACTAGTAGCACAAGGGAGGGTACAGCAAAACAAGTGCAGGAAAAGCCTTGTGATGAGTTTTGTGATCTGCTGGCACAGCATCAGCATGAATGGCAGCCTACCTGATGGCGTTGTCTAGCAAGCCTATAGGCCACATTGGCCATTTCCTTGCCCATAGTGGTAGGGGAAGCTGTCTGACGATGTGTGCGAGACAGCATGGGCACAGCTGCGTACTGCTCTGCCAAGCCCTGCAGGGCTGCACACAAGAGATGAGGGGTCAGTCACCTGATGGATGACATTGACATGGCAACTCCACAAAACGCAAGCCATGATCGGCATGATCGTGTGCATGATTGCCTTATGTGCTATCATGCAGTTTGTGTGCAAGAGTTCCCTGTGTTGGCATGCAGTGAGTGCAAGGTGTCAATATTCTGAAGCACACAATATACAAGTCTATACAAACCATGCACGCAATACACAAACATGCAAGCATACAGGCCACATTGTACAGAAACATGCCATAAAAACGTTCAATCATTCCACGTGTCATAGAATGCTGTGAAAAAGCTTGTATGACAACGTTCATCATCGCCAGACAAGCAGCTAAACTGTGAGACCAACAGCAATTGTGGCGACAGCGCACCTGTGATGATCTTGTCCATGACGGGCAAAAGATGCTGATGAACAGCTTCTTTCAACATCAAACCATGCGCCAAGTTGTTTATATCCTCAGAAGTACATGCAAAGTGTGTGAACTCCAAAACCTGCAGAGCAGTATCACTTAGCTTGCCCAGATCAGCCAGTGTGATTTATGCTTCGCAACAGCAGGCAGCAATTAAGATGTGAATATGTAGTTCACCCAATGGCAGATAGCCTGAAGTTCATACCTCGGCAAGTTCTGGGTTGTGGCTAATGCGTTCCTTGATGATGTACTCTATTGCCTTCACATCATGGTTAGTAATGCTTTCCACCTGCATGCATGAATAGTACCCTGTTCGCAGGATGCTCAGTAGACGCTCTGTCAAATGCAAAGCATTGTCAGAATTGCTCACAAGAGTACAAAGCCATGTTGCACTCACATACATGGCATACCTTTTTGACAGCTAAGGCATCCTGAACGTCAAAGCTACTGGCCAGCAGATCCAAAGCTGCAGTGGCTTCCTGGCTGAAGGCCGGCACTTCAGTGACTTCGGAGATAGCTGCCAGCTGCTGCAGCCATCGACACTCGACAAGCACCCGAAATTTGATCAGCCCATACTCGCTGAAAGTCTGCCGGAGTGCCGCAACTTTGCTACCATATCGCCTGCAGGTAAATGTGTTCCGCTGTGAACAAAAAATAAGCGACGTACGTTGCGAAAGCGTCCATTATAGGCAAACACACCCGTCAAGTGGACCCACAGCCGTGAGCTCTGATAAGCCTAATGACCCTGTGCCATTCACCTGTGATGCCTGCAAGCGATGCCGGCTAAGTCTCAGGATGAGTCAACGCTGTGCAAGAGTGCAGTGTCGGAATGCCGACAAGCACTCACCAACTGAGCTTCTTCTACAGGCGCTCGAATTGAAGCATTAGCAGCATTGACAGCTGCTTGCCTGCGGCTGTTTTGTTGGAGGCGCCTAGCTGTTACATGTGCCTGCCGCCTGGTGTTGGAGTGTTGTACCTGAAATACACTCTGCGTCGGCAAAACGAGAGGGACAGATTGCGACATTGCCGGAGTTTGATGCGTTCCAGCCAGTGCTCCTGCCTGATGGCGCTAAAGACAGCCGCTGTCGGCAATGGTCTCGTAGACTGCAGTTCAATCGTTTTGATGGCAGATACCAGGTACGGCGTCAGGCCATCTTACGCTCTCTCCTGCTGTGGTTCAAACCTGTCGCAGCATGACCCTTACACAAAGTAAGGAAGCGGGGCTTCCTCCCACCGCATGCGGCATGTCATTAACGTGTTGCGTCAGGTAGCCCTTGTGGCACCAAAGGCGCACAGGATGAGTTCTCAATCCAACAATTCCAAGATCACTGCCTGTCAGAGAGGAGCGTTTATTCTGTTCGAGGGCGGGGACAGATGTGGCAAAACCACTCAGTCACAAAGCTTGGTTGATCATTTGAAAGCTTCTGGGGTATGCAATGGTCTTGAATGGTATACGTTCCTGGCAAAACCGCAGGTCCTGCAAGGGGATCAGCTGCAGGCTGGATTCTGCAGGTCAAGGCTGACTTATGGAAGTTTCCTGATAGGCAAACAGGCACGGGGCGCATGATAGACAGCTATTTGACAAGCAAGACGGAGCTAGACGACGCTGCTGTCCACTTGCTCTTCTGTGCAAACCGCTGGGAGAAAAGGTAGTACAGCACACCTGTGCCATTTTGCACTTTCGTGCACTGGACACTCTGTCAGCTTTTGCAGTAAGTAGCGGCAATGAGTTTGTTCTTGCTGTGCCACAGGGAGGCCATGTTAGCAGCACTGCAAGCAGGTACCACCTTAGTTGTGGACAGGTATTCCTACTCTGGGGTTGTGTTCACTTCTGCAAAGAAATTGCCTGGGCTGGACTTGGCGTGGTGCAAGGTATGATGTGCAGTCTATCCAATATGTTGGCTGTGCATTGATAACTTCTAATATCAGCATCACATGTTGACTGGTGCAGGGCCCAGAGACTGGCCTTCCTGCACCAGACCTGGTCCTGTACTTGCGTCTGTCAAAGTCAGAAGATGCTGCACAGCGTGGTGGATACGGCAGTGAAAGGTACATGTACTGACCTGATACTTATTGTGGGCAGTCATGGCAACATGAGTGAGCACTGGCAGGACACAACAGTTTTTGGCAACGGCAGATGTTCATGCTACCAGCATGTTACGCCTGGGTGATGTGACCTTGAATGGACATACTTCTGCTGCATGCTCGTCGCTTGTGACATGCAGGTACGAAAACACTGCCTTCCAGCAAGAAGTGCAGCAAGGCTTTGACGCATTGCAGGACAACTCATGGGTTGTTCTGGATGCCAGCAAGAGCATTGAGGCCCTGCAGACTGAGGTCAGCCATCTCTGATGCCTCATCGTTTCACATTCAACCCACACTCAAGTTACCATGTCATCTTTGTCAATGAGTTCTCTGCATGTATCTCCCTGGGTGCATGCATGATCAGACCACGCCTGAAAATACAATCTGCAAGTAAAATGTTGCTGCTTCCATGCTGTACCTCACTATGCCTGAGATGTAATGCACAGGTGCAAGGCGCAGCTGCAGCAGTCATATCCCGCTGCAGAAGCGGAACCCCTATCAGGAAACTGTGGAGAGCTGGCTCGCCTCCTCTAGCTAGCATAGGCAACACATGCAGCTGACACAGATGCATTCACCATCTATCTGAACTTTAAGGCACCATGGGCAGTCTTCTATTGGCAAATGGTCTGATCAGAGTATGCAGTACGCTTTTTTGGGTGCCATATCGAGCTTGGCCAACACAAGGCCTATCAAATATATGGTTTCTGTCTTTTATGTGGTTGCCAGCTTATGGCCTGGGTCTCCTATCGGCTCGTCTACTCTACATACCTGAGATCATGCATCTTTTCGGTTGGTTGACTTTGTGGCATTGGGACAAACAAGCACTGTTTTGTGTGCCAGCTTAGACTTGATCATCAATCTGATAACAGCAGCTGCTCCTGGCGCATTGCTGGGAGTAGCTGTATGGCGACATCAGAACAAAACTCACAAGCAATTGATCATGACAGCCTTGATTACCGTGGTTCCGTTCTCTGTATGCCTCTGCATGCAAAATGAAGTTGGTATCTCTGCTTTGACTAAAATACCTGGGTTCTGGTGTGCTGCTGACACAACTTCCAAACTTTGCTCTACATGCGTTGTGCTTGCGCTCATGGCCAGCTGTCAGGACTGGCAGCAGCAGACTTTACTTGTGTTTCTCAGCAGTTTTCAAATTCAGTAATTGTTCTCACCATGACTGTAAGCATAGCCTCCAAGATGCATATCAAGCCTTAGATAAGTCTAACATAACATTATACATGTGTGTACATTCTATGGTCCAGCCGTCTTACCAGGATGCAGATCATCTTTGGAAACATGTACCTGACATCAAAATCAGTAAGGAAACCTGATGTCCATGTCGGTCAGAGTGTTACTCATCATGTGGCTGTCTGAGGAAGAGCTAGTATGCAGGTAGCATCAGCTGATTAAACCCACACACTGTGCGCAATGTTGTCATACTGAATAGGTACAACACCTTATCTGCAGAGTCTCAGCTGCAAAGCAAAAGACTCAGGTGGCTAGGTCATAGTTTCAGGATGCCTAATGATAGATTGCCTAAGAAGCTTTTGCTTGGTGAAGTTAAGGGGCTTCGTCCACCTGGCTGCCCTAGGTCTAGTTTCAATATTGCTGATTTATGATGTTGCATTACGTGACTGTCAACACTGTCGTATTAGTAGGCCTTACAGGTATGCACAAGGCAGGCTGCTCTGGAGAGACAAGACTTGTCCTGCACCTACCCAGCTCATCATGAGCTGAAATGCGTTAAACGAGTAGGATTGCGACCATAAATGGTCGCGCCTGCCGTGCCAAATTTTGTGCGTTGGGTTAGGCGAGATTTAGGGATGGGTGCCGGGGTCGCGAATCCGCGGTGAGCAGGCAACACCAGCAGCACAGCCTGGCAAGATTTTGCAGTCACTATTGTGAAGTTAACAGTTGGTTGTTGAGGTTGGGAGGTATGCTATACAGACACTCACCCAGGAGGTGGTCAAATGGAAATGCTCATCAAAGAGCTCTTGTCTGCCATAAAACTTGCCGGCGTGCGCCTCCCACCCATACTTCTTCAGACCTGACGGCATGACATGGCATTGATGGTCAATGGAAGGCAAGTTGATGCGCAGTGTGGAAAGCCAGATAATGCGTGTGTCTCTGATGTCAGGCGCTGCAGCATGATGCACAATTTGGAGTAGCTGTTTGGCAAAGGAAATCAGTGCAAGATGTGAACACCAGTCTGGAATTTGCATGGCTGGCATCCAAAAGGCGTGCAACTTCTCCAGTGCAGGTGATGCGAAAGCTTCAGGCTTTGTGGCAGAGGCCAACTTTGTTTAGAAAATTGGCCTCTGCCACACACACTCAAAGGCACACTGCTTGACTGCTTCACAGTGAGGGTGTACACAGAAGAGAACGGGCATCACTGACCATCTTGCTCTTGAGCATTGTGTCTGATATTACTCAGAGCATCGGGGCGGTGAGGATCAAACCACATCAGGCCCGCCAACAAAGACTTGGGGGTCCTCATACGCATGCCTGTCAAAGCACATGAACTTCACAACGCCTGTTGAATGCTGCTTGCCATGCTACAAGACTATAGTCATATGTGGTCACAACAGTGTAATCTGTCATAGCATCATTTGCTGGAGTACAAGTGGAGTCTGCTTTCTCACCAAAGTACTGGCCAGGCCGGAAGGTAGACCACAACAGATCTTCTGCATGCTGACCTCCAAATTGTGGAAGGTCAGCGAACTTAGATGTTGAGAAAGGTGTAATTTCAGGTGGTCCTTTTGATCCTGTGCAAGCAGCATCATGAATGAAAACTATTGGCAGAGACTGAGTAAGCATATTGTGTATGCTGCTTTTGCATGTGTTGCAAAGAGCGAGTGTGTGCAAACCTGGCAGACAGAGGTATGCAAACATAGACTCCAGGAGCACGGCTCCAGCGCTTCTGAACCATCCAGTTCCTAATAGTCAAACTTGTGGTCAGACACAGTCAAGGCATATTGCCAGGCGTGTGAAAGCGTCTCGCCTGAGACTGATGATGGGAGGCTTATTCTGCGAGTCGTTTGTGTCCATCTGCTTTGAGTCCAGGTGAAGCAGTCAAGTCAGAAGATTGGAGCTCCAATCAGGAGCGTCATGGACTGATCAGCCTGACGCATCAGCGTAACGCTTTCAGGCTTTGCGTTGTTCTGACCGGTTCTGCATCGCCGTGCAATGTAGAGTATCCCGTTCTGTCTTACGGGATGACTCAAGCAACAGATTGTGCCGCGTGATCACTCGGTAGGCGTTGCGATGCAGCGCGTCGACTAAAATGTTGACCTAAACGTCCAAGAGAACGAGCAGTCTCTGGTTCCGGAGCCAAAGCAAGAATATAGAACATCGAAGCACTTGCTGTCTGTTGAAACTTTGTTCTTGGCATTCGGCCAGGGCCCTTGTACTTAGCGTCGTGTCACGCAGTGTTGAATTTTGTTGCGGAAAGGCAACAACCACCTTATCGTTTCAC
>JAABUP010006629.1_pt1 | contig 16282 bp, 14 predicted proteins | sample 5559201 | NCBI WGS metagenome assembly JAABUP01 (sample SAMN10711887, study PRJNA513373) | rock metagenome | isolation source: Antarctica rocks | place: Antarctica
GAAAGACATCATTTTAAGTGTTGACTCATGCTCATTGCTGCAACAAGCTGCTTTAAAGTGAGACCATTTGTACAATTGACTGATTCTTGAGAAGAAGATGATGTTGCAACAGCTGATGTTGAAATAGCTGTATCTACTGATGTAGTCAGTGTGAAGTTGTCTCAATTTGTCACAAAGGTGTAAAGAAGATTTGTACAAGCCTTCATGTTTTGTATGTTCTCTTTTGTATGACTCTTCATGCTGTGTAATTCTGTTATAAGTATTTGCACTCAAGAAAGAATCTTCTCAGCAACAATTTTCACTTCATCTGTCATAGAGGTTTCTGTGCTCATTCTGCACTGATTTCAACAATTGTACAGCAAGGCCTTTAAAGCAGGTCAGGTTTAAATGAGAATAGTATTTTAATGTCATGAGTTCACAATGAGACTGACACTCAATTGATAATTTCTAAATACAAAAAGAATACTATGAAGAGAAAAAGAAGAGCTTCATACAGAAGCAAAAAGATAATGTGCTTTAGTCTTAGAGTCTTAGTAAGCAACTAGACCATAAGACCTTAGTATAAGTTCAACTCATGACACAAACATGACTGCTAACTGTTCTTCTGTTTTCAAGCTCAGTTTTAATGCAGTTATGTTCTGCCTCAATAATTGTCAAAATCAGCATTTCATTCAAGTTCTTTCAGACTTGACATCTTCAGCTGCAGCCCTTGTTCTTACAGCAGTATGTAGCTTTAACAGGCTTCTTCTTCACTATCTGAAAGCTGAATTTATTCTTGATAGCTCAGTTGTCAAGAACCTTTCAAATCTCAAGTCAGAAGGCATACTCAGTGTTGTCAATTGACACCTTCAGCTGTGTGATGACTGACATAATGATGCAACAGAAAGAGCAACAGCAAGAGTGAGAATAACAGTAAGAATGAAAACAACAGCAACAACAAGAATGAGAACAAGAGCAACAACAAGAATAAAAGTGAGAACAATAGTGAGAGCAACAGCAAGGTGTCAATGTTTAGAAAACAGGGTTAACAGTAGTCACAATATATGTATAGAACATAGTATTCTTTATTAGACTTTACAGAGTATAATATTCTTTTATTAAAGTTTGCAGGGTATTCTGTTCTTTTACCCAATTAAATGAAGAAATATCACTGCTTTTATGATCACTTTATTTGTCAGATCTTAACCTAATTAAGCATCTTTGACACTTAATAAAATGCTGGTTGCAGAAGCATTACTTTGACCTTTGTTTAAAGAGCAAAAGCAAGACTGACTGACAGGCTTTAAGCAAGGCAATTGTTAAGGCCTGAGATGTCATTTCTCAAGAAATAATTAACAATCTCATCTTGTTAATGCTGAGAAGGTGTGAAGCATTGATCAAAGTGAAAGAATGACATACAAAATACTAATTAGGTCAAAAAAGGTGAAAATAGATAATTAATTGAGTAAAAGAATAGAATATTCTGCAAACTTTAATAAAAGAATATTATACCCTGTAAAGTCTAATAAAGAATACTATACACACTGCTTATTCAGAACATCTGCTGACTCTGTTTTTTAAACATTGACACCTTGTTGTTGCTCTCACTGTTGCTGTCATTCTCACTCTTGCTGTTGTTCTTGCTGTTGCTGTTGTTTTTATTCTTGCTGTTGCTTTTGCTGTTGCTGTTATTCTCACTCTTGCTGTTGCTCTCACTGTTGCTGTTGTTCTCACTCTTGTTATTGCTTTTGCTATTGCTCTTGCTATTGCTCTTGCTATTGTTCTCACTGTTACTCTTGCTGTTATTCTCACTGTTACATTACTATGTCAGTCATCACACAGCTGAAGGTGTCAATTGACAGCACTGAGTATGCCTTCTGACTTGAGATTCAAAAGGCTCTTAACAACTGAGCTATTAAGAACAAATTCAGCTTTCAAGTAGTGAAAAAGAAGTCTGTCAAAGCTACATACTGCTGTAAGAACAAGAACTGCAGTTAAAGATGTTAAGTCTGAAAGAACTCAGATGAGATGCTGGTTTTGATGATTGTTGAGACAGAACATAACTGCATTAAGACTGAGCTTAAAAAGAGAAGAACAGTTAGCAGTCATATCTGATTGAATAAGACTGTTTTTAAACATCTCAATGTCATGAAGACAACAAACTCAAAAGCTATAGTGAAGTGCATTCACATTCATTATAGTGAGAAGATTAGCTATAAAATAGCTCAGTTAACACAACTTCATCTTCTCAGTGAAGATCTGAGCAATCAGCAGTACAGCTTTCAGCTATTATCAAGCTATAAAAGAACATTGAAACACATTCAGCTGAATGTCTATATAGATATAGCTATTGATGAACCTACAGGTAAGTTTCTTTCTTGTTAACTACTTTATTAACTATATTACAGACAACTTTCTTTGTTGTTTTATCTGCTCAGCACAGTCTCAAGTCTCTTTCTTTCACTGTTGCTGCTTTCTTGCTGTTGATGAGACCTTTTTGAAGGTCTGCTTTGTGCAGTCACTTCTTCTCACTGTCACTATTGATGTTAACAAACAAAATACACTGTTAACCTGAGCAGTAATAAAGTCAGAGTCTCAGAGATCATGAGAATACTTTTTTTAACATTTAAAAAAAGCAATATCAAAGGTCTCATCAGAGAAATGCATCTTAATGTCAGACTGTGACAAAGAACTGCTGAAGGCTGAAGAGGTGCTTGAAAATTAAGTGATTAAGACATATTGCTGTCACCATCTTAAAGACAGCTTTGTTATGAAGTTTGAATGTAAACTGACCTCTCTGTTTTGATCTGCTGCTTGTGTCAGAACTTCTTCAGCATTTAAGAAAGTTATGAGCAAGATCAAGAATGTAAAGATCTCTGCAGAGACATATTTAAGAGATATAATAAGTTAAACTATTCTACTATATATCTAGCTAACTTTATACTCTAAAATCAATGTCTATAAGCAACAGTCTACTTCTTTGATCATTGATATGATCACTTTATCAGTAACATTGTTGAGTCTTTAAATAAGACTTTAAAGCTAAATCAGAAGCTGTCAATTGTGAATCTTCTGAACAGTATTTGACATTGAGTAATGAAGCAAAGAGAAAGTCATTTGACAGCAACAACTAAGTATATAGAAGAGAATGCTCAATACACTACTTTTGTGACTACAGAGATTTAAAAGAAACAAAAATAAGCACAGAGCAATAGAGTAAGTTCTCTTTCATTAATTAAGTAAATATTAATGAGTCTATAGATACAATTATTCTTTTTTTTTAAAGAGTGTGTGATACAGTCTGACAACAGTGTTCATCTTGTCAATCTAATAGCAGACATTTGCATCTGCTGTTAATATTAAGTCAACAGCATTTCATGTGATTATGTCATGATCTGCATCTTCACTTAAGGTTTGATCTTAAAGTCTTTTCTTTCTCAAGTTCTATTCACTGAGATCTGAACAGCAATCTTCACTGTTGTTCTTTTTTCTATTGATATTACTCATCTCACTTTGACACTCAACAATCTGTGCAATCTCTCAGTCACTCAAGTGTCTTGTGAATGGTCAAAGAAGAAACAAATACAACAAAAGAATGCTTGAGCACCTTGAGAATTACAACAAGAGAATATGAGGTCAGTAACTGTATCAGCAAAGCATCTACTTCATCAGTGTGACATGTGTGACAAGTCAGATCACACTATCATCACTTGTTAAAGATCTCATCAGTAAAGCAACAATAGTGAAGACAGAGAAGACAGCAAGAATAATGAGATAATGAGGTCTGAGAACAACAAGGTGACAGCAGCAAGAATAATAAGACAATAAAGTCTGAGAACAACAAGATGACAGCAGCAAGGTTATCAGTAGTCACAATATATATATAGAACATAGTATTCTTTATTAGACTTTACAGGGTATAATATTCTTTTATTAAAGTTTGCAGGGTATTCTATTCTTTTACCCTAATTTAAATGACTGAGATCTCTAGATTCATTTTGAATGTATTCTTGAAATAATCTGACTAATGCATAGGTTACAGTAGTAATTTAGGTGGTGGGGTGTGAAATGGAAGGGGCGGGGTGAGGAGATTGTGCCGATTAATATGCGTTAGTACTGTATGGCGTCTTGGCGCGACACTCGGTTTGTGATCTAGAGAGTGACAATAAGGTCTTGGCGTGTAGCAATGGGGCACTGCGGGCCCATAAGGTGCCAAGGCCGTGGCAGTAGTTATAGGTGTAGCTTGCCCCCATAGAAAATTCGGAAAGTCCTCCGGCCAGAATCACAGGTTATCTCCACTATTTGGTCTGTAGAAACTTCTGAGTCGGCGTGTAACGTCTTCGTCAATTACCTAGCAATTAGTTCACCCTTGCGGCACCCCTGCAACCCTCAGTACGCACCGTGACAATAGCCGGACATTCTTATCTTAAACTGTGTTGTGAAGGTGCCGCATCGGAAAGGCATTCCGAAGACGTGGACAAAATGCGGAATTCAAAGGACCGCCTGCTTTCTGCACGGAAAGCGCCTGGCGATCGTACTTATGCTTGTGGACTTGAGGCAATAAGCATGCGGCCAGGGTGAAAGAGCCGACAACCAGGTAAGCTTGATCTTGATTCACTTGGTCGATAACATTCTGCATTACTTCTCCGCGCTGCAATCATCGCACTCTCGAGACAAAGTAATTGGCATTCTCTGGAACATCTTTGTCGCAGCAACAACGACCACTCCTCTTCCGTACCGCAGCGATACCAGAATGCACAAGACGTGATTCCTGCCGGCTGTCCTTATTCTCATGCAAATATCCCTTTTGGAATCATCTCCACTACATCTTCTTCAGTACACCGACCTGCGATAGCGATCCGCGAATATGCCTTGGACCTTCATACCTTTGCTTCCAAAGGGGGGTTTGGTCAACTGAAGGACAGTGAAGGCTACCTCTCCGTCTTCTCCGAAACCACGCTCAATGCGTTCGCGGCTTGCGGACGTGCCACTTACCGTGAAGTGAGGGAGTAATTAAAGAATGTTTTAGCTGAGGACACGTCGTATCCAGGGGTTCTCAAAACCAACGATGCACTGGAGCAGGAGTCACTGCTGCCGGTGAAAGCTGTCACCACCCATCTCCCCATGTCGATTGGGGATTACACGGATTTCTTCGCCGGCATCAACCACGCGTTCAATGTTGGCACCATGTTTCGAGGGTCTGTGAATGCGTTACAGCCCAACTACAAACATCTTCCGGTAGGCTATCATGGTCGGTCGTCGTCAGTCGTTATTTCCGGGGCCGGTATTCGGAGACCCAGAGGCCAAATATTGCCGAACATTGAAGTAAAGATACCGACCTTCCAACCCTCGCAGCGCTTAGACATTGAACTCGAGCTCGGCGCATTCCTGTGTAAGGGGAGCAAAATGGGAGACAACATTCCAATTGCTTCAGCTAAAGAGGCGGTTTTCGGCTATGTTCTGCTCAATGATTGGTCTGCGCGCGATATCTTGACATGGGAATACGTGCCTCTCGGCCCGTTCAACGCGAAAAACTTCGGCACAACGATCGGCACAACGATTAGTCCTTGGGTGGTCTTAGCTGACGCACTCGAACCGTTCAAGTGTGCGGGTAATGAGAACGACACAGAACTTCTCTCTTATCTCCAAGAGCAGGAAAAGGATACCATGTACGACATCTCACTCGAGGTGGACTTGATAAGTAAGAGCAAGATCTCAAATCTGTTGCTGACCAGAACGCCTATTAATATCATCATAGCTAGATCCGGTGCTTCTACCACCGTAAGCCGCACGAACAGTCGAAACCTTTTGTGGTCTTTCCCTCAAATGCTTGCCCATCTAGCATTGCTGGTTGTCCAATGAGAGTGGGAGATCTACTCGGCTCTGGAACAATCAGTGGTAGCGAAGCAGGGACGTACGGTAGTCTGCTCGAAGCGTGTCAAGGCGGGAAGGAGGAGATTGAGCTGAACGGAGGCGACAAAAGGACGTTTCTGCAGGATGGGGACACGGTCAAAATCCGAGGGTGGAGCGGTGGTAACGAGCACGAGCTGGTCGGGTTCGGCGAATGTGTGGGTACAATTGTTCCAGCCTTGCGCATTTGATGGTATGCTTGGCATCCTACTGTAGACCCAGACAGGAGAGACCATATTGAATAGAATCTCGCTTTTCTATGATGAAGACCTTATAAAGATGCCTTGGCTTCCAGACACGATCAAGTCCGTGCTATGCTTATGATCATTCAAAAGAACGATTCAAAATAAAACATCATATTCCCGTTGTGGAGGGTTTTGGCAACTGCCTTGAGGTTGGAATGCGCGGCACACTTTGTGTCGTAGTACATAAAATCGTCCAAGCTGGCAAATTCCGAGACAACCGCGACAGTATAGCCTTGAGCACGCTGATCCTCGAACACTTTTCCCGCACGTACCGAAACAATATAAGGTTTGCCGTCCTGCAATGAGGTGTCAGAATCTCATGGCTGGTCACTTTTGGAGGGGACAACGCACCCTAAGTGCTTCCTGCGGCATGTTCCGATAGATCTCCAGAAGTCGCTCCTGATCCTCGACTCGCGGGATCTTGAACAGCGTTAAGCGACGCACCGGTCTGGCAGACATCCTCGGTCTGGAATCGGAGGGGGAACCAGTGGTGGCACGGGATGGAATGGCTTGGTGTACAAGGGGGAGCCGAGGTCTCGGTCAGAGGGTGGAATAGGTCGAGTTGGAGAATCAAGGGGACTTGCACGGTTGGATCAACGCAAGCAGTCTTTCAGGTTCGACCCGCCACGGATAGACAGGTGATGTGTACTCGGAATCTCATTCCGCTTCCGCTCCAGATGATTTCAAATCTTCACAGCATCCGGACGAAATAATCCTCTTCCCGACTATCTGCCGGCCAAAGGTAGTCGGATCCTGTCAGGCTTCCAAGTTTGAAATGTTTTCTACCATACGGGAGACGTGCCCCATGCCTTGACATTCTGCCATCTGTTGTATCGCTTCGTCCACAAGAAAGACACCATGCAAGCATCAGTATTACTTGGGCTCGGTGTCTTCCTCCTGATCCTGCGCCTCTTCCTGTCCTGCCTGAAGTCCACATTATCCCCTCTCCGCTCAGTACCGGGCCCCATCTGGGCTCGATTCACCAGATTGTGGTTCTTCCGCAGCATCCAAATCGGCTCGTTCCACCACAAGAACATCGAGCTGCATCGCAAATACGGGCCCATCGTCCGCATTGCTCCGGACCACTATTCCCTCAACGACCCATCCGCCATCAAGATCATCTACGGTATCAACTCCAAATGGGCCAAATCAGATTGGTATGAGGGCTGGAAGCATCCAGATCCGGATCGATGGACTCTGTTTTCGGACCGCAACATCGAGCGACATGCGAAGACCAGGAGATTATTCCAAGGCATGTACTCCTTGAGCTCGCTGGTCACCTATGAAAACTATGTCGATGAATGTACGGCCATCCTTTTAGCCCGCATGGCCGAATTTGCGAAGGTGGGTGAAACCATCGATATGGGACACTGGCTTCAATGCTACGCCTTCGATGTAATCGGAGAGGTAACCTATTCGAAACGTTTCGGCTTTTTGGATGCCGGTGAAGACATTGCTGGGATGTTGAGTGCGTTGCAAAAAAGTATGGTGTACAGTACTCTGGTTGGAGTGTACGCCAGCTGGCATCCATGGTATATTCAATCACGGAGAGAATGATAGGTAGTGGCGCCGCTGGCAGAACCTTCCTCATGGATTTTGTCCGGCAACAGATTTCCAAGAGGAAGACAGACTTGGCTGAGAGGAAAACATCACCGAGAAGTGCCATTGAAAATAGAAGAACAATTCAGGAGGATGCAGAAGACGAATCACCGGCGGACTTCCTAACGAAGATCATGGCGGCAAGAGAAACTGATCCGGAGAAGGTCTCTGAATACCATGTTTTCATGATGGGCCTCAGCAATATCATTGCCGGGAGCGATACAACTGCGGTGAGCTTGAGCGCGATTCTGTATTACCTGCTAAAGCATCCGGAAGCGCTGCAGAAGCTGAGGGATGAAATCGACGACTTCGAGTCCTCCGGGAGGCTCGGAAGAGACGCTGTTCGATTCAAAGAGGCACAGGAAATGCCATACCTCCAAGCGGTGATGAACGAAGCTCTACGACTCCATCCAGCCAGCGGTTTACCGCTGTGGAGAGTCGTGCCGAAACCTGGAGCAGAGATCTCTGGCAAGTTCTTTCCCACTGGTACAATAGTTGGCGTAAACACCTGGGTGGCCCACGCCAACGAGGACGTTTTTGGCAGCGACGCAGAAGCCTTCAGGCCTGAGAGGTGGATTGAGGCAGGAAAGAAGGGTGGAGACATGCTGAAACGGATGGATGCCTACTACTTCCCAGTGAGTATAGCCAATCCTTTGTAGATCAATCGGGCGACTGAAATACTTTACAGTTTGGTTTAGGATCGAGGACTTGCATAGGGAGACACATCGCTGCTTTGGAAATGTCGAAAACGATACCACAGCTTGTCAGAAAGTTTGATTTCGAACTGGATCAGCGTGATAAGGCATGGAAGACGGATAACTTTTTATTTGTTAAACCTGTCGATTTCAAGGTAAAAGTCAAGCCAAGAGGAGTCGTTCAGAACTGATCGATGGGCGAACGTTTGCGGAAGGAAGGGGTTTAAACACTTATCCTGTCCTCGTGAGCGGTCAGAAACGAACGTCTCTCAACCAGTGTCTTGGTAATCACAGTCATTTTCGGTCAGTGACCTGTCGCAGTGGGCAAGCAGGTGCCCCAATTACAGTATGTCTTGTTCCACATGTGATGGTCAGTCAAGCAATTACTCTTTTCACAGGTTATGAGTCCGGATCTGCCTTTATTTCTGCAGGTGCTCGTTGCCAATTTCACAATGTCCAATCATCGCAAGATGGCTTATTAGTTGTGGTTGCCAATGTTCTACCGAATACCAGGTTTGTTGGACCCTTTGCCATCACTCAGGTAGCTGACGAATCTGTCCACCTCAACGCCACCCAACATGAAAGGTCTACCTAGGCTTATCCACATCCAATCATAAGCTGTGCTGACTGGAAGAGACGGAATGGTCCCGGAAATTTTGACATCTGTTTATTCCGAGCAAGCAGGGACGATCGGAAGCTTGCTGCCCGTCATACCAATACAGCTTCACAAAATCTAGTCTGAATAATTAATGTGTTGGAAGGTCAGCGAGATTGGTACTAAAGGCAGTGCTGATCGCCATATTGGGGTTCAATTCAACTGACGGAACGTTTGGTCTTTGAGCATTGCCGCAAATTGAGAACACGCTTCCAGTGTGAAACAATTCCGCAGCGCTGCGCGGAAATGTTGTTCGCCACAGACTTCAGATTGGTAGCCGCAAGCCAAAGCCGAAGTAGGACAAATCTGCTGTTCCGCTTGCCGGTATCAGTAGAGCGAGACCCTTTCCTTGGGCATATTTGATTAGTATTCCTCCGCTGCCCCTTGCATTTCACATTGAGCAATCCGTCCTTCGTCTAGCTAAGTTTACAGTTGTGCAACATCTTCTCGAACTGGACTATAAAAATCTGCCATCTAACTTATCCTATCGCATTCGCACCCGAAATCGCAAAAAGTGAAAGAGATATTAGTCATGCCAACATTTACTGTCTACGCATGTGAGGGACGCCTCTCTAGTGACCAAAAGCTCGCAATTGCCGACGTTCTGTCAACGATACACTACACCGAAAACGGTGTACCAAAATGGTGCGCCCAGACAATCTTTTTGAGCGTTCTGAGCGGTGACCACTTCATCGGGACAAAGACTGCGTCAGCCGATCATATTTTCATTCGAGCCGACACACGCCCTGGACGGACGATGAAGAAGAAAACCAGGATGATTGAGCGGATGGTAACAGAAGTGAGCGAAGCCAGCAAAATCGATCTAAGCCACTTCTGGGTTTATGTGAATGAAGTGTCAGTGATAGCTGAGTATGAACTTGTCTACCCTGCTTCTAATCTCAAGCATACTTGAGTGGCAAAAGTTCTTGAAGAAACAAAGATAAGGTATTAATAATCAGAAAAGATTGTTGAATATATGAATCAAAATGTCAATCATGAAAGTAATCATCTTGTATGAGTTTGTTGTATTGTCTCACTGAACATGAGCATACAGCTAAATCATTGAATTACACAGATGAAGAATGTTTAACATAAAGTGATGACAACTCATGTATATACAGACATCTTATATCATCTAATCTTCAACTTTCTCATGATCTTCATATAATGTCACTTAAAGTGCATTGCTGAATAATTCACTTTACACATTCACATCAGCATTGTTGTTTAATAGCAGCTGCATCACTTTCTTATGACCTCAATGTAATGCTGTCTGAACTGCATTGCTGAACAATTCACCTTGCACATTCACATCAGCATTGTTGTTTAGTAGCAGCTGCACTACCTTCTTATAGCCTCAATATGATGCTGTTTGAAGTGCATTGTTATACTCTTTACCTTGTGCATTCATGTTAACATTGTTGTTTAATAACAGCTGCATCACTTTCTTATGACCTCAATGTGATGCTGTTTGAAGTGCATTGCTGAACAATACACCTTGTACATTCACATCAGCATTGTTATTCAGTAGCAGCTGCATCACCTTTCTGTGACCTTTATATGATGATGTCTGAAGTGTAGTGTCATATGTTTCATCATGTGCATTAATGTCAGCATTATTGTCTCATGTTGTTTTTCAGCACTCTGCCTTTTCTGCATTTTTGTTAAAAGTCTTTCAGAGTTCATAAAGCACTGAATGAAGGCTCAAAAGCAATGAGTAATAGGTTGAAGTTGCATCTGTCTTTTGCTGGTTTGGCTGAAAAGAAAGACGCCACAGCTGATCAGAATTGTGTATCTTAATGCAATTTCAAAACATATAATTCTGACTAACAAACAGCTGTTGTTATCAGTCAAGTTTGTTTCAAGGTAAAAAGCTGTCTTTCTATTCAGGTAATTTGCCTCAGCTATATACCCTCTCACTAACTAGTATTATGGCATGTCAGGTAAGCAAAAGAAAAGAAAGCAAAAGAGAGAAATGTCAGAAGAAAAAAGAGCACAATGCAAGAAAGACAAATTGAAGAGAGGTGGCAAATTGTCAGAATAACTATAACAAACTGTCAGCCTTTGAAAAATGCGTTGTCTCAATGCTTGTTGTCTTGATTGATCTCTTTTTTCTTTTGTACAATTAGGTATCTTTCTGCCTCAACATCTGGTGCTTTTCACTTGTTCTCAATCGCTTTTAACTTTACTGCATTAGCTGTTCTTTTTAAAACCTTCAGGTGTTTGATAAGGTCTTCTGAAATATTTACAAGGTCAGTCAATGTGTTCTGTGTTTCTTTTGTGTATATCAGGGTTGCATTCACACTCTTTTTTAAGCCATTCAGGTTCATTATTGCCTCTGTCATATGTCCCTGAATTCATTGTAAAGACTTCATCTGTTCTTGAACTCATGTGTTAAGTCTTGCTGTGATGTTTAGAATCATCAGCACAAGAGCTTTGAAAAAGATTATATCAGTTACTGATTGTGGTGCAGAAACCTTTTTGGCATTTGAGGACTTCTCTCTTGTCACACAATTCTTTAACAGGTTCATAAGATGCTGCTTGTCTGTTGATGAAGTCTGAAGTTCTGCCTTGTCAGTCTTCTGTTTAAGCATGCTGAGCTGCTGTGATGAATCAGAAATCTCAACATGAATGTCTCATGATGAGATATAGTGAGGCCCTTGTGGTTTGTCTGATTGGCTTATGAAAATTGAATCTTGTTTGATAGGTGCAATGGTTTCAGAAGATTTGAAATCATCTTCAATCATCAATGTTGTGATGAGACGTTTGAGTATAGTGGTGAACGGTCCCGCTTCTGATGTATTTGTGAATGGTTTGACTTGATTTGAATCGGCAGTAAGAGGTTTTGGTGTTTTTGTAGGCGATTCAGCATTGCTTGAACCGATGTTAATGAATTGAATCACCTTGTCTTCTGAGTGAAACATGTCTTCTTCATTCATTCTGCTTTTGACATACCTGGTCTTGACATGTTTTGACCCTTTTGTTCCGCAAAGCTGATAGTATTCTCTATAAACTGCATAGCAATCCTGTTCTGTTGAATTCTTCATAGTTGTCAAGTTGCTGTAGTTGACCCTGATCACTCAAATATTACCTTGATGATTAAAATCTGCTGATCAGTTGACTTCTTGTTCATTGCTGTTCATGTGCAAGATGACATAATACATGTTGACATTGTCTAATCTGACTTTAGTCAGTGATTGTTTGTTTGAGTAATCTGACATTTTAGTGTAGAGCTTTCATTCAGCTCATAACATCTGTGAGACATTGCTTTTATTGTCTGTATCTACATGTTGAGTCAATAATTCTTCATTTCATGTGTTGTGGTTCAACAGTGTCAAGTTGTCTTTAACCTTGTGTTTCATCATGACAGTAATCTTGTTTGATGAAAGTTCAGTCAATATGATACTGTTGTAACTGCATTGAAATGCCTTGTCAATGTTATAATAAAGTGTATGACATAGAAGAGCTATTGTTAAATGATTCACCTTTAAGAGAAGATGTTTGTTTTGATAGCAAGAAAAAGAAAGATGTTTGTTGTTCAGACAAAACAGAACACACTGCTTTGTTTGTTTTTGTGGTTTGATGTTATTGTGAAATTCACTGATATGGTGTGATGAGAGAAATTCACCACTATGACAACATGAAATGCTGTCATATAGTCACGCTATAAGCACATTCTCTTCTTCATAGAGTCTTATTAGTTCTTCAGTGTGTTCTAGGTCTTTCATGTTAATTCAGCTGTCAAATTCTGATTCATATTTTAATCATTGTGTTAGATACTCAGTGATGATACTTCTTTCTCTTCAATACATTCTTTTCTTTAGAAGTTTTTTCAATTCTCATTTCTTTTCTTCATTTACCATGACCTCTTTTGGCTTTTCTGACTGTGGTCATTGATATGAGTTTAACATGTGAGCTGGTTCTAGATGCACAACAGAGATGACATTGTGAATTTGTCACATCAGTGATACATTTAAGTGGTATGCTAGTCTTTCAACTCAGTTCAGTACTTTGATGAGGTAAGCAAACTGCTGCTTCAGCTTCTTATTGATGAACAAGCTTGAGAGTGTATACTCTCAGTGCAAGTGTAGGTTCATCATGTTGTCAGGCTGAAAGTATAGTGGCTGATGTCTTTCATCATAATAGTATTTCATCTGCATAGCAGCGAAATCTATCACATCTTTTGCGTCAATGTGTGCAGACTGATAATTGTTCATGATTGTGAGCTGAATACTGTGCACATCTACCATTTTGTGTGTTTGTGTTTCTGATTTAGCAACACACAACAAGTTCAGAGTCTTTCTGATTTTACACTCAAATAGCACCTCATTAAGGCTTTGCTGTGTAGAGCTATACTTTGTTGAGTTATTTAAGGCCGCTTGAAGACATGGTAAACTTTTTGACCACTCTTCTGGGCACTTCAGAGTCATTATTCAGTATTGTAAGGTGATTTCTACTGTTTTATTCATCATCTCAGAACTGTCATTTGTTTGTGAATGATAAGCAGTCAAGTATAGTAGATCTACCTTGAGCTGTTTGAATATTTCTTTTCATAAACTGAACAAGAATTTTCTGTCTTAATCTGATATTATTGCTTTAAATAGTTCTCAATTTAGAAGTGCAAGGTGGTTCAGTAGACATATTGCTCAATCTTTCACAGTCATTGTATTTCTTTCTGATATCAGGGTGACTGTCTTGCTAAACTTGTCTGTAACTGACATTATGGTCTCATAGGTCTCAGAGGCCTTGATCACTGATAAGACTAGAATAAAGTCAATGGTCAAAGTGTGAAAAGGGCGCAGCAATGCAAGGATTGATTGTAGCATCTCATATGGCTTATGACAAGGTGTTTGATTGAGCTGGCATTGCAAACAATGTCATAAGTATTTGTGTAGGTTTTTAAACAAGTCATAGATGTAAAGAGCATCAGTCAATCTCTCATGTGTTCATGTGTATTCTGAATGTTTCATTTCATCATGAGCTAACTTGAACACCTTGTCATGAAGGCTGTGTGGTATGCACAGACAAGGTTTCTTTTCAATGTCTTTGTAGTAGACAAGTTTGTTCTTTAGCTTGTATGATAGTTTTGTCACATTGAGGCCTAAGGTGTTATTGTTGTTTAACATCTTTAGTATTCAACCCCACCTTGGCTCTTTCGCATAGTCATTCTTTAGTCTTTGTTGTAGTTCAGGTGAGACTTTCACCAGAGTCTCAGCATATGTTGCAGTTGACACATTTGCTTGTAATGCTTTTAGTATTGACTCATCTGACTCGAGTTGATATTCTCTACTAGCTAGCCATTCATGAACATTGTTGCTACTGAGTAATCTGAACAGGGTGTCTGGTATAATGTTGGTTTTCTCTGATTTATACCGAATTTTCAACTGAAAGCACTGTAAGTATTCTGAGGCCCTGACTAGTCTTAGATTAAGTTTCTTCACTGCGGTAGTGTTTAAGCTGAATTGACATTCTATCTTTACTGCTGCTGTGTGATCAGTGTATATGATTGTTGACTGTTCAGCTGCTTCAATCAGGTGATGAGTCTTCTTCAGTACTCATATCAGTTTGATCACTTTAAGTTTCATTGATCAATAATGTGTCTTGACGTCTGTGAGTAGCTGACTTAGAAAAAGAATTGGTTTCATAAACTTCTGTTGCGGGGTTTTGTTCTTTTCTGCCTTCTTTGTGTGATAGACATGAGCCTCAAACTCAAACTTCTTGAATGCATTCAGGTTAACATACAGTTGATGTTTTGACAAGAAATGTACCAACATTGTTGATCAGAAGAATAGCATCTGAAGGTGATGAAAAGTGTTTAGCTTCTTAAAGGTTGACTCATTTAATCTGATAGTTATGACTTGACGTTTTCTTGCATTCTCTTTTGTTTCTTTGACTCTGAGGCCTTGGTTCAAGAAGGTTTTTCATAGCTGCAATGGTTTAACAATGGTCGCATATTTTGAGATATACTGTTGAAGGTATTCTGTCAAGTCTAGGTATTTTTCTAACTGGCTTAGGCTTATAGAGAAACAGAGACCTGCAATTGCAACAAGCTTGTCTTTCAATGTGACTAGTTCTAGCACGTCAACTCACTGTTTTAAAAGCTGAACAGACAAGTAGGTCAGAAAAGACTTTTCTGATGAAAGACAGATCCTCATTCTTTTCAGTGTGATGAACACATTGTGTAAGTGCTTCAGATGCTCTTTTAATGTGTTTGAGAAGATAACAATGTTGTTAATGTAAGCTCTTGCATAGGCCCTTTGTCTTTGCAGTATTCTATCAATCATTCTTTGTATGTAGGCAAAAGAATTCTGATATTTCATAACAGTGACTTTGAAAGTCTTCTGTCCCTGATGCAAGACAACAGTGAGTTGGTGTCAGTGTGCCCTTTTCATTCATCATTGATAGAAAAAGACACTGCAATCTACTGTGAAGATGAAATTGACGTCATGTACTGCTGTCAGAATGTTCGCCTGACTAGATACAGAGTACACATCTGACATTGTGATCTTGTTTAATGCTCACATGTTTATTACAACTCTTTCTTTTCTTGTTTCATTTGATAAGTTTTTCCACACAACAAAACAGAAAAAGGTAAAAGGTGTTGAGATTTTTGTTCATTTCAAACATCCTTGTGATTGTAGTTTGTCAAAGGCCTTGTTGATTACTTCTCAGTCATTTTAACTGATTAGGTAAACATGTGCTTGTTTTGGTTTATATTTGGCCTCTCAGTCATCTATTAACAAAATGTTCATTCACTCTTTCTCAGAAACCTTCGTCACATTGCTGCAGTCTTCTCAAAGATGAGGGTAGAAGTGTATGACAGCTTTGACTTGAGCCGCTATAGTGCTTGATTCATATATCATTACTTCATGGTCAATTTTTCATTCAGGTTGACCGATAGTTTTTAGATGAAACGCTGTGATTGCAGTTAACACCTCATGAAAGCATGTTCTGACTCAGTTTGCTTGATTGACCTTGATTGAGGCTGCAAGCTCAGCATCTTTCAGGTTGGCTAAATAGCACTCATCAGCTTCATACTCTATCACATGACTTAAGCAGGTTTTTCTGAGTATGACAAGAAGCATATCTGTGTCATTCTGAACTTGAACTGCCAATAGTGTATGATCAACAATATGAGCATATACTGATGAATCTTTCTGTTGACATTTCAACTTGAATAGCAGGTCTTGATCCTTTGA